>Ga0272449_1000286_pt1 | contig 61925 bp, 58 predicted proteins | sample YNPCB0241_FD_198679 | JGI IMG/M metagenome (GOLD analysis project Ga0272449, IMG submission 198679) | Hot spring sediment microbial communities from Yellowstone National Park, WY, United States - YNP-CB-024-1 | ecosystem: Environmental > Aquatic > Thermal springs > Hot (42-90C) > Sediment...
CTTAAAAATCATATTTTTAGTAGTGGAGTTCTGCACTATTTTTCCATTCAATATAGTTTGAATTTTTAAATCTCCAACATTAACATCAGATACTATCCATGGACCTATTGGAGCAAATGTATCAAATGATTTTGCCCTTGTCCACTGTCCATCTTTCCTCTGTAAATCTCTTGCTGTAACATCATTAAAACAAGTAAAACCTAATATAAAATCTTTAACTTCCTCAGGTTTAACATTCTTTGTCTTTTTCTTTATAACTATTGCAAGTTCACCTTCATAATCTAATTGTGTAACACCATCAGGATATATTATATTCTCCTTATGACCTATTACTGCTGAAGAAGGTTTTATAAATATTATTGGTTCTTGAGGAATTTCCATTTTAAGTTCATATGCATGATCTATATAATTAAGTCCTAAGCAAACTATCTTTGTAGGTTCACATGGAGACAAAAATTTTATATTTTCATTTAGAATAATACTATCACCGATAATTTGATATTCGGGAGAGAAATACGATGGCAAGATCTCTTGGAATAAACTATCAGAATTTATTATACCATACTTTTCTTTATTATCGTGAAAAATCCTTGCATATTTCACAAAATTTACCCTATCTCCAATACATCAAACATATTATAAAGTCCAGGAGGTTTCCCTACAATCCATTTTGCTGCAAGTAAAGCACCTTTAGCAAATGTCTCTCTTGAAGTAGCAATATGTTTCAATTCTATTCTTTCACCTTGTGTTGAATATAAAACAGTATGTTCTCCAACAATATCACCTGCACGAATTACACTTACTCCAACTTCATCCTTACTTCTTTCACCTATAATACCATTTCTGCCAAAAACAAATTGTGTTTGGGGTTTTATTTGTTTAATTATTTCCATAATTTTTTTAGCAGTACCTGAAGGTGCATCTTTTTTCTTATTATGATGTGCTTCTATAATCTCTATATCATAGCCCTTATCTGCAAATATCTTTGTAACCAAATCAACTAATTTAAAAATAACATTTACTCCTAAACTCATATTTGGAGAAAAAACTATCGGTATAGAAGATGAGGCTATCTTTATCTGCTCAATCTGTGTTTCCGAATGGCCTGTTGTACCAATTACAATTGGTTTCTTATAAGTTTTACAAGATTTTAAAACATTCTGTGTCCCTTCAGGAGAAGAAAAATCAATCACTACATCGGAAAGGTTTATATATTTTTCTATATCTCTTGTAACTTTTGGTAAATTTTCTGAAATACTTAATTCTTTTTCCACTAAATCTACCAATCCAGTGATTTTGATATCTTTATCTTTTAAAGACATCTCAGTTATAGTGCGCCCCATTTTACCTAAAGCACCGTTAATAATAATTTTTATCATAGAATTTTTGTGCATCTACTCACTGAACCGTGTTCAATTATAGGGATGGTCCCCTGTTGCTTGTTGCTCGTAGCTGGTTGCTTGTCGCTTGTTGTTGGCTGCTTGTCGCTTGTAAAATTACCGACCACTAGCCACAAGCTACAAGCTACGAGTTTGCAAAAATTATGCAGGGCTAAAGCACTGCCCTACACGGTTCGGTGAATAGTTATATTATACTACATTTTTTTATATTTTTCAACAATTAATAAAGGATGGTGATTGGTTGCTAATAAAGTTGGTAGCTGGTAAGCTGTAAATTTATTTTACCAGCAACAAGCAACAAGCAACAAGCAACCAGCGACCAACAACAATAACACTATTGTTCTTTATACTCAGCATCAATTACCTCACCTTTATCATCTCGTTTTTGTTGGTTTGTTTCCTCTGAACTTGAAGAAGGACCTGTAGCATAACCAGTTTGTTGTGCTGAAGATTGTCCTGCCTTTTGAGCTTCTTTATATACTACTTCTCCCAATTTATGCGATTTCCTAATTAATTCATCCTTTGCTTTTCTTATCTCATTAATATCTTCTGATTTTAATTTTTCTTTAGCATCATTCAACGCTCTTTCTATTTCAAGCCTATCTTCTTGTGTTAATCTATCTCCATATTCTCTAAGCGATTTCTCAGTTGTATAAATTATACTATCCAGATTATTTCTTTCTTCAATTAACTCTTTTCTCTTTCTATCTTCCTCAGCAAACTTTTCTGCTTCTTTGATCATTCTGTCAATCTCTTCTTTTGAAAGTTTTTGTGGTGCAGTTATCCTAATAGACTGCTCTTTACCTGTACCCAAGTCTTTTGCTGATACATGTAAAATACCATTCTCATCAATATCAAAGGTCACCTCAATTCTTGGAACACCCCTTGGCGCTGGAGGAATTCCTTCAAGATAAAATCTTCCTAAGGAAGTGTTATCTTTTGCAAGAGGTCTTTCTCCTTGAAGAACATGAATTTCCACAGAGGTCTGATTATCAGCAGCAGTAGTAAATATCTCGGACCTTCTTGTAGGAATAGTTGTATTTCTTTCAATCAACTTTGTAAATATTCCACCTAATGTTTCAACACCTAAGGACAAAGGAGTAACATCTAAATGGACAATATCTTTTATTTCACCAGCAATTATTCCCGCTTCAATCGCAGCACCAATTGCAACACACTCCATAGGATCAATTCCACGTTCAACTTTTCTTCCCACATAATCTTCTAAAAATTTTATAACAATTGGCATTCTAGTAGGACCACCGACCGGTATTATCCTTGTGATATCTTTTAAAGAAGTTATGCCACTATTGGGTTTAGATTTAGCATCTTCAATTGCTTGGTCAATAGATTTAGCACAACGTTCAACAATTGGTCTTACAAGTTGTTCAAGTTTAGCACGTGTTATTTTCATTGTTAGATGTTTAGGACCTGAAGCATCAGCAGTAATAAATGGAAGATTTATATCTGTTTCTAAAACACTTGAAAGTTCAATCTTTGCCTTTTCTGCTGCCTCGCGAATACGTTGCATTGCCATTTTATCGTTTCTTAAATCAATACCTGTTTCTTTTCTAAACTCTTCTAAAATATACTCTATCAAAGCATTGTCCATATCAGTACCACCAAGTTGGGTATCACCTGCAGTAGAGATGACATCAAAACTTTTTGCACCCCCTACTTCCCAAAATCTCATTATTGTAACATCTAATGTTCCACCTCCAAGGTCAAACACCATAATCTTTTCCTCATGGCCAGCTTTATCAATACCATATGCAAGACAAGCAGCTGTTGGTTCATTAATAATTCTTACAACCTCAAGACCAGCAATAGCACCTGCATCTTTTGTCGCCTGTCTTTGGTTATCATTAAAATATGCAGGAACAGTTATTACTGCTTTTTCAACTTTATCTCCTAAGAATGCTTCAGCATCTCTTTTAATCTTCTGCAAAAGGAAAGCAGAAAGTTGTTGAGGAGTATATTCTTTACCATAAATTTTGTATTTATAATCTGTTCCCATTTTACGTTTGAAAGCATAAACAGTACCCTCGGGATTTGAAACCGCTTGTCTTCTTGCAGGCTCACCTACAAGAAGTTGGCCATCCTTTGTAAATGCTACATATGATGGGAAAGCCTTCCCACCGACAGTTGTACCTTCTGCTGCTGGTATTATAGTAGGTTTTCCACCTTCAAGTACTGCTGCAGCAGAATTTGAAGTTCCTAAATCTATTCCAATTATTTTTGCCATAAGCTTTAGCCCCCCTTTAATATGAGTAATGTGTTGATTAGTAGTTATTAGTTCAGAGTTTTATAACTCACAACTCACAACTAATAACTCACATAACAACTAACAACTATCAACTAATTAACTCATCTACTCATCCACCTTCTTTAGATGCATCTTCTGTCTGTTCAGTTTCATCAGATTTAACATTTTCGTTTTCAGTAACACCTTCAGTTTTTGTCTTTGTATTCTTAACAACTTTAACCTTAGCAGGTCTTAAAACATACTCTTCATCATCAAAAGACATAATATAACCATCAGAAATAACTCCGATTACAGTATTATCCTCCATATCTTTATTTTCCTCAAATTCTACAACCTCATGATAAGTATGATCAAATTGTTTACCTAAGCAATCAATTTTTTTTATCCCTTCTTTTTCAAAGAAATTTTCAAACTCTTTATACAGAAGTTTTATCCCTTCTAAGAGCTGTTTAACTTCAGAATTTAAAGAATTTTGTTGCTCAAAATTTTTTATACTATTTATAGCAAAAGAAAACATCTCATATAAAGAAATTATTTTTTCTACTACATTAACTTTTCCTAAAAAAAACTTTTTTTCTTTTTCTTCTTCTGTACGTCTTCTAAAATTGTCAAATTCTGCTTTGAGATATAAAAGTTGTCTATACAACTCCTTATTTTGTTGCTCCAATTGTTCAATTTTGTTTTTTTGTTCAGAAATAATTTTATTTTTCTCTTCAATAGACTGCTTTAAAAGTTCTTGCTCATTAATCTTTTCTTCTCTTGCAAGTTCTAAAATTTCTTCTATTTTTTCTTCAGGTTTGTTTTTTATGTCCATATTATAAATTTAGATACAATTGATCTTATTTAGTTTCGCAATAATCTAAAATTTTTATTGCTTCAATTGCAACTTTTATCGCTTCCTCAATCCCAACTTTTTTTACAATAGGTTTTTTAGACCATGTAGAACCAATAATAGCTAAAATCTCTCCAACCATAAGTTTTCTTATACTACCTATTATGAATAAAGCAGATGACTCCATTGAAGTTGCTAAAACATTACTTCTTTTCCACACTTTCCATAAAATTTCATTATATTCTTTCAATGGTAAATTTTTATTATCAAAATTTTCACTATAAAATGCATCCTTACAATGAACTATACCAACATGATATTTGTAACCTAACTTTTTTGCTGCCTCTATCAAAGAATTTACCACCTTTATATCAGCCACTGCAGGATACGATAAAGGAACATACTGTCTTGAAGTTCCTTCTTCTCTTACCGAAGCTGTAGTGATAACCAATTCTCCAATATTTACATTTTTCTGCAAAGCTCCAGCAGTACCTACACGTATAAAAACTTTCCCACCTATATCTGCTAACTCTTCAATACATATCGCGGCAGAAGGACAACCGATACCAGTAGAAGTAGTTGAAAGTTTAATTTTTTTACCATTATATCCTTTAATATAGCCGGTGAATGTCCTAAATTCTCTATTAAACGCTATCTCTTTTGCATCTTCAAAAAATTCTGCAATAATCTCTGTTCTTTTAGGATCTCCAGGCAATAAAACATACTCGCCTATGTCTCCTTTAGATAATCCTATATGATACTGAATTCTGCTCATAAATATTTCCCTCTTATCCACCCATTTCCCCATCCACACATCCATTATACCTGCTGTTGTTGAGCCATTTTCATAGCCAATTTTTTTCTTTTCATCCTCTGCTTCCATTTTCTTCTTATTTCAAGTTTTCTTCTTTTTTGTTTACTTTTACATCTATGTGTCACGGCATCCTCCTACTAATTATAGTAAATAGTAGCTGGTCACTTGTAACTTGTTTCTTGTTGCCGGCCACTAAATTACAGGTCATTCGTAGGCAAAGGCAAACCTTCATTTTTGCAAATATCAAAAATAAAATGCAATGCTAAAGCATTGCCCTACATATTTATTCCCAGCCACCAGTCACCAGCAACCAACCACAAACCACTAACTACAAATCACTACTTACCACCTTTTTCAACACCTTATATGTTTCATCTAAACTTTCTGGAATAACTTTTGTATTACTAATGATAGGTAAAAAATTTGTGTCACCAAACCATCTTGGAACTATATGCACATGAATATGTCCTTCAACACCAGCACCTGCTGCTTTACCTATATTTATCCCTACATTGCAACCATCAATGTTGTGTGTTTTATACAAAATTTTTACCATTTTTGAAACAATCTCAAACAACTCAAGCAACTCATCTTTTTTAAGTTCATCTAAATTTTTTATATGTCTATAAGGAGCAACCATCAAATGTCCATTAGTATAAGGATAAATATTTAACATTACAAAACAATACTTCCCACGATAAAGGACATAATTTTTTTTATCATTCTTTGATTTTATTTTTTCACAAAAAATACAACCTTGATGTTTTTTCTTCTTCACAAATTTTCTTCTCCAGGGCGCCCATAAAATTTTCATATGAAGTTCTTTATAAAAAAATTTTTTGTTTATCAAGGGCAAGAAATAAAAGTTGGAAAGTTTTTTATATTGTCGCTTGTTGCTTGGTAGCTTGTGGCTGGTTGTTGGTGATTTTAAACAAATTACAAATCAATATCTTGGAAGAATAAGTTTTTCTCCCTCTCTCTTCTCTTTACTAAACTTCATTGAAAAAGATATACGATGTGTGCTACCTAACTGGCCATATGGTACAAACACATAGTCAATAATATAGTTTTGATATTTAAACCCGATACCTAATGTTATGCCTGATAAACCTTCAAGTCCCTCTCTGTATGCTCCGTATCCTATGCGTGGTGAAACTTTTATCACTCTACCGCAATCAATCTCATATTCTGCACCTAATCCTAACTTAACAACATTATCATTTGGTATGTTTATGTCAAATGCTAAATTTAATTGATTGTTTTTAACAATTAAAGAATATCCTGCTCCAAGTTTTATATTTGTTGGTAAAGGATAACTCTCTTTTATAAACTTCATACCTGTCCCTACATTCTGTATAACTAAACCTACTTTAACATTTGGATTTTTTAGTTCTGTCTGCAACCCTAAATCTATTGCTAATGCATCTGCTTTCTCTTCTTCAAGTTTACTATGTAAGTATTTTATGTTTGCTCCAAACTTTAAATAAGGCACCCCCTCTTTTATCAAAACTTTCCTACTTAATCCAAATGTTAATGCTAAATCGCCTGTTGTCATACTTCCTTGTTTGTTACCTAAATAGTCGTATTTATCCATATCTCCCATAAACAAATAGTTTATAGCAAAACCTATATTGCCAGATTTTGTTGGCAACCCAAAAGCAAGATGCTCATAGTTTATCGTCTCTAACCAAACTGAATGCATTAAAGATGCTTCTATGTTTTCTATTGATGCTAATCCTGCTGGGTTCCAATAAATACTATTTATATCTTCAGATGTTGCACCTGTCTCTCCCATCGCTATATTTCTTGCTCCAACCGCTATCTTTAAAAACGATGCTGTTGTTGTCCCTTGAGATGCTGTATAACCAATGCTAAATAATAGAAAATTGAGCATTATTAATATTACAACTTTTTTTTTCATACACTTTATTATCCCCTTTCAACTAAAATTAACTCCAATTATTAATATAATCACAAAATTAAATTTTGACAACTAATTTTTAAAAATTTTTTGTTTTGGATTTAAAATTGTATTGGTAAGATTAAAAATAAGATGAGAATTTAAGAGTTGCTGGTCGCTCGTTGTTGGTTGCTTGTCGCTGGTAAAATTACCGGCCAATAGCCACGAGCTACAAGTTACGAGTTTGCAAAAATTTATGCAATTCCGCAAATTGCGGGATTAACTCTGAACTAAACTCACCTAATTATCACAATCCTACCTTTTATCTTCTGACTTTTGTTGTCAGGATTTGTTATAAAATAAATATATACTCCACTTGCTACTTTCTCTCCATTTTTATTCCTTGTGTCCCAAACATAAATCCCATCTCCATCCTCTTCTTCAAACTCTGTAACTAACTCGCCTGCTATGTTGAATATCTGCACCTTCGCCTTCTGCGTCAATCCACTAAATATTATACCTTCACCAACTATTGGATTGTTATCATAAATCGTCCCTGAGTTTGGCTTGTATGGGTTTGGATACACTTTAACATTTTCTAAGTTTATTGATGCACCTGCAGGCAGTATAATACCTCCACCTATAACTCCTACCACCTCATAGTCACCACCTGAAATATTACCAGAAAGATTAATACTACCTACTGATTGTATAACTGATATATCTTCACCTGAAACAATACCGCCAAAGTTAACTATCTCTGTTAACATTGATGTATAATCTCCACCTGTCATTATAAAACCTAAACTCATACCGTGTAAAATAACTGACAATAAAACTAATAGATAAATTTTTTGTTTCATAATATCACCTCACTATTTGTCAATGGTTGCTCGTGGCTGGTGACTTGTTGTTGGTAGTTTGTTACTTGTAAATAATTTGTTACAAAACACAAGCCACAAAGTACGAGCCACCAACAACTACCATCCACCAGTTTAAGTGGCTGTTTTATATCACGAGTTTTGGTTGCAGAAATGTCACGAGTTTGTGAAAAATTATGGGTCGAGTCAGAATTCGTGACATAAAAGTGGTTAAAAATGCGAGTTAATAAGTTTTTAAAATGGTTGATTATTTTCATCTTTGTTTTCTTAATTCTTCTATTTCCAATCTTAATTTTTCAATCTCTTTCTGTTGCTCTTTTATTGCCTCAACCAAAACACTAACCAATCTGGCATAATCAAGCGATTTTGCGTCTTTCCCGTTGTCTTCATAAACAACTACTTCCGGGATGACTTCGCCGACCTCCTCTGCAATCATTCCAATATCGTGTTTACCATCTGCTTTCCAGTCAAAGTATACCCCTCTTAACTTCTTTACTTTTTCTATCGCCCCTTGAATTGGTTGTATGTTGGTTTTCCATCTTCTTGAACTGTAAGTGGTCCAGGCATCGGCAATCGGGTCAGTAGCAGAGTTCTGGACAACTGTCAAAATATTCCCAGGGCTCGTCGTCCCGATGCCGACGTTGCCTGAGGTTGACACATATACTATCGCAGTACCCCCTGGATTATCCACCCTCATTGCTCCTGCTATCGTATCTGTACTTCTTACATGTAATCTACTCGTTGGTGCCGTCGTCCCGATGCCGACGTTGCCAGTGTTTGTAATGAAAACTCTATCTGCATTATTCGTCCTCAAACTTAAAGCATAATTGTCCAATGTACCAACAAAAGCATTTGCTCCTGCTTGAAGACCAATATTTCCTGTAACTGTTAGTTTTTGAGCAGGTGCCGTCGTTCCGATGCCGACGTTGCCGCCTTGTGTTATCCTCATAACTTCCGTGTATGTACCAGCATTCTTTTGGAAAATTTGTAATGGTACATTACCGCCTAAAAAGTCATTAGTTTCTATTTTCCAACCCCAAGCGGAATTAGCAGATTGTAATTCTAAATGATTAGCATTTTGGGGACCGATTGTCAGTTTTGCTGTAGGTGCCGCCGTCCCGATGCCGACGTTGCCATTATATTGCACAACCATTGTTGAACCTGCTACCTGAAATACCGGCTGTGTTCCACTTAAGCCTGCCCCTGTAACTACCATAGACGACCGCACAACTGCCCCACCATTCACATCTAATTTTCTATCAGGTGCCGTCGTCCCAATTCCGACGTTGCGGCCCGAATTGGTAAGATAGACTTTATTGCCCCCCATGTCTTCGGTCCAACCACCTCCGGAAGTAGCTTGAACATCAAGGGTTCTCCAGACCGAACCATCAAATCCCTCAAAATTTGTCCCTGTCCAACGAATAGCACCGGCGGTCGGAGTCGCGGCATCATTCCCAACCTGCAACTTGCCAGCTACATGCAACTTTTGACTTGGTGCCGTCGTCCCAATGCCGACGTTGCCTTGTGTCACAAAAATATTTGTCGCTAAGTATATACCTTCTGATTGTGCAGTTATTGTACTTAAATTTAGTATGTTATGTCCTTTCATATCTAAATCTTGTTCTGCTGAAATACTGCCTACCACACTACTTGCAACTTCTGCATGTATTGCATATATGCTTGATGCTATCTCTTCCCGTGGTGATAACACTGTGTCTCCAACCTTTACCTCTAAATAATATGGTCCCTTGCTCCAATCAAAATCTGATGGTAAGTTTAATACATACCTAAATACTCCATTTTTAACCTCTACATCTACAACTCCACTTGTCCATTTCAAATTACCACCTACAGCAGAATCATATATTGAAAACTTCATCTTCTTTATACCTGTTATAAGTTGCCCTTTTTCTTTTAATACCCCTTGATAGTTAACCTTATTCGGTGTAGCTGAAAATAATATACCAAAAAATATACACAAACTTAACACTGTTAGTAATACTTTTGTTGTTTTATTTTTTATTTTTTTGTTCATAATTTAAACCCCCATATAATTATGGTTGTTAGTGGCTCGTAGATGGTCGCTTGTGAATAAGTTTGTTGCCAACCTAATTTATTGTATATATTTAATTTTTTCAGTTTTGTCAACTATTTTTTTGTCGACTATTTTTTAAAAAAATTTTTTGTTTATCAAGGCGGAAAGCTGACCGCTACAAAATACGCAAGGATAAATCCTTGCCCTACAGATATAATGTGAACAAAATGTATAAAACAATGTAGGGCAAACCAGCAATTTGCGGGATTGTAGCAGTGCGATTTATCGCAAAAAATTTCGCACGGCTAAAGCCCTGCCCTACATGCCTTTTATCGTTTGATAAATCGAACCGCTATCCAGCAAGTTGCGGGACACGGCTACTGCCTGAGGCAGTCCGCCTCTGACAGAAAGCCGTGCACTACAAATTTTCTAGTAAAATTACCAACTACAAGCTACGAGCCACCATTATTCGTCGCTGGTGACTTGTTGCTGGTGGCTGGTTGCTGGTAAATAATTTGTTGTAAAACACAAGCTACTAGCCACAAGCCACAAAGTACGAGCCCCTAGCTACAAGTTACGAGCTACCAACTTCAATATTCCTACTTTGTGCTTTCTAATCCATCCTTGAATTTTATCTTGCAAAATATGAACAGCATAAAAATTATCTTTTTCTGACAAGATTATAACTTTTTTTGCTTCATTTATAGAAACTGACTTATTTAAACTACTTTCTTCAGGAGCAGACAACAAATCTGTCTGTTCTAAAACAATACCTTTTATTTGATTTTCATAATTATACTTATAAATGCTCAAAACTAAAAAAATTAAAAGAAATAAAATGGAGATTCTTTTTATCCATTTTAATATATTTATCTCAACAAAATTTTCAAAAATCAAGCTACCAAAAAACAAAATGTTAAAAATAAACAACAAAATTAATGTCTCTTTAAAAGAAATAAAATTTAAAATCTGCTCAATAAAACTTTCTTCTGCTTCATTTCCAGTAATTTTTTTGATAAATTTGATATTGTAGTTTATATCTTTGTCGTGAAAATTTACCAACTTTGCAAGTTCATAATAATATCTTGCAAGTCCCAATTTATTCTCTCTGAAATAACAATTCCCAATATTATACAAAACTTCTGATGAAACTAATTTTTTTTCTAATAGTTCATTATGAAGAGAAAGAAATTTATCCCTTGCTTCAGAAAATTTTCCATTTTTATAAAGTTCAATCCCTTCATTTAACAGATTGGCTGAAAAACAAATTTTACTTACAAAAAATAAGATTATTATCTTATATTTCATCCTCAACTTTTTGTAAGACATTGATTATTTTTTGCCTCCATTCTGAAAAGTTTATATCTTTTGCTTTTGTCGGAGCAAAGCGATAAAAATTTAACTCTTCCCATAAAGAAATAATCTCTTTATATGTCTGCTCTGTTAATTTTTCTTTGAAAAACTTTTTAATTTCTTCAATGTTTACTGCCTCTTTTGAAATCCCTATTTTATCTGATAGATAAGAAGCAACTATATCATAAAATCTTTCAATAAAATCTTCGTCTCTTTTTACTTTTTTAATCTCTTTCTTTGCATTTTTAAAAGCAATAGTTGCACGATATTTTTTAATATCTTTTAACCTATGTTCTCTATATAACTTATAAGTTCTAACACTTAGCCAACATAGTATAGGTATAATTTGAATTATTAAATAAAAATCTGTGTCTAAACTTTTAATACTTCTTGTTTTTATCTCTGTCTTTAAATATCTTATATCTTCAAGTTCTAACTTCTTACTTTGAGAAGATTCTGTGAATATTTTTTGTTGTGCGAACTGTGTTTGTTTAGTTGATGGTGAAACATCAAGTGCTATACTTTTAGAAATAGCGTTTTCATATTTTTTAGTATAAGGATTAAAATATACAAATTTTATATCAGGAATTGTTAAACTTCCTGCAACCTGTGGTGATATTGGAACTTTAAATGTTTTACTTCCCTTCACTAAATAATTTTCTTTCTTTATGTCAAAGGAGGTTATCGGGTCATATACTAAAAAGTTTTTACCTAAAAATGATTCTATTAATGCTTTAGACATTGTGATGGATTTTATATTACCAACTCCTGAAATTTTTATATTTAAAAATGTTGTTTCATTTTGTTCAAGTTTTTGTTTGTCTACAGAAACCTCAACTTCATATTTACCAACATTACCTGAAAAAAACTGCGGTTGTGGCTGTGGTAATGGAAAGACATTAATCTCAATTGGTTGCGATTTTAAGATAATCTCTTTCCCAGAAGAAAAGAAACTTTTAAAAAAGCTATCAGAAAAGAAATCGTCTGTGTCAAAATCTTCAATCACACATTTTACTATTGCAGGACCTATTACAAACTTTCCAGCAGTAGTAGGAAATAATGCTGTTTTAATCTCTGATACATAATATCTTTGTCCATCAATTATTGTGTAGTAATTTTTTTGTGGTGGTAGGTCTTCTGTAATAAATCCTGTAGTATCAGGTGGTGTGTATTGTGGTTGGGATAAAAGATTAATTCTTGTATAAAATCTAAATGTTAAAGTTATCTGTTCATTAACATAAGCACTCTTTTTATCAACAAAGGTTTCAACAAAAATATTTCTTTGTTTACCTTGATATACATTATGCTGAACTGGAAGCTGTCTTTGCTGTCTTTGAGATGTTGTCTTTTCTACTTTTATCTTTATTGGTTCTGTCTGATAAATTTTGCCTTTATAATTAACAGAAATTGGTGGTATCTCAAACTCACCAGTATGTTTTGGTGAAAGGACATAATTAAAACTTACAGAAGAATTTATTTGTCCATTGATAATAGAGATACTTTGTGACCTACCGGATGAATAAATCTGAAAATCAGGTAAGTTTGGAATATTAGGCTGTGGTATATTTGTTGTATCACCAGAAACAACAACTTGAAGTGTAAGTTGTTCATCTAAAGAAATCACATTTTTATCTACAGAAGCAGATATACTAATATCAGCAAAAATTTTTGAATATAACAGAAATATTGTAAGTAAACAAAAACAAATTTTGTTTTTCATAACCACGGATTACGCGGAATACATCAAATTTGTAGCGGTGCGATTTATCGCACACTACAAGTTGCGGGATCGCATAAATGCGACCGCTACAAAAAAAATTAAGCACGGCTAAAGCAGTGCCCTACAATAATAATCATTATTTACACAATGCTACATACCTGAAGCAGCCCTGCCCATCTCTGGTGGGCGCCTCTGGCGGAAAGCCCGCGGCTACCATAACCTAAAAACCCACAACCCATAACCTATATTTGCACGGCTAAAGCCGTGCCCTACAACTCATCCACACATTCACACATCTACCCATCCACACATCCCACATAAACTACCAATCCTTATCCACCTGTGGCAGTTGTGGTTTTTGTGGTTTTAATGCTTCTTTTAGTTTGTCTCTCTGTTGCTGATTGACTGACTCAATTAATCTCTGCACATCCTGTTCTGACATATACTTTTTTTGTTCTTGTTGCTCTTGCTTGTTTTTTTGTTGCTGTTGATTTTGAGATTTATCAGAACTTGATTTTTGTTTCTGAGGTTGCTGTGGTTGGTTTAGCTCAACCAATGCATATTGCAAATTATATTTTATGTCTTCATCATTAGGGTTTAATTTTAACCCCTGAATATATGAATCTTTTGCTTTTTGAAAATCTCCTAATTTTAAATACGCATTTCCCATATTATATAAAATTTTAGATTTAAAATCTTTATCTTTTGTCAGACCTAATGACTTCTGATATTCTTTTATTGCTTGCTCATAAGATTGCTGTTTATAAAATGCATTACCTCTATTATAATATAAAATAGCATCATTAGGTTTTTTAATCTCTGCGGAATTGTATTTTTCAACTGCTTCATCATATTTCTGTTTATAAAACAATCTATTCCCATCATTTACATCTTTTCTAAAACTACAAAAGGAAAAACTGAAAAAAAATAATAAACTGAATATTATCGTTAAACTATATTTCATACTCTACACGATTTTTACCTTTAGATTTTGCTTTGTACAATGCATTGTCTACCCTTTTTATTAAATCTTGTATATCTTCTTTAAACTTATATACACTAACACCTATACTTACTTGGATTTTTATACTCATTTCACCAATTTCTAATGTTTTCAAATTCTTAATTAAACTTTCAGCAATAATTACACTCTCTCTTAAACCTGCATTCTTAGTTATAATAACAAACTCATCTCCACCCCATCTACCTACAATATCCGTTATTCTGACACTTTCTCTTAGATATCTCGCAATAAATTTTAAAACTTCATCGCCTATTAAATGACCGTATTGATCATTTATTTGTTTGAAATTATCTATATCTAAAATTATAACAGAAAAAAGATCTCCATACTTGTCTGCCCTTTCTTTACTACTAGCCAACTCCTCATCTATAAAACGTCTATTATAGATTTCTGTTAATGAATCTGTAATTGAACTTAAATACAATCTATTTTCTAAAATTTTTCTTGTAGTTATATCATAGAAAGTAACTATCGTATCTATAACTTTTTCATTTTTAATAACAGATGAAGTGAAAACATTGACAAAAATTAATTCTCCATTCTTCCTCCTAAAAGTCATTTCTCCTTCAAATTTACTTCCCTTCTTTACACCTTCACATAGAGGGCATCTAAGATAATCTTTAATAAAAATCTCGTGGTCATGATGACCTAACAACTCTTTTTCACTATATCCTAATATCTCTGTTGCTTTTTTATTAACTATAACAATTCTCAAGTCGCTATCTAAAATAAAAATTCCAGCATCTACATTGACAAGTGCTGATTTAAATCTGTTTCTTTCAATATTTAACTTTTCAACATTTAAAATGTAAAAATATGCTAAAACAAAAATAGTTATAATTAAAATAGTAAAGATTAAAAAATTTACTGAAAGATTTTTATAAATCCGAGCAATTTCTTCTGACTTTTTAAGGACTATTAAATATCCTTCAACTTCGTTTTTGAAGTTTTTCAAAGGTAATTTTATAACTATATAATCTTTAAAAGCAAATGCCTGACTAATAGGTAATCTTAAATCAATTTTTCCTTTTAAATACGGCCACTCATCTATATCGGCATCCTTAATTTCAACCCATTCTTCACCAAAATCGCTTTCTTTATAAAATTTTCTGTATTTGTCATATAATTTATCAACAGTTCTTTCTTTTTTTAAAACAATTTTATATTTAGAAGAACTATCCATTTGCTTAAAAATTTCTATAAAATGTTCTATTGGTTTTGATATATCTACACTTCCTAAATATTCTCCTTTCTCTGAAATTATAGGAAAAGTACATCTATAGCCTGTTAACACAGCTCCTGTAATAAAACCTGAAACAGGTTTTTTATAATTCATCACATAAACCACATCCTCTCTTACTCTCTTTAAATCATCTCCATATTTATCAGGTGCATAAAATCTTAAAAAGCTTCTTCCATCAGAAGTATGAAAATGCAGTTCACATCTACCCAATCGGTAAGACAAACGAGTATAAAAACTATAAAGTAAACGATAGATTTTTTCTCTACGTTCATCTTCTGATAATTTTTTATTTTTAAAAATGGCTATCAAACCATTTGAATTTATTATAGCATCAAAGTATAAAAAACTTATATCTTTAACTGAGGCAGTTAAAACATTCATTAAATTTTCCTGCATATTAACATTTTTATTTAAAGTACAAATGCTAAAATTATAAAAAATTCTACGCAAATTATAATAAATAAAAAATTCTACACTAACGAAAAGCAAAATTAAAACTAATAACATTCTTAATCTGTTAACATTAAAGTTTATCATATTTCAAAATCCTCACCAAAAATATTTCAGTCAATAAAAGAATAATTATAGTATATACAAAATAATGATATCTATTTGTATAGAGATTATAAACTTTGGATTTAAGTTGAGTTTGTTTTAAATTTGAAATTTCATTAATAATCTGTTGTGCAACACCTAATTCTCCATAATTTGAAGAAAAATATTTTCCATTTGTCTTCTCTGCTATTTCATACAATAGCTGCTCATTTAATTTACTTGTTACAATATTGCCTTGTTTATCTTTTTTATAATCAACAATTCTTCCTTGTTGGTCCCTTATTGGTATAACTTTTCCTTCAGGTGTTCCAACACCTATTGTATAAACAACTATACCATTTTTCTTCATCTCCTCAACAACAGAAGAAGAATATGAATCATGGTCTTCACCATCAGTAAAAAGTATTACAACTTTACTACCTCTACTATATTCTTTGAAAACCCGAAGTGCTTCCTCTAATGCTAAACCTATCTTTGTTCCAGGATATGGCACGATATCTGTATCAATAATTGACAACAAATCTTTTGCTGATTGTAAGTCCAAAGTTAATGGACAATGATAAAATGCTACACCTGCAAAAGTTATAATACCAACACGATGTGTCTCTAATCTATTTAGCAAAATTTCACAAGTGTGTTTAACAAACTCTAATCTATTTGGTACAACATCTTCAGTAAGCATACTTTTTGAAACATCTATTACTAAAATAACATCCACTCCATATGTCTTTACCTCTTGCGGTTTTAAACCCCATTGTGGCCCACTTAATACAAACAAAAACAAAGAAAAAACTAAAAAGTATATCATAAAATTTATTTTTTGAATTTTTAATAAATTCGGAGATATGAGTTTTGGAATTAAATTTTGGCTGAAAAGTTTCTTAATTGTGTTAAGGTATCTTTTGTAAACAAAAACTAAAACTATCAACCACAAGGGAACCAATGCAATCATTAGATACAATACTGAAATATTTGTGAATTTCATAAAGATTTATGGAATTTTTAAAAATATGATTTTTTCTAACAAAAATCTTACCAAAAACAAAAAAAATGAAATGAGTACAAAACTTTGATAAAAATACTTGTATTCTTTATATTCTTTAACTTTAACTTCTGTTTTTTCAAGTTTATCAATCTCTTTAAAAACAGAAAACATCTTTTCTTTTGTTGTAACATTGAAATATTTACCACCTGTTATATCTGCAATTTGTATTAAAGTAGGTTCGTCTAAATCTTGTGGTATAAAAACAACCCTTTTTCCCCAAAAAGGGTCATCTACAATGTATTTTGATTTACCTATAGCAGTTCCACAACCAATAGTATAAATTTTTACACCTACTGACTGTGCAGCTTTTGCTGCTGTTATAGGGTCAACTTGTCCCATATTGTTTCTTCCATCGGTAAGTAAAATTATTACTTTTGACTTACTTTCTTGTTTAGGAAATCTCGCAAGACAAGTTATAATAGCATCACCAATAGCAGTGCCATCTAATTTTACCATACCAATTTTAGAGTTGTCTAAAACACGAAGTATTGCTTCAATATCCATTGTCAATGGACAAGCTAAAATTGGTATTCCACTAAAAACCACAACACCGATTCTATCATTTCTTCTTCCCTTAACAAACTCTTTTGCAGCAGATATTGCTACTTCAAATCTATTTTTGGGTTCAAAATCTAATGCTAACATACTTGTTGAGGTATCAAGACAAAGCATAATATCAACGACATTCTTTGTTTCTTCTTTAGAAACAATACCTTTTCTTGGACCAGCAGCTGCTATTATTAAAAAAAACAAACATAAAATAGTTAAAACCGAATTGAATTTATGCAGATCAAATCTTTGCAAATTTTCTTTAGAAATTTTTGTCAATAAATCTACATTTGTAAATTTTATTTTTAAAATATTATTTTTTTTAATAAGGGATCGCCAAATAAAAGGTAAAAATGTCAGAAAAATCAATAAATATGGACGTTCAAAATTCATAGTGGTTTCGTTATTTGTAAAACAGAATTAATTGTTTGATAAATCAAACCGCTACAAAATACTACCAAATATGTAAATGTGTGAATGTGTAACGGATGAAGCCGTGCCATACAAATCCATAATATCTAATATCTAACACCTAATTTATCAATTCTTTCGCTGTTTCAAAATCTTTAACAATTTGCTCTTTCTGAGGAGTATACTTTGCAAACTTTGCCAAATCTGCATTTTCTAAAAATGACCTTAATTTTAAATTATATTTTTTATCAACTTTTTTCTTAAGTAGATTATACAACTCTTCTGTTGTTGATTCTAAAGCGTTAACATCAAACTTTTTTTCTATATACCATCTAACAATTTCAGTGAGTTCCAAATAAAACTCTTTTATTAATCCTTTTGTTATATAATCCTTCTGCCACAAACTCTCTAATTTTGATAAAGCAACTTCTTTAATATCCAGTTGTTGTTCAGCTGAAAAATTTTGTTGATATTCCGGTTTTAACCTATATTGATAAAAAATCCAAAACAAAATTCCTAAAAGTGCAAAACCTATAAAAATTAACCATAAAAAATTTCTTATCCAAATTTGTGGTTTTATATCTATAATTTCACCATCAAACTTTTTATTTTTAGGTTTAGGATACGGTGTAACTTCAACTTCTATTTTAGGTATTAGAATAGAATTTCTTTCTTGGGTCGTTTTGTTGGTGTAATTTACATTGAATTCATTGATTTGAAGTTTTCCAATTTTGATAGGAATGAGTTTAAAGATATATTTCTCTTTGATATTTTTACTCAACATTTTTTTCCCTATCTTAGCTTTTTTATCAAACAAAATAAAATTTTCAGCACCAGCTGTATCTTTCAATACATCATAAATTTCAAACTTCTCTATATTAACATTTTCGGGATGTTCCAAAATGATATTATATTCAAAGATATCACCAAGATATACATTTTTTCTATCAACATAACTCTGTGATTTAACCTGTGCTAAAAGTGGTTGAATGAAAAATAAGATCAATAATAACTTTCTCATTTTTTGTAAATTTGCTTGCTATTAGTCGTTGGTTGTTTGTGGCTCGTCGCTGGTCGTTTATGAGATTACTAGCTACCAACTATAGACTATAAGCCACAATCTTTTATCTCAATTTTCTTTCTCTTTTATAAAAAAACTTTAATAATGACTCAATATATGGTTTATCCGTGTATATATCTACTAAATCAAGATTATATTTCTTAGCTAAATTTTCCAAATATTCGCTATAAAATTTTATCTGTCTTTCATACATTTCTTTAATTGCTCCTGAAAAACTGGCACCTATGCTTTCATTTGTTTCTATATCTTCAAACTCAAAGTATAAATTCTCTCCAATTTTACTTATTTCAAACTCCAAAGGGTCAATCATCCTAAGTAAGATGAGGTCGTGCTTTTTTGAAACAATTTTTAATGATTGTTCATAGCCGGTATCCTTAAAATCAGAAAATAGAAAAACAATACATTTTTTCTTTTGTACATGATAAAAATATTGTAATACAGATTTGATATTTGTTGTTTTATTTTTTGGCTTATAATATAGAATTTCTCTCACAATTCTTAAAATATGAGACAAAGATTTCTTTGCAGGTATATAAAGCTCTGGCTCTTTAGTAAAAATTATTGCGCCTACTTTATCATTATTTTTTAAAGCAGAGAAAGCAAAAATTGAAGCGATTTCAGCCATAACTTCTGATTTCGTCTTTTGCCTTGAACCAAAATATTGTGAGCCGCTCATATCTAACAAAAGCATTATAGTCAACTCTCTTTCTTCAACATACTTTTTAACAAAAGGTCTGCCGTATCTCGCAGTAACATTCCAATCTATAGTTCTAACATCATCTCCTGGGACATACTCTCTTACTTCTTCAAACTCCATACCACGACCTTTAAATACGCTTGAATACTGTCCTACAAAAAGTTCATCCACAATTTTGTTTGTTTTAAATTCTATTCTACGAATTTGTTTTAATATTTCTTTTGGTAACATAAAATTTATTTATTAATTTGTTTAACAAGTTTTGCAATCATTCTTCCATAATCTCTACACTGTTTTTCAACACGAGCATCGGGTCTTCCAATGCTTACAGGTCCATAGTGGTCTCCTTTTGAAGTTCCTTTCACAATCATACCATGTATCAACATCGCTTGAATTATAGACATTATAGTTGTCTCATTTCCACCACCAATATTTGCTGAAGACGAAAATGCTCCACCAACTTTACCTTCAAGTGAACCATGATATTCAACACTTTCATCTAAAAGTTTTTTTATCTGGTATGCAGGTAATCCATAGTATGTTGGTGAACCGATAATTATACCGTCATAATCAAGTAATTCTTTAACATTAACATTTTCAACATCTTTAACTATAACCTCAAGTTTCTCTTCTTTTACACCTTCGGCAATAAGTTCAGCCATCTTTTTAGTATTACCTGTTTCTGAATAATAAATAATTAAAACTTTCATACTAATAACTCCTCCCCCTTATAGGTATGCCTTTTCTTCTTAATTCATCTGTTTTCTTTTTTGAACATTCTAAACATAGATATTTAGGTTCTGCATTTCTTCTGTCATATCCTGGAGCTAAAACTAATCTCCATAAAGAAGTTTCCTTCCCACAATTGTCACATACACCTTTTTCTTTAAAATGCCACATCTCTACTGCTTTAGATGTGAAAATAAATCTGTCGACCCAAAAGAAAATACTTCCTCCAATAAGATTTGCCAAAATTGTAGCACCAATACCTGTACCTAAGTTTCTTACCACCAACCATAAAATTGGTGTGCTTAACTGCCATCTAAGTAAATATAGAATAAATCTCCTTATCATATTTAGATCCCCCTCAAAAAATTAATTTTAAATTTTTTATTCCAAATCAGAAAACATAATCTTATACAAATCTTTACCCTTTAAAGTTTCAAAATAAAGATTTTTCGCAATATGAAAATAATAATTGTAGTTTTTTTCATCGTTAATTTTTTTATAATACTTTATTCTTACTTTAAGCCCTGCTAACAAATAATAATTTTTGTAGTCATTAAAAGTAAGAAAATCTTTATAATCTTTGTATATCACACGATTTATAATTCCAGCTTCAAATATTTTAATATTAAAAAGAAGTATAAAAAAAAGAAAAATTAAAACAACAAAATTCCGGACTATATTATTTTTAACAGCTGAATCCAATAATTTTACAAAAATCAAATTTATTATAAATATTATAAAAATAAACAAATATTCGTCAGCAGTCAACATCAGCCGTGGCAAAAATTTTATTTTAAATAAGTGTTTAATATTTTTTATTATTATACTAAAAAATTCTTTCAAAGTATATGGCTCTAAAAGGTCAATTATTCCCGTGGAAGAATAGATTAACAATATTATTGTCCATAGACACAACAAACTGCATAAAATGTAAAATAAAATTTTAATTCTCATATTTTTAAATAAAAGATATAATTGATAAAGACCATAAGCAAAAATCAATACCGAATCTGTTAAATATCTAATACCAAATGATGAGCCACCGCCCGGCGCCGTTACTAAAGAAATCAAAAATATCTGTAAAAACAAAATAAATAAAAAACTCATTGAGACAACAAAATTTTTATTCAACCCTAAAAATAAACCCACTATACTCAAAACTAACACAGGAGTCCACCAAAATAATCCATGATAAGAGGAAAAAATAACATCTAAAACTGAAGATAAAGATAACTTCGTAAATGATAATGTATAACTTTTAGGAATAAAAATATCACCAAAAACAATCAAGGAATTTAAAAAGTATGGCATTAAAACAAATAAAAATGTGATTAAAAATACTAAGATAGACTTGAAATAAAATTTATCAATTTTTTTATTTTGTATGATATCTGCAAAAATTTCAAACAGTAAACAGAAACCAAACAAAATTTCTTGTTCTCTGACTAAAGTCGCTAATCCTAAGATTAACCCTAAAAATATCCATCTTGATAAACTTTTTTGTCTATAAGTTGACAACCAAAAATATAGATATACTGAACATAAAAATGATGTTATAGTATGAGGATTCTGTGGTACAACATAGCTGTAAAATATTAGCGGGCTTCCTAAAAAAATAAATAAAGAAATAATTTTTGCTACAAGTTTCTCACTTTTGAACAGCAAAAGTGTTTTATAAACAAAAAATAAAGAAAGTATCCCCAACAATGATGAGAAAAAATTAGTAAAAATTATTGAAATTCTTCCTGATTCAAAAATTTTGCTTAATACATACGCCGGTAGCCACATTATTGCACAACCACAACTAAAGTCGTTAACTATAAAGCCATTGCGTGTAACAGCAAGATTTTTAGTATAAAGTTCAAACAAAGGTTTGAAGTCATAATTTTTTTGTCCAAACAAAACAGGTAGATATGAATAATACCCTATTCCGTCTGGAAAATGCCAAATAGATGTTGGAAAATATAAAATTATAAAGACAAAAAGTAAAATGTAAAAAACTTTTACATCGTTGACTCTCATAATCAGATATTAAAGTACTTTTTAATCTCCTTATTTATTTCTTCCATATCCTCAAAGGAAATTCCCATTTTGTCCTGTGAAACAGTATTTGATTTTTGTCTAACATTTTTATTAATCCTACTTAAAAATTCTTTAACACCCAAAACCTTAGTACCATAATAACTAACAAATCTACAAACTTCTTTATCGTCAGAAACAACAACTATCTCTTTTTTATTCTTTGCATTTTTAACAATTTTTTTTATTTCATCATCTGCAGAGTTTAAAGAAGTAAAATATACTTCAATATTATAATTTTTAAACTTAAAACACTTTCCTACACCTACTTCATACTTACCATCAAAAATAACCAAAACTTTGTTTTTATAACTCCCTTGTGGTTTTTTCTCTATTAATATTTTTATTAACCAGTCTCTTTGAAACTTTAATTCTTTATTTTCTAACTGTTCAACCTGTTTTACTATATTGTATCCATCGAGAATGTATATCATAATAGATATTTTAAATATAATTTTTTGAAATTTTTCTCAATATTGAAAGGAACTGAATCTGCTTTTCCCAATTACCATAAATCACACCTTTACTCTTTAATTCTTTGGAATATTCTAGATAAAGATTGGAACTTCCTTCCGGTAAACAATCCTGAAATTTAGTCCCAGGAAGCGGGATGAAATAATGTGCATGGATTCTAACTCTATACTTTGATATTAATTTATCAATAAAATCTATAGTTTTAACAACATCATATTTTGTTTCATATGGTAAACCAAATATAAAATCTAAGTTAACCTTAAAATTAGCCTTTGTCAAAAGTTCAACAGCATTACATACATCATCCAAAGTATGTCCTCTGTTAGCAAGTTTCAAAATCCTTTCTGAACCTGACTGTGCTCCTAATATCACATTATCATTATCAGCATATTTTTTAAGTATCTCAATTGTATCTTTATTTATATGCTCAGGTCTTATCTCTGAAGGGAAAGTTCCAACAAAAAGTTTACCTTTTGATTTTATTATACCTTTAACATTTTTAAACAACTCTTCAGTTTTAGAAAGATTTAAATCCTTCCCAGTTTTTGAACCATATAGAAACAAACTCGGTGTAATGAATCTTGTATCAGCAAGACCTTTAGAAAGCATTATCTCAATGTATTCACAAACCTTTTCTACACTTCTATGCCTTAATTTTGTACCAAAAATTTGTGATGTTTGACAAAAATTACATCTATAAGGGCAACCACGAGTTATCTCAATTGGTCCATAATGTTCAAAATGTTTTGTTATTGGCGGAAATTTATCTAAATCTACAAACTTTTCATCTCTTTTGTTTATAATCAAACCTTTGTTTCCATCAAAGTATGCAATGCTTGGTAAACTAAAATATTCTTCATCTTTTAACATTTTATCTATCAATTTTAAAAAAACTTCTTCTGCTTCACCTAAAACTATTAAATCAAAACCAAGATTTAATGTAGACAGAGGAGAACCTGTAGGATGTGGACCACCTGCAATACATATAACTTTTTTATCAAAATCTTTTCTAACATTTTTTATAACTTCTTCTACATCAAAAAATTGTGTTGTAAAAAAAGAAATTAATAAAACAACTTTTTTATATTTTCCAACAATTTCAAACAGAGTTTTATATAAATCATCTTTTTTAAAACAAGTATAAACATCAACTTGAGACATAATCTCTAAGTTTGTCTCCAAACTGCCAAATAAAGAGTTAAAACTATATCTGTTTTGCCTTGTATAATAAAAAACCAACGCTGTTTTTTTCATAAAATTTTATATTTTAACAAGTTGAAAAACTACTATTTTGTTTTATATAATTTTAAACAAATTTTAAACTATAAAGCAGTTGTTAAAAAATTTTATCTTTTTAGAATGTAGCATTATCAACTATAAAGATTGGCGGAAGTGAATTTGTAAAAGATTTGGATAAAAAATTTAAAATTTAAGTATCAACCAAATCGTTTAATCACCCCTGAAAATTATTTTTCTCATAAAATGCTGAGATTTTGATTATATTAAAAGTTAATGAACGAAATTCAAACTTGTGGCCACCACAATGTAGTAATGGTTCTATTGTGATGAGAAAAGAAACATAAATTAGTAAAATTTTTTCTAACAAAATTTTAAAATAAAGAATCCTGCTAAAATAGAAAGTAGTGTCAAAGGAAAGCCAACTTTTAAATATTCCCAAAAACTTATTTTTACTTTTGTTGATGCACCTTCTATTACAATAATGTTAGCAATAGAACCAAGTATTGTTAAATTTCCAGCAAGTGTAGAACTCATTGCAAGACAAAGCCATGCTGTTTCGTTATTAAACAAACTTCCTACTAAAGGTTTCAAAATCATTACAGCAGGAACATTGCTTACAATGTTTGAAAGTAAAGTAGATATAACTACCAAAGATAATGGTGTTGAAACATTTGTCTTAAAATAGCCAACTAACCTATTAAAAACTACTGACTTCTCAAAACCTTTTATAACAATAAACAACCCAATAAAAAGTATAAGCAACCTAAAATCAATCAACCGATAAACTTTGTCAGGTTTAATTCGTCTTGTGATTAACAAAAAAGAACCAACGCCAACTGCAACTAACTCCATTGGAAAGTTTAAGAAAAAAAGAATCATTGTTAACAAAGCCATTAAAGAAGATTTTATCACAAGAGGTTTCACATAGAAATGTTTTATCTCGGAAATTCTTATCTCTTTCAAAGTTATATCTTTTTTATAAAATAAATGTAAAAGAACAGCACATATAATAAGACCTACAACTGATATAGGAAACATCTTTGCAAAAAAACTTCCATATTTTATCCCTGAAGAAGTAGCGATTATAATATTCTGAGGATTGCCAGTTATAGTTGCGTTACTTCCTATGTTTGCAGACATACAAAGTGCTAAAAGATACGGTTTTGGGTTTATGTTCATTCTTTCAGTCAACTCAAGAATAAACGGAGTAAAAATTAAACACACCGTATCATTTATAAAAAATGCAGAAAGCAAACCTGAGAGAAAAACTAAAACATAAAGAAGAACGACAGGATTTTTTATCCTGCTTGATATAAAATTTAGCACAATATTAAAAAACCCTGACAATCTTAAGTTGGCAATCAAAATCATCATACCAAAAAGAATAATAATTGTTTTATAATTAATTGCTTCATATGCATCATTAACAGTTAAAACTTTAAACACTAACATCAACGACGCGCCAATAATAGCAGCACCTGTGCGGTCAATCCTAAACAATGGTGGCTGACCTAAAGCAATAATAATATAAGTAACAACAAAAATTATAAATGCTAAATCCATAATTAATTATCCTCACAATCTACATATACATAAAAATTTACGAATTAACTTATATGAGATATCTTTTTAAACTCAGAAATTTTGTTTAAAAAAACTAATGCTCCTAAAATACAAGAAAGGCCATTTATGATAAGAGTATTCTGAACACCGAGTTTACTTGTCAAAAATCCAGCTATTAAGCTACCAAATGGTGCTGTACCAATAAAAGCCATTGTGTAAAAACTCATCACGCGGCCACGTTTGTTATCTTCAACAATCGTCTGTAAAACAGTATTACTTCCAGCCATCTGTATTATCATACCTAAACCAGTTATTATCATAAGTATTAAAGCAATTATAAACACACGAGTAAATGCTAAAGAAATTAAAGCAAAACCAAAAATTAAAGCAGATAAAGGAAGAATCTTAATAATACCTGACGAATCTCTTCTTGATGCAAGATAAATCGCACCTGCTAACGCTCCAATACCTGAAGCACTCATTAAGAATCCAAAAGTATGAGAACCACCATGAAGTATTTCTTTCACAAACACAGGCATAACCAAAGCGTAAGACATCCCCATCAAACTTACTAAAGCAAGAAGTAATATAACATATCTTATAGCAACAACTCCAAAAGTATAACGAAAACCTTCTTTTAAATCAGAAAAAATTTTGTTGTTATTCTGGATCTTAAGATTTTTTGATTCAACATTCATCATTAACAAAGAAATAATAACAAAAATATAACTTAAACCATTAACAAGAAAACACATCCCTTCACCAGCAGTAGCAACTAATATTCCAGCAATTGTTGGACCAATCAACCTTGCTGCGTTAACCATTAAAGAATTCAATGCAATAGCATTGCTTAAATCTTCTTTTTTATCAATTATATCAACAACAAAAGATTGTCTTGTCGGCATATCAAAAGCATCAATACAACCCAACAAAACACCCAAAATAACTATATGCCAAATTTTAATTGTCCCAGTAAAAAACAAAACAGCCAAACTTAATGCTTGTAGCATAGCAAGTATTTGAGTCGCAATTAAAATTTTGTGGCGGTGCAACCTGTCAACCCAAACACCAGCAAAAGGTGTAAGTAAAAAAGCAGGAATCTGAGAAGAAAACCCAACCACACCCAACAAAAATGCTGACTTACTTAAACGATAGACTAACCATGGAGTTGTAATTCTTTGAATCCAGGTACCAATAAGTGAAATAGTTTGACCAATAAAAAATAAACGATAGTTTCTATATTGAAGTGAACGAAATGCAACTTTCAATCCTGTTTGATTGCTGTTGTTATTTTCTTCTTTCATAAAAAGATAACCTTTAAAACAAAAAATTTAAATATGAATGGAAAAATTTTTTATTTAAGTTAAAAAACTAAAAACTTTAACAAATATTTATAAACTTTATTTTTATTTAACGATGCATTTCTATTAGACAAAATTTACAAATTTTTGCTAATACTAATTCAAAAATTCATCAAAATTTTCAATAGGTAAGCAAAAATTTAAATTTATTAAGGCAAGAATCAAGACAAGAAAATATGGGTTTAAAACAACAACTTAAACTTGTTAATCCAATAACCCAATGTATAATGTATAAAAAAGTAAGTAAAATTAATACGTTGTATCAGAAATAAGTATTCCTTTTACTATATCTACAATTTTTGGGTCAAACCGAGTACCTTTGTGTTGGTCTAAAAATTGTAATATTTGTTCATTTTTAATACCTGAAATTTTTAATTCTTCAACATATTCAACTACAGCAACTATCCTTGCACCCAAAGGTATATCTTCACCTTTTAATCCGTTAGGATAACCGCTGCCATCATAATTTTCATGATGATGTTTTATAATAGGTGAGGTGTTTTTCAACAAGTTTATTTTGTTTACAATTTCTGAACCTATTATCACATGTGATTGCTCAATTTTTGCTCTCTCAATAATGTCGGCATTCTCTAATTCAAGTTTAAGTTTTGGTGATAAATATCCAATATCGTGTAATAGTGTACCAAAATAAATGCTTTTATATTCTTCAGAGCGCGGTTGTAGACCCAACATTTTGGCAACAATAGTAGCCATCTGCGTCATTTTCCAATATTTTCCAATATATTTGGGTCTTACGGTTTCTATTGCTGATACAAGGAGTTCTATCATATTGGTAAAAAAATTTCTTTGATTTTCTGAAAATTTTGCATTAAGTATACTTACAGATGCAAGTCCTGCTAAACTTTCCAATAATTTTTTATCTTCTTCGTTAAATCCAGTGGACTCTCTTTTATTAAGAACTTCTATCACACCAATAACTTCCTCTCCGTTATCTGCTGTGTTAATAATTATAGGTGCTGCAAGGATTGATCTTGTTTTAAAACCACTTTGTTGGTCAATTTTTCCTGTGAATCGCGGATCTTTTGTGACATCGTTGACAATTTCTGATTCTTTTGTTAAAACAACACTACCTGCTATACCTTCACCAATTTTTATTCTAATTTTTTTTACAGCTGTACCTTTTTCTCCGGTAGCGGTTTTGAAATACAGATGTTGTTTATCTTCATCAACAAGCATTATAGAACTTGCTTCAGAATTCGTTATTCGTTCTGCTGCGTCACCTATGCGTTTTAATAATGTATCAAGGTCCAAAGTTGATGATAGATTTTTTACAATTTCAAAAAATTCTTCAAATTTGTTAATTGACATATTCAACCTCCCGATTTATATCTAAGTCCTTTGAAATTTTCTTCTATAATTCTATATTTTGCTACTGAAGCCACAGATATCACTGAATTTAGCCACGAATTCACACAAATAAATCCCGCACAAATTGCAGTGTCGCATAAATGCAACCACTATCCCGCAATTTGTCCCGCCAACAGCGGGACCTTGGGCGGGACCGCGGTACCACAATCTATCACTATTCAAATCATCTTTGGCAAACAGCAAGTATTTCTGCGTATGTTGTAATTCCTTTAGTGACTTTTATTAACCCATCTGCTAACAATGTCCTCATACCATTTTTTATTGCTATATCTCTTATTCTTTTTGCAGAGACATCTTTAAGACAAATTTCTCTAATCTCGTCATTCATAACAAGTAGCTCATGTATAGCTGTTCTTCCTTTCATCCCTGTATTTCCACATCTTCTACAACCCACAGGTTTCATAAAAGTTGCAGAAGAATAATCTATTTTATATTCTTCTAACATCTGTATTAAATCATCTGATGGATTGGTATCTGGCTGTTTGCATTCACTACATAATGTACGCACTAATCTCTGTGCGAGAACGCCTTCTAAAGTATTAGCTATAAGATATGTAGGAGCACCCATCTCGTAAAGACGTGCTACAGCAGATGGTGCATCATTAGTATGTATAGTAGATAAGACAAGATGTCCTGTAAGTGCTGCTTCCATTGCAACTTGGGCTGTTTCTTGATCACGAATTTCTCCTACCATTATTATATCAGGGTCTTGTCTTAAAAATGCACGTAATGCAGTTGCAAAGTCAAATTTTTTGTCTCCCATTTTAATATCTGGATTAACAGGTACTTGCACAACGCCATCAAGTTCATATTCAACAGGATTTTCAGCAGTAATAACCTTTTCAGTAGGTGATTTAATTTTTTGTAGTGCAGCAGTTAAGGTAAATGATTTACCAGAACCTGTTGGACCACAAACAAGAATTAAACCATAAGGACGATTTAGAAGTTCTATAAATTTTTCTAAAGTGTCCGGTAAAAAACCAAGTTGTTCCAAAGGCAGACCAGAAGCAGACCTGTCCAACATACGCATAACTACACTTTCACCATATATTGTTGGCACAATGTTAACTCTAAACTCAAGAGGAATTCCTTTTGCTTTAACTTGTAATCTTCCATCCTGTGGTACTCTTCTTTCCACAATGTTCATATTACACATAATTTTTATTTTAGATATAAGAGCATTTTTGAATACCATTGGTATCTTAAAAGCAGCTTTTCTTAAAAGTCCATCTACTCTGTATCTAACCACAATTTTTTTCTCAAACGGTTCTATATGTATATCAGAAGCTTTTAACCTTACTGCTTCAAGAATTATGGCATTGACAAGTTTTTCAACTTCGGGTGCATCAGGACTTACTTGCATAATGTCAGTAATTTCTTCTTTTTTTTGTTGTTGAATTAATATTTCATTAGAAACATCTAAACTAGCAAGTAATTCTTGGGTGAGTTCTTGTGCATCTTCAGTGATTATCTCATTAGAAATCTGTGGTTGTTTTGATATTTCTTCAGAAATTTCAGAAGATTCATTATATATCTCAGTTTCTTTTGTATACAATTGTTCAATTTTATCTTTTATATCATTAGGGAGTGCTAAATAAGCAATTACTTTAAACCCTGTTCTAAATTCTATATCTTCTATAGCAAACAGGTCTCTTGTATCTGTCATCGCTACATACAACACTTCTTCTTCTTTCCCAAATGGAACAAGTTTATATCGTTTGCATATTTCTACAGGAATAACCTTTGAAAGGTCTGGATCTATATCTATGGTTTGCAAATCAATAACATTTACACACCATTCTTCACCTAAAACTGTTAGCAATTTGTGTTTATCTACCAATTTGCATTCTACCACATACTGTTGTAATAACATACCAACCCTGTCAGCTTCTTTTTTGAGTTTATCGACCTCTTCCTTTGGTAATCCAAAATATTCTACTAAAATCTCTTGAATAGTTTTTTTTCTCATAAAATATAATTCCTATATAAAAACATAATGACAAAACCAATGCTATAAACAGATAATATACTAACCCAAAAACCAACTAGTGATAAAAAATTTATTTTTTTATTTATCAATAATAAGGCTGGTATCAACAAGAAAGACAAAAGATATAATCTATTAGGTAAGAAAAAGAATAACATAACAACGAAACGAAAAATTATTGAATAAATCTTTTTTTGAAAAAAATTATAAGCGACAGAGGTACTATAAACTAAACTATCAACATATAAAATAACTATACTTAAAACATATGTGCCAACAATTAATAAACAAAGTATCACAAATATCCATTCTATATTATTTTCTAACTCACTAGAATGTGGAGAAAAGATGAATAAAAGTGCTATATGTATAATTTGATCTAAGAAAAAATATAAAATATTGTCCTTTACATAATGACGCCTAATGTTATATGCACGATATTCATCTTCAGCAATATGTAATATAAATAAAATTATTAAACAAAATATACCAGATAGTTGTAAAGGATAATCAATCCATATTTCAGTAATATAATTGTAGGTAAGAAGCAATGAAAGAATAAAAAAAGTTAACGAATGTACTAAAACACCATAAAAACTTCTTTTTTTCCAATTAGCAATAAAATTTGTTTGTAATACAAAATCTGCTAATAAATGAGCAAATAAAAGTCTAAAAAATATTTTCATCTTTAAAATTTTACAAAATAAATTAATATATTTCAATAAAAATTTTTTTTCAAAGCTTTATTTTAAAAATCTCAATCTCCTGTTCTCTCCCACGAAGTTTTACTTTTCCTAATGAAACTGTAGGTATTCTATTGTTAAGTCTGGCATTAGTATATTCAGAAATTATAATAGGTGTAGAAAACTCTTTAGTAAGATCTTGTAATCTTGAAGCAACATTTACAGTATCGCCTACTACAGTGTATGTCATATAGTTTGCTGAACCAATGTTACCAACAACAACTTCACCTGTGTTTATACCCGCTCCCATCTTTACTTCAAAATTTGACAACAACCGATATGACTCCACCAACCTGTCTAATGCATAAAACATTTCTATAACACAGTTCACTGCAATATATGGATGATCTGGTTGTTCAACTGGAGCATTCCAAAAAAACATTATGCAGTCACCTATATATTTATCTATTGTACCGTTATATTTAAATATTATATTACTCAGGACGCTAAAACATTCATTTAGAAACTTTACAACTTCTTCAGCAGGAAGATGTTCCGCAATTGTTGTAAATCCTCTTATATCTGCAAACGCAACAGTTATCTCTTTTTTTTGTCCACCTAAGGTACTTAAACTACCTTTTGGATTTTTTAACAATTCTTCCATTATATACGGATTTATATACTTTGAAAATGCTTTTTTAATAATTTTTTTCTCTTTTTGTGCAAAAAGTAGTTTATATAAAATACTACCAAATCCTAATAATACGACACCTAATGCTATAGGTATAAATTCAACTATTGTATAAAATTTTGCAAATAAGAAATATGTAAAGAAATAATAACAAAAGACTAAAAGTAAAATCAAAATAACAGATAAAACAGCTCCTGTAATGTAAAAAACAAAACCTAAAAAACACATCATTAAAATTATAATTGCTAAAAACTGCGGTTTTGTAAACTTCTTTTTACAATAAGTATTTGTCAGCAGATTTTCAATTATAGTAGCATGTATCTCTATTCCAGGGTAAGAACTAGCATATGGCGTTGGATAATGATCATAAGTTCCAGTTGCTGTTGAACCAATAAGTACTATTTTGTCTTTAATCCATGAAGGAGGAATTATATTGTTATATATATTAACTATAGAATATCGTATAAAGGTTGAAATAATACTTCCGCTTTTTTTATCAAAATACTCTTGTAGGCCATAATAGTTTATATATATTTGCTCAGGAAGATTTTTAATATCTCTGTCTACATAATTTTTATAAATAATGTAGTCAAAAGAATAAATTAGCTGTCCTTCATACTCCCTTTGTAGAGTAATCCTGCGAACAACTCCATCTTTATCAGGTTCAACATTAGTAAATCCTACTTTTGCAACATTTTGTATCTGTGGTATTGGAAGTATTAGTTTTTCAACACAGACTTGTTGTATAGAGTCATTTAATAAAATGTTTTCATATGTTGTTTCAAAATGTGATGCAACGATAGAATTTCCCTTTGCTAAAGCATTAGCTAATTCTTTATCAGAAGTTTCATTACTCTTTTCAGGAAAAAGTATATCTAAAGCAACAATTTTAGCACCAGCATTATAAAGGTTTTCAACAACTTTTGCAAGGATTTTTCTATCCCATGGCCATCTACCAAATGTGTTTAAAGACTCCTCGTCAATTTTTATAATCACAATTTTCTCTAATGTTTTTTTAGGACCCCGTATTTTAAACCGCAAGTCATAAAAAATATTCTCTAATGGTAAGTAAGAGCCAGAAAGGTAAAAAATTGTTAAGAAAAGGATACAAAATAAAACTATTAAACCCCAATCAAAATGTTTTTTAATATTCATTAAAAAGAAAGTTTTAAAAATAACTATTTAAAAAATATATTTTGATTTACTAATCTGCAGCTTTAATTTTTCTTTTTCTTCTTGAATAAATTTTAAACTTTTTATGGATATTGATAATAAATTTGCAATGGATAGCAATAAATCATTAATTTGTTGAGGAAGTTTAAATTGTAGATTAGTTATACAAAATATAAATCCAATGTTTTCTATATCTTCTTTTAAATAATAAACAAAAATTTTGTTATTTTCAAAAATAGTTCCTTGTGAATTAAGCAATATTTTGATAGTTTCATCATTCATATTAAAAGTATTTTTTAGCCAGTTAGGTTTTTCTTGTCCTTTATATAAAATAAGTTCGTATTCTTCATTAAATTTATTATATAAATATATCCCAAATGAACAAAATTCTGGCAACACATCTTCAATTTCAGAAGAAACATTTATTAAAAACTTATCAATCCCATCCTGGTGTATTAAAGATTCCATTATTAACTGCGAAATTCTGTAAATAGTCGCTAATTCTTTAGAAGTTCTTTCCAATCTGGATAATGTATTAAATAACATATATTGCACAATTTTTATTCCTTCATTCGGTGTTTCATTGAAAATATTCAAAAAAATATGTGAATTTATCTCCAAAATCGAAGTTTCTCCCTTAGCAACCGCAGTAGCAGTCCTTTGCAACTTATTAAACAAACTTGTTTCACCAAAAATCTCACCTTCAAATAAAATACTTAATAATTTTTTGTTTGGTTTATTATAATTTTTATATATCTCAACCGAACCAGAATAAACTATATAAACATTTTCTCCTTCACTCCCTTCCTCAAATATAACTTCTTTATCCTTAAAACTTTTTTCTACAACATATTGTTGAATTTTATCTAAAACATACGCCGAAATACTACTAAACATTGGTAATTTTTTTAAAAATCCTTTATAATCCATCATTCTTTTACAGTTAAAATTTAAAAATTTATAAAACTAAATTCTAACACTATTGCGAACAAACTCAGGATTTTGTGCTTTTGAAACTGCGTCTTCTAAACTTACCATTCCTTTTCTAACAAGTTCTATTAATGATCTATCCAAAGTTATCATTCCATATTTTGCACCTGTTTCAATTGCAGTATAAATCTGATGTGTTTTACTTTCACGAATAAGATTTGCAATTGCAGGAGTAACTATCATTATTTCCCTTGCTGCAACACGACCAAACGTATCTCTCCTAGGCAATAATACTTGTGATATTACTGCTTTTAATGTACCGGATAGTTGTATTCTAACTTGTTGTTGTTGATGAGATGGAAAAACATCTATTATACGATCAACAGTTTGTGCAGCATCTTGTGTATGCAAAGTTGCAAATACAAGATGCCCAGTCTCTGCTATTGTAAGAGCAGCAGATATAGTTTCTAAATCCCGCATTTCACCTATAAGTATTACATCCGGATCTTGCCTCAATGCATACTTTAGTGCTGTCGCAAAACTTTTTGTATGTGTACCAACTTCTCTTTGTCTAATTATAGAATTTTTATTTTCATATACGAATTCTATAGGATCCTCAATTGTTAAAATATGTTTCTTATATTTCTGGTTAATAAGTTCAATAAGACAAGCTAAGGTAGTTGATTTACCAGAACCTGTTGGTCCGGTAACCAAAACTAAACCCCTGGGTAAATCAGTAAGATTTACAATTTCAGGTGTCAATCCTATCTCTTCAGGTTTAGGTATTTGTGAGGGTATCACACGGAATACTGCTTCAACACCATACTTCTGTAAAAAAATATTTGCTCTAAATCTTGCAACTTTTTCTATTTGTATTGAGCAATCTAGTTCATAGTTCTCTTCAAATCTACATTTCTGTTCATCCCGAAGAATAGAATATATTAGTTTTTTACTTTCATCAGGTGTAATAATTGGAAATTCAGATAATGGTTCAATATCACCACGTATTCTTGCCATTGGGGGCCTGCCTATCACTATATGGATATCAGAAGCTCCTCTATCCACTGCTAAAGTTAATATATCTATTATTTCCATAAATTATCTCCAAAATAAAAAACATAATTTTTAAATTTATCTTTAAGTTATTAGCTATTTATTTAATCTATTTTAATCTATCACTCTGTAGACCACATCGCCTTTTCTACACCTTTGTTCAACCTTTATGCCTACAGAATCTCCTTTTTTAGCTGAGGTTACATTTTGGTGCTCAATTTGCATAGAATCAACTGTTTGAATAAAATCTGTAGTATGGCCTTTTATATGGATTTTGTCTCCTATCTTAAGTTCACCTTCAAGTTTTACAGCTATAACTGAAACTTTTGCAAAATAATCTTCAACTACTCCTATTTTTTCTTCCATTTTTTCACCCCCCTTTCCATTATAAGTTAATGAGTTAGTGAGTTAATGAGTTCATAGTTTAAAACCCAAAAATCCTATAAACCCAATTAACTCAACAAACCCGCTAACTCAATAAACTCAATTAACCATTCACGCATACACACATTTATTTTTCTTACTTGCCCCTAGGAGGAATTGAACCTCCATACTCCCGTCCGGAGCGGGATGCTTTATCCGTTAAGCTATAGGGGCGGATTAGTTGATAGTTAATAGTCAATAGTTTATAGTCAACAGTCTATATTAAAATCTCTATAAAGTTGTCAGGAGTAATATTTCTTTCTATTGTGCCGCCACCTTGAATAAAATCTTCTCTTCCGCCGCATTTTATTTTTAATACATTATTTATTTTTTCAGTAAATTTTTTCAAAGATATACCTTTTTTTAATCCTAACTCATTTGTTCGTATTACTAAAGAAATTTTTTTATTCTCCAAAGAATACAACAAAATGACTGTTGGCTCAGCTGAGAAATTTTTTATTATCTCATCAGACAATGAACGTAAAAATTTAAGTTCTGTATTTGGCATATTCCTTATCAAATACTTTGTACCATTTATTTCTTTAAATAATTCTTCTACTTTTTGTGTTGAAACATTAATCTTTATGTTTTCAACTTCTTGTTTTAATTTTTTATTTTGTTGGATTAATTTTTCAATCTTTGTCTGAATTTCATCAATATTGTTTGTCCCTACAACTTCTGCTAAAGATTTAAGTTTTACTTCTAAATCTGTTATGTATTCATAAACTTTCTTTCCACAAATTGCTTCAATTCTTCTTAAGTTTGCACCAACCGATGTCTCTGAAATTATCTTAAATATCCCAATCTCTCCTGTGTTTGAGCAATGTGTTCCACCACAAAGTTCTATACTATATGGTTGTTGTAAAATTTTGTTATCTTCAACCTTTCCACCAATTATTACAACGCGAACTTCATTACCATATTTTTCTTCAAATAATGCTGTTGCTCCAAGATTTCTTGCTGTTTGCAAATCTGTATAAATTATTTTTACAGGTAGACATTCAAGTATTTTCTGGTTGACAATGTTTTCAATTTTTGTAATTTCATTATTATTTAAAGCGCGCCAGTGTATAAAGTCAAACCTAAAGTAATCTTCTGCAACTAAAGAACCAGATTGAACGGCATGTTCTCCTAAAGTTTCTCTTAATGCTTTGTGTAATAGATGAGTTGCAGTGTGATGTCTCATTATGTTTTTTCTTTTTTCAAGGTCTATTTCAAGTTCTACTTCATTATTTAGTTTTATTTCATCATAAACTTTTGTAACATGTATTATTCTTCCTTCAAACTTTTTTGTATCTAAAACTTCTGCAACTATTTTGCCATTAATTTTTACTACTCCTTTATCTCCAACTTGTCCACCTGATTCACCATAAAATGGTGTTATATCAAATATAAGCTCAACATTTTCTGATTTTGATATAGAATTTAAATTTTTTCCATCTTTTATTACGCCTATAACTTTCGATTTACAAGAAAATTGAGTATAACCTACAAACTTTGTCTCAGGAAATGATTGATAAATTTTTGTATCTATAGTTTTAACTCCTTTCCACGATGCACGAGATAATTCTTTCGCTTTGTTTTCTGCTTCTATGAATTCTTTTTCATCATAAGTTATGTTTTCTTCTTTAAATATTTCATCTAAAAGTTCTTTTGGAAAACCATATGTGTCATAAAGTTTAAAAACAATCGCACCTGAAATATTTTTTTTAGAAGATTTAATTATCTCATCCATAATTTTTAATCCGTCATCTAATGTTTCTAAAAATTTTTCTTCTTCCGCTTTAACTATAACAGCTACTTTTTCACGATGAAGTTCTAGCTCTGGATAGTTATCTTTCATCACTTCAACCACAATAGGAATAAGTTTATATAAAAATGCTTCTTTATGTCCTAACAATTTTAAATACCTCACTGCCCTACGAATAAGTTTTCTTACAACATAACCCCTACCTTCTGTTGTAGGAATTATGCCTTCAGAAATCGCAAAGGTTACTGCACGTGCATGGTCTGAAATTGCATTTATATAAGATTTAACTTTTTTATCATTATAATTATCTTCAGAAATTGATCTTTGAACTTCAAATACTATCGGTTTGAAAACATCTGTTTCAAAAACAGATTTTAATTTATTTACTACCATATTTAATCTCTCAAGACCCATACCTGTATCAATATTTTTTTGTTTTAGAGGAAGAAGTTTGCCATCTGGTTGTAGGTCAAATTGTGTAAAAACTAAATTCCACACTTCTATGAATCTATCGCAACTACAAGCAGGAGAACAATCAGGTCTTCCACAACCATATTCTCTACCTAAATCATAAAGTATTTCAGAGCAAGGGCCACAAGGACCCGTATTTCCCATTTTCCAAAAATTTGTTTCTTCTGATAGTTTGTAAATCTTTTCTTTTGGTATAATCTTTGACCATATTTCATATGCCTCATCATCTCCTTTGTAAACTGTGATATATAAACGATTAGTATCGAGATTTATTATTTTTGTTATAAACTCCCAAGCCCATAAAATTGCTTCTTTTTTAAAATAATCACCAAAAGAAAAATTACCTAACATCTCAAAAAATGTAAGGTGTCTTGGAGTCTTACCTACTTGTTCAATATCTGATGTGCGAAGACATTTTTGTACTGAACAAGCACGTTTAAGTCCTGTCTTTTTACCTAAAAAATAATCTTTAAATTGGACCATACCTGCAGTAGTAAACAATAGTGTTGGGTCAGAAGAAGGAATTAATGAGTCTGAAGGAAAAACTTTATGATCTAGTGATTTGAAATATTCTATAAATTTTTTTCTTATCTCTTGCGAGTTCATAAAAATTAAACTTTCTTACTTTGTATAGTTTATTAACAAAAGAATAGTTGTTATCAAGGTAAGCCAAGGTAAAACAGTATTTACAAACCACTGTCCCGTTACTAAAAACTTTCTAGGAATATAAACAACATCACCAGGTTGTAAAACAACATTTTTTGACAAATCTCCTTTTAATAATTTTGCCACATCAACATTTATAACTTCTTTTTCTTTTTGATTCTTTTCTCTAAAAATTTTTACTGTTGATAATGAAGCCACATCAGTGTGTCCTCTTGCTAAACTTATCGCTTTCAAAATGTCTATTCCATCATACCAATCAAAACTGCCAGGTGAGTTTACAGCTCCTATTACAGCTATAGTTTTTGGCTGTTTTGGTACTTCTATTATATCACCAGGTTTAAGTAAGATGTCCTTTGAAGGATCTGAAATAATCTCTTCCAAATTTACATTTATAACTTCTTGTTTATCTTTTTCTCCCCTATAAATTTTAATATTTCTCGCACCAGCATATTGTGCGAGTCCACCTGCTTGAGAGATAAGTTCAAAAAGTTTTAATCCTTCTTTATATTGATATCCTCCCGGAGTTTTCACTTCACCCATTACAAAAATCTGCTTTTTTGAAAAATATTTTACAGTTATACTTACCTTAGGATTAGCTATATATACTGCTAAATTTTTTTCTATATTATCTTGCAATTCTTTAATAGTAAATCCCTCAGCTTTCAATGTACCTATTAAGGGTAATACAATTTTTCCATCAGGAGTAACAACTACTTCTCTTGATAATTCTTCCGCTGGAGAAACGCGGACAAATAAAACATCGCCTGAAGAAATTTTGTATCTTTCATCCTCTGTTTTTACTTCTTTATCCTTGCTTTCTTCAACTATAGTAATCTTTTGCATATTTTGTGTTTTATCTTCTACATTATAAGTTGTAGAAGAAACTTTGATTTGTTTTTGACTTTTTTGTTTTTCTTTTTCTAATTCTCTTTTAACTTTCTTAATCTCTTGTTCAAGTTTTGTTAAATTCAAGTTTGTATTTTTATACTTTTCATATATCTTATTCAAAATATACATTTTATCGTTAGGAGAAAGTTTTTGTTGTTGAACAGTTTTGTAGTAATATTTAAGATCTGCTTCTAAATCTTTTGAAGAGAGTTGAGCAGATCGAAGGTTTTGTGAAAGAAACAAAATCACGAAAAGAAAAATATGTAAAATTTTTTTATTCATAAAAATTCAATACAAAATATACATTGATTTTTCAATAAACATTACTATTTTATTTTTTATACATCTCATATAATATTATTCCACAAATCACACTTACATTTAAAGATTCAATTTTTTCAGAATGTTCTATTGATATTATTCCATCACACTCTCCAACAATATTTTTTCTTATTCCTTTTTCTTCGTTTCCCAAAATCACAGCAACATATTGTTGGCTTTTGACAGTTTTTAAATCAACAGGGTTTTCTCCAACCATAAGACTGCTTTTAGGAACAGTTGCATATACCCAGAAATTTTCTTTTTTCAATCTTTTTACAGCATTAAAAACATTTTTCACTTTAACAATAGAAACAACATAAGCTCCACCTTTTGATACTTCAACAACTGTTTGTGTAACAGGAACTTGATTCCACTGTTGAATTATTACTCCATCTACTTCAAACGCAGCAGCAGAACGTAGTATAGCTCCAAAATTTTGTGGGTCAACTATTTCATCTAATATTAAAACTAATGCTTTTGTTTTAGCTTTTAAGTTTTTAACAAAATCTTCTAATTCAATATATTTTATTGGAGATAGAACCAACAACATTCCACTATATCCCTGATTAAAAACTTTCAAGATTTTTTGTTTTGGAACTGATAAAAAAGAAACTTTCTGTCTCTTTGCAAGGGAAACTACTTCTTCAATATCTTTACCAAATGCATTCTCTGCAATATATAATTTTGACACTTGTTGTGGTTGATTTAAAAGTATTTCTTTTATAAGTTTTTTTGATGTTATGAAATACTCCATAATTATATCCTTCTTCTTATTTTTGTTCCAAATGGTGTATCTTCAACAATCCAACCTAAGGAAGTTAACTCTTGTCTAATTCTATCAGCAGAAGCAAAATCTTTATTTTTTCTTGCAAGTTCTCTTTTTGATACCAATTCTTTGATTTCTTTTGGAATTTCAAAAGATTGAAATTTTAAACCTAATACTTCTTCAGATAAAATTAAAAGTTTATTTAATGGATATTCAACATCTTTTTTTGTAATGCCTTTTGTAAGATTTTTTTCTAACATATACAAATGGTTAACAAGAGAATGAATAGCAGACAAAGCTAATGAAGTATTTAAATCATCTTCCATACTATCTTCAAACTTTTTAACTAAATCATCTACAGTTTGTTTTAAACTTAAATTCATTTCACCATCTTTTAAATTTTTTATCCACAACTCTGCATTTTCTTTTACATTTATAAATCTTTCCCACACACTCTTAAACTGTTGCATTTCTTGTAAAGAAAAATCTAATGGTTTCTTATAATGTTGTGATAACAAAAAAAGACGAACAACCATAGGGTCATACATCGTAAACAAATCTTTTAATGCAAAGATATTTTTTAATGATTTTGACATTTTTTCTTTATTAACTGTAACAAATCCATTGTGTACCCAATAGTTCACAAACTTCTTCCCAGTAATTGCTTCTGATTGTGCAATTTCGTTTTCATGATGTGGGAAAATCAAATCCATACCACCACCATGTATATCAAGTGTCTCACCGAGATACTTCATACTCATAACAGAACACTCAATGTGCCAACCCGGTCTACCCTCACCCCAAGGAGATTTCCAAAAAATAGGCTCATCTTTTTTTGCAAACTTCCACAAAGCAAAATCTAATGGAGATTTTTTTGTTTCATCAACTTCAACTCTTGCTCCTACAGCAAGTTCATCAATTTTTTTCTTTGAGAGTTGACCATATTTTGAAAACTTAGATACATCAAAGTAAACTCCTGTTGAAGTAACATATGCAACTTCTTTTTTTACTAATTTTTCTACTGCAACAATTATGTCATCTATGTGTTCTGTAACCTTTGGATATAATTTTGCAGGTTTTATGTTAAGTTCTTTCTCAACTTCAAAGTATGAGTTAATGTATTTCTGTACTACCCACTGCGGTTTTTGATTTAATTCCTTTGCCTTGTTTAAAATTTTATCATCTATATCTGTAAAATTTTGAATATATTCAACTTTGTACCCTTTATATTCTAAAAATCTGCGTAAGATATCAAATACAACATAACATCTGCCATGGCCTAAGTGAGTGTCATCATACGGTGTTATACCACAAACATACATTTTAACTAAATTTTTTTCTTGTGGAAAAAATTCTTCAATTTGTGCAGTTAAGGTATTATAAATTTTCATTTCTTTTTAACTAAAACGACTGAATAGCACTGAATATATTCTTTAAAACTTTTGATACCTTCAGTTGTTTTTCCTTTAATGTTGACAAAATTTGTTTTAAAAATTTTTTTTAATGAACTTTTTATTTCTTCTTTATATTTAGAAACTTTTACAACATCACAGATTAAAACTGTATCAATATTAATTATTTTGTAATTTCTGCTTATTTTTTCTAAAACTTTCTCTGCAATAACAACACTTGAAATATTTTTATATTTATCTTCCGTATCAGGAAATAATTCTCCTATATCAGGTAGTCCACAAGCAGAAAGAATGGCATCACAAATTGAATGTAAAACGACATCAGCATCAGAATGTCCTTTAAGACCAAAATTTGCATCAATTTTTACTCCACCGAGGAACAAATTTCTATTTTTTATTATTCTATGACAATCATAACCAATACCGATCAATAGTTCAGAGTTATTAGTTGATAGTTGATAGTTCATAGTTCATAGTTTGATAAAATATAAATCTTCTTTTGTTGTTATTTTGAAATTTTGTTTTTCACCTTCTATAACTTTAACTTTGTATCCTTCAAGCTCTGCAAGTTGTGCATCATCTGTTATCTTTTTTTTCTTTGTCCATTTATTTAAAATCTCGTCAGAATAAATTTTTTTTAAAACCGAAGTTTTAAAAATCTGAGGTGTTTGAACCAATACTAAGTTTTCTCTGTCTAATGTCTTTATAACTTCTGAATTAGAATTTATCATCTTCACAGTATCACTCACATTTATTGCAGGTATTAAACAATCACATTTCTTAATTTTTTCAATACATCTTTTTATCAAATCAACGCTCACAAATGGACGTGCAACATCGTGAACTAAAACATAATCTATATTCTTATCTAAAAATTTTACTGCATTAGCAACAGAGTTGTATCTTTCTTTCCCTCCAATAACCATTTGCAAATTAATATCTTTATATTTTGACAAAATTTTCTCTGTTTTTTTAAAATCTTCTTTTGGTACAACTACTAAAAATTGTTTAATTGAGCTTACTTTTAAAAATTTATCTAAGACATACTCAATTAATGTTTTATCTTTAAGCCTCAAAAATTGCTTCTTTATATTTTTGTAAGAAAATCTTCTACTCTTTCCAGCGGCGAGCAAAATTGCAGCAAAGAAATTTTTTTCTTTAATCATTTTTTAAATTGGTTTAGTGAAAATTATTCTACCTGAAGAAGTTTGTAATGTTGAAGTTACAACCACATCTATTTTTCTATTTATAAATTTCCTTCCATCTTCTACAACCACCATAGTACCATCGTCTAAATAACCAACTCCTTGATTGTAATCTTTACCCTCTTTAACAACATAAACAGAAAAACTCTCTCCAGGTAAAAATATTGGTTTTAAAGCATTAGCTAAATCATTAATATTTAATACAGTTATTCCTTCTAAAGTAGCTATGCGGTTCAAATTATAATCTACAGTAAGAATTTTTCCATTCATATCTTTTGCTAATTTTATAAGTTTGGCATCCGTCTCTTTTATATTTGGATAGTCTACTTCAATAATATTTATTGCCTTTTCTTCTTTAAGTTTATTCAAAATTTCAAGTCCACGTTTTGCTCTTACTCTTTTATTATGCTCTTGTGAATCTGCAAGTAATTGAAGTTCAGATAAAACAAATTTTGGAACAATCATTGGTCCTTCAATAAATTTTGTTTCATAAATATCCAAAATCCTTCCATCTATAATCATTGATGTATCAAGAATTAAAAGATTAGTTTTTTTGACCTTTGAACTTTTTAAAATGTCTTTATCAAGCAAATCTACTTCTGATTTTTTTTGTACTGCTATAACTAAACCAAGATATGCAAAACCTATCCTTACAAGCCATAAAAATTTGCGAAACATCTCAGATATTATCGGCTCTTCTAATAAGAATATAAGATAATCCATAATCTGTGCTGTTATCAAGCCTAAGGTTATACCAATTACTGCTGCTAAAATTGTGTCCAATTTTATTTTTGATATAATTAGTTCTAATGTTATTATGACCGTACTAAAAGCTAATCCTATTAATAAACCACTAATATTTTTTTGTATGAAAAAACCTAATAACGAACCAAAAATTATTAAAATGCCTCTTATAATCCAAAAAATCATAGACTCCCTCCTAACAATTCTAATAAATTTTTTACTACAAAATTTGGTTTCATTTCTTTTAACTTTCTACAGCTATAAGTGTGTCCCACAGCTAATACATCAAAACCAGCATATTTTGCTGCTTTTATTCCATTTAAAGAATCTTCTATTATTAAAATATCCTTATTTTCAAATTTCTGTTTTAACTTTTTCTCACATAAATTCTTTGTCAAAATAAAAGGTTCAGGAGATGGTTTACCATTTTTAACATCTTCAGCTGAGATTATAACAAAAAAACTTTTCTCTAATTTTAATTTTTTCAATATATATTTTATCTCTTGCTTTAATGCACCTGAAACAATACAAAGTTTGATATTAGAAAAATTTCTTCTTATATAATCTATAAATTTTATTGTATCCTCATAAAATTTAAATCCATTCTTAAGCTCTGCCATTAAAACTTTTGTCTTTTTTAAAACCAATTTTTTAATCTCTTTAGCAGATAAATTTTTACCAAGTTTTTTCAAAAAAACTTTTTTAAAACAACCTTTATCATCATATGCTAAATATTCTGCTAAGTATTCTTTCTTTGTGATTTTTATTCCATATTCACTTAGTATTTTATTGAAAGCACTAAAATGCTGCCATTCTGTATCAGCAATCACTCCATCAAAATCAAAAAAAATTAGTTTATATTCTGAAAAATTTGGTTTCATTTTATTTTTAGATATTTACAAGATATTGCAAAATAATTCAATATTTTATAAAAACTTAGAAAAATTTTTGGAGGTAATTTTTATGAATAAAAAAGAGATATTAGAAGTAGTTAAGTCAAAAAATATAAAGTTTATAGAATTGTGGTTTACTGACATACTTGGAAGGATAAAATCTTTTACTATAACTGCCAATGAGTTATTAGAAGCTTTGGAAACAGGGATGGGATTTGATGGTTCTTCAATTGAAGGTTTTGCAAGGATATATGAATCAGACCTAATTGCGAAACCTGACCCTTCCAGTTTTAAAATTCTACCATATAGAGAAAACACTGCAAAAATGGTGTGCGATATATTCCGTCCAACAGGTGAGCCTTACGAAGGTGACCCAAGATATTGTCTTAAAAGGAATTTAGAAGAATTAAAAAAGTTTGGTTTTACAAATTTTTATGTAGGTCCTGAACTTGAATATTTTTATTTTAGATCAGACAACTTTCCTGAAATAGTAGATGAAGCTGGATATTTTGATTCTATGCCAGGTGAAGATGCTGGGACAAACTTAAGGATTAAAACAATGGAATATTTAGAACAAATGGGTATACAAGCAGAATATGCACATCACGAAGTTGCTCCAAGTCAACATGAAATTGATTTAAAATATGACGACGCATTAAAAATGGCAGACAAAGTTATTGCATACAAAGTTTTGGTAAAAGAAGTAGCAAGACAATTTGGTTTATATGCGACCTTTATGCCAAAACCTATTGCTGGGGTTAATGGTTCAGGAATGCATGTACACCAAAGTTTATTTAAAGATGAAAAAAATATGTTTTTTTCTAAAAATGACAAATATCACTTGTCAGATATTGCTAAATATTACATCGCAGGAATATTAAAACATTGTAGAGAAATATGTATCGTTACTAACCAATGGGTAAACTCTTACAAAAGGTTAGTACCTGGTTATGAAGCACCTGTGTATATATGTTGGGCAAATAAAAACAGGTCAGCTCTAATACGTGTACCAGAATACAAACCCGGGAAAGAAAAAGCTACAAGAATAGAAGTAAGATTTCCAGATCCAGCATGTAACCCTTATCTTGCTTTTGCAGTGATGTTAAAAGCAGGTCTTGAAGGAATAAAAAATAAATATAAAATACCTGAACCTTTGGAAGTTTCTGCATATGAAATGGAAGAGATAGAGAGAAAAGCAAGAAAAATTGAAGAACTTCCAGGTTCATTAATTGAAGCTATTGAAATAGCAGAAAATTCAAAGTTACTAAAAGAAGCTTTAGGTGAACACATATACACCAAATTTTTGGAAAACAAAAAAATTGAATGGGATAATTATAGAACAAAAGTTAGTGATTATGAAATAAAAAAATATCTTCCATTGTTATAAATTAATAATGCAATGCAATACGATATTATTGCAAAAAAAGTATTAGGTGAGTTTAGTGATATAAGGATTACTCAAATTGAGGTTAAAGCTCCAATTATAGCACAACATTATGAACCAGGCCAGTTTGTAATCCTTATGGTTAAAGAAAATGGTGAAAGAATTCCATTAACTATAACAAAAACAGATACTTTAAAAGGAACGATAACATTGATATTTCAAGAGGTTGGTTTTACAACAAAACTTTTAGGCAAACTAAATGTAGGAGATAGTCTATATCATATTGTTGGTCCATTAGGAAAACCTACAGAAATTAAAAATTATGGCAGTGTTGTTCTGATAGGTGGTGGAGTAGGTAGTGCAGAAATTTATCCTTTAGCAGTGGCATTAAAAGAAAAAACAAATTATATAATAACTATAATTGGAGCAAGAAATAAAAATTTAGTAATTCTTGAGGACGAATTTAAAAAAGTTTCAGATCAACTATATATTACAACAGATGATGGTTCTTATGGTAAAAAGGGGTTTGTAAGTGATGTATTAAAGGATTTAATAAATAATAAAACAAAAATTGATTTAGTTTATGCGGTTGGTCCTATTCCTATGATGAAGGTAGTTTCAGAAATTACTAAACAACACAATATAAAAACTCTCGTCTCTTTAAATACTATTATGGTAGATGGGACAGGTATGTGTGGTTCTTGTAGGGTTACTTGTGAAAATAAAATAAAATATGTCTGTTGCGATGGACCGGAGTTTGATGGTCATAAAATTGATTGGAAAGAAATAGAAAATAGAAACAAGACTTATCTAAAACAAGAAAAAGAGATTCTACAATTAATTGATAGCTATTAGTTCGGAGTTATGAGTTTTTGAGTTTAGAGTTTAAGTTTAACTTCTAATCCATTTTCCAAAAACTTATCCTTATAAAATATCTTCCTATCAACAATTTTTAATTCTCTATTAGCCAAAAGTTTTAATGTCTCTTTTACTAATGGAAGTTCGTATTTTACACCTTCAGCACGGATTTTGTCAAAATCATATTCTTTTATCTCAAACTTACAATATGTTAAAACAGGACCTCTATCCAAATCCTCAGTTACAAGATGAATCATAACTCCATGTTCTTTATGTTTTTCTTTAATAATCTCATTAATTACTTCCTGCCATGTACCCTTTGGTCCCCAAGGTAAAGCAGGGTGAAGATTTATAAAGTTAAACTTCTTACATAAAAACCCACTAAGGATTAACATATATCCAGCAAGCATAATTATTTCAACATCAAAATTTTTTATCATATCATAAACTTTTTTATCAAACTCTTCTCTCCATTTTTCTAAATTTGTTTTTCTTAAATCAGGGATGAACTTCAACGAAGATAAACTATATAATGGTATTTTATAACTTTCTATAGTATTTATAAACTTATCTGAATTTTCTGCTTCGCCTAATTCACGATTTATAAAAACAAATTTTATCTCAGCATTAAGTTCACCTGATTTTATTGCATCGTATATATAATTAAAAATTTTTAAAGATGTAGTTCCGCGGGATGTCGCAAACCAACCAAGTTTGAGTGTCATACAACCTCCTTTAAAATAAACTATTTTTTTGGTAAAACAAAGCAGAAGCAACTTCCTTTGTTTGGTGTACTATATTTTAAGAATAATCTGCCATTGTTTATCTCTGCTAAATTCCTTGCTACCGCTAACCCTATACCATACCCTTCTTTTGTGTTGTCTCCTGCTCTCTTAAATAATCCCCATATATCCGCCTGTTTTCCCTCTTCTATCCCACATCCTGTGTCTATAACTTCTGTTATCACTTCTTTTTTATCTTTGCTAACCTTTATTGTTATGCTTCCTTTGTCTGTGTATTTTATCGCATTTGTTATCAATTCATCTACAACCCTTCTTACTGAGTCCTCTTCTGCATATACATCACAACTTCTTGGTAAATCTAAAATTAGTTCTAACCCTTTATCTTTTAATTCTTTCTCGTGCGATTTTGTTATGTCGTTTATTAATTCTATATACTTTATCCTTTTCGGCTTAAAACTGCCATTTATAACTCTTTTCATAACATCTGAGATGTTTAACATAGTATTTAACATATTGTGAAACCTTGATAACTTCTCTATCAACTCTTCCTTTATCTCTTGTTTCTCATCTCCTTCTTTTTCTGATAACTCTTCAACTAAATCATAAATATATCCACTCTTAAATGGCTTCCTTAAATCATGTGCTACTCCTGAAGAATAAAATAATGAATTCTCTAAAAATACTGTGTGGGATAAGTGTAACTCTAAAAACCTTTTAAACTCTTTTAGTATCCTTATGTCTTCTTCATAGTACGACTCTTTCGTCTTCTTCTCTCCTAAGTTCAATATCCCTACTAACTCTCCTGAGGTAAACAATGGTATGCTTATCGTCGCTTTCAACCCTTCTAATTGTGAAATTACATCTTTATTTTCTATCTCTTCCTTCATAACTATCTCTTGCTTTTCTTTTAAATACAAAACCAATGGGTCATCTGAATAGATAACATTTAAAAATTCTGCCTGCTCTTCATCAAACACACCCTCTAAACCCTCGTATTCATATGGAACATAAACATCTCTGTCTCTGCTGTATAAAAATAAACTAAAACTATCAATACCAATAAGATCGTATACCTCTTTCACTGCTTCTGCTAGCTGACCTGAGGTAAGAAACACTTTGTTATCAAAAAAACTTTTTAGTTTTTCCCAATATGAGTATTTTGAAAAAATTGTTGGTCTTAAAAATTTGTCTACTAATTGATGAATGTAGGGTGCGGAAAGGAAAGATAAAAACAAAAGTAAAACAACACTAATAAATGGAAGTTTTAAAAAAAACATAAACGGTAAAAATATAAGAACACCTACTAAAACATAAGAAATATATACTGCTAAATATCTACTTGCTAACTCTATTCCCATCAAGCGATGTTTGAGTATGGCGTAAGCAATAAAAGGAGCTTCAAAAGAAATAAGAATGTTAAATATTGGTGGCAAAGGAATACGATACCAACAAAAATAGTTTGTTAAACCACCTAAAAAACCAATTCCTGTACCTAATATGATATAACGAATTTGTTCTCTAAAAACTCCTGTTGCATTTTTGAGCTTATTAAACAACAATTTATATGAATAAAGTAGATTAAGAAAAAAATGAAATAAATGTATGGGAAACAAATACCCAGGTAAAAGCCAATAAGGAATTACTAAAAACCTTCCACCTTCTTTTGCATATAGCGGAGTATAAACAGTTAAAGAAAGTAAAATGGATATAAGCCAATTTAGAAAAACTAAGTTTTTGTTAAGTTTCGCATTAGTAAAAATTAAGACAAAATTTGTAAAAGTCACAGGAATAAATATCACACCTATCATACAGGTTCTTAAGTAAAAATCTGCTAATTTTAAATTCTTTGTTGAAAGCCACAAAAAATAAAAAAATGACCAAAAAATAACAGGGATAAGAAAGATTGAGAATGCTTTATTAAGTTTACCTTTAGGATTTTTTAAGAAAACAAATAATGCGAAAAAACTGCAGGTGAGAAAATTTAAAAGTCCAGAAAAAGCATAATAACTTAATGGAATCTTTTGTAATATTGTCATTCTTTTACAATATTAAAATAATAAATATACTCAAATTCATCAGATGTTACATCAATTTTAAAATTTTTTATATCACAACTATAAAATAAATTAATAACTTCATCTTTGTTTCTTGGTACAAACTTCCAGTCACAAAACCAATCCGGAGCTAATGGTGGAAATGTCTTTTCTCTATTTTTGTGTGTTAAAACAATTTTTCCTTTTTCATTTAATAGTTGAAAAATAACATAAATTAATCTTTTTAAAATCTTATCAGGCAGATAATCAATTAAGCCAATACTATATATAAAATCTTGTTTTTGAAAATTGGTTAAATCTTTTTTAATCAGATGTAGAATATCTTCTTTTACAAAGTTAAAGACAATATTATTTTTATTAAATTTCAAAAGTTCGTCTTTTGAAAATCCCAATGCTTCTTCATCCCAATCTATTAAAGTAAAATAAATGTATTTCTTTGTATCTAAAATCTCTAACAACTCTCTTATCTCCCTACAAGAACCACAAGCAAGATTTAAAATTTTTATTTCATTAAGATTTGAATTTAAGATATAATCTTTTAGTATCTCCTTTAATTTATCTTTACGATACCTTACAGCTACAGCATATGGGCTTTTTAAAAAATATTCATCGCAGTATCTTCCAAAACCTTGTGATAATTGTTTGTTATTATATATTATCTCTATAATTTTATAATCTCCAGGAAATCCTTTAGGTTTTTCATATGCATATTTTACAATTTCACCTTTATATGCAAAATCACCCACTAATTCTCTGAATTTATCTTTCACTTTTTCTATAATATTATTATTTTTAATCTCTTCTTCTAATTTTTTACCCTTAAGCAAAATCTGATTATTTAAGGTTTCTAACTTTTTTTCCAATTCTAAACTATACTCATTTTTAGATGATGATTCAGTAACAATCTTATTGACCCCATCTATGTAATTTAAAACATCATTAACAAAAAAATCATACACATTTTGTTTAACTTCAGGTATTTTAATCTCTTCTATTAATTGGTTTATATTTTGTTCTATTCTATTTCTCACCCAAAATCTCCTTTACTTCATCTACTAAAATTTTTGCAAGATAACCTAAGGTAAGTTTTGGATACGGGTCTGTTTCTGTGTATCTATCGTGCCTTCTTTTCTCAACCATCTTTATGTCTTCTTTATACTTCTTTGCTTTCTTTGCTATCCTTGTCAATATCGGTTCTTCTACCCACTCTCCTTCTCCCGTCTTTCTCCTTTTGAACTTGTAAAGATATGAACTTTTTACCAAAACCTTTGTATTTATAAGATTTGGGTCCTTCCTTAACTCTTTTAAGAACTTCTCTCCTGACATATTTGGCATAATTAAATCCAATATTACTAAATCCACTGGATTATTTTTCAAAACTTCAAGTCCTTCTTTACCATCGTATGCACACAAAACTTCATAACCTTCTTTAACCAATGCTACTTTGTATCTCTCAACTATGTCTTTATCATCATCTATCACTAAAATTCTTTTAGCCATAAACTCCTCCTATAGATAAAAACTAAATATTATAAAATCTCAACTTCTGGAATTTTAGAATTTGTTATCTCTCCTATTAAAACAGCTTGATTATTGAAAAATTTTATTATCTTATTACTAACTTTTTCGTCAGCAACAATTGTCATTCCTATACCCATGTTAAATGTTCTATACATTTCTTTATCAGAAATATTACCTTTTTTTTGTATTAAATCAAAGATTTTATATGGTTTCCAAGAGTTTTTTTTAATTATTGCTTTTGTATTTTTTGGTAGAATCCTAACAATGTTATCATAAAACCCACCACCTGTGATGTTTACTATACCTTTAACATCTTTATTTGGTTTAAAGTTTTTTAATAATTCTAAAATTTCTTTAACATAGATTTTTGTCGGTTTTAAAAACTCTTTTGAATATTTTATTTGTTCCTCTTGTGAAAAAACTTTTCTTACTAAAGAATAACCATTTGAATGTAAACCAGAAGAAAATAAACCTATTATTTTATCTCCTGGTTTAATGTTTTCTCCAACTATCAAATTTTGTTTTTCCACAACTCCGCATGCGAATCCTGCTAAATCATATTCAGAAACATCATACATTCCAGGCATCTCTGCTGTTTCTCCACCTAAAATTTTACACTCAGCAATCTTGCATCCTTTAATAATCCCTTTCATTATTTGTTTTAAAACATTAAGTTCTACTTTCCCACAAGCAATATAATCTAAAAAAAATAAAGGTTTTGCTCCACAGGTAATTATGTCGTTTACATTCATAGCAACCAGGTCAATCCCTACAGTATCATGTTTATTCACAAGTTGTGCTATTTTTAGTTTTGTTCCTACTCCATCTGTTGTTGCAACTAAATATCTGTTTTTATCTATCTCATAAAAGCCACTAAAAAAACCAATCTGTGGAATTTTTCTTTTTATCCAATCTACAAACCTGTTTGCTTTATCTATATCTACTCCTGCTTCTTTATATGTTGTCATTTTATTAACAACCCTTTCTTTCCAATATCTTTACGATAATATTTGTTTTCAAAACTAATTTTTTCAACTGCAGAATAAGAATTTTCTATTGCTGATTTTAAATCCTTACCCAAACCTACAACACCTAAAACTCTTCCTCCTGAAGTATAGTATTTCCCATCAACTTTTTTTGTTCCTGCATGAAACACTAAAATATTTTCCAAATCCTTGATATTTTCAAGGCCAAAGATTTGTTTCCCTGTTTCATATTCTGCTGGATATCCTTTTGATGCTAAAACTACACAACATGCTGTTTTATCAAAGAATGAAAGTTTTATGTCTTTTAGTTTTTTTTCAATTGTGTAAGAAATAACTTCTAATAAATCATTTTTTAACAAAGGCAGTATAACCTGTGTTTCAGGGTCACCAAATCTACAGTTAAACTCTAAAACATATGGCTCCTCATTTTGTTTTCCTAAATTTTCTATCATTAAACCAAAATATATTACTCCACAATAATCTAATCCTGATTGTTTTACACCTTTTAAAAAGTTTCGTATGATTTGACTCTCTATTTTTTGTTCTAAATTTTTTGAAACAAAAGGAAGTGGTGAGTATGCTCCCATTCCACCAGTATTTGGTCCTTTGTCATCATCATATATCCTTTTGTGATCCTGTGAGTGTGTCAGCGGAAGTATTGTTTCACCATCACAAAACGCAATTACAGACATCTCTATTCCATTAAGTTTTTTTTCAATTACAACTTTTTCTCCTGAAGGACCAAAGATCTTTTTTACCATCATATCATAAATAGCATTTTTTGCTTCTTCTATTGTCTCACATACTACAGCACCTTTACCTGCTGCTAAACCATCTGCTTTTACTACAACACCTTCTGGATATTTTTTAAACATCGTTTCTAACAAGTTTGTTGCTTCTTCATAATTTTCTGCAATAACAAAATCAGCAGTAGGAATGTTATATTTCTGCATAAAAAGTTTGGCAAAAACTTTGCTACCTTCAAGACGAGATTGTTCTTTTGTAGGTGAGAATACAGGGATGTTATATTTTCTTAAGAAATCTTTTATACCATCTACTGCTGGTTGTTCTGGTCCAACTACTACAAGATCAATTTTGTTTTTCACAACAAAATCTTTTATTTTTTCAAATTCTGAAAGTTTTATAGATGAATCACAAAAGGCATCATCTGAAATTCCACCATTTCCTGGAATACAATAAATCTCTTTTAATGATGAAGATTGTTTTATCTTGTAGACAATTGTATGTTCTCTTCCACCAGAACCTAAAACTAAAACTTTCATAGATTTAAATTTTATAAATTTATTTACAAAAATTTCAATGTTTAAAATTTAAAAAATAGTTGGTTTGGTTGAATAAGAGAATTCTTCCACTTAGGGCCAAAATATGGCAAGTTGTATTTTTTTGCCATACCAATTATTTTTTTGTCAATAATTTTTTGGTATACCTTTTCAGGTAAAAATTTATTTTTGTAAAGGAAATTATATTTTTCAATAAGTTCTGGAAAATTTTTTGACAAAATATCATAATATTTTTCTTTCTGACTTATTTTTTTGATATCAGTAATATTTTTTCTTAAAGTCAAATATCCCCACCAAATATAACTGCATCTATTTTGTTTTAGTTTTAAAAATAAATCTTCTAAATTTTCTTCTGAATCAGTAATATAAGGAAGTATTGGCATAAAAGAGCATCCACAACTTATTCCCTCAAGGTTAATTCTTTTTATACATTCTAATCTTTCTAATATACTTGAAGAATTTGGTTCAAATATTTCTTTAATCTTTTCATCTGTTGTAATAAGTGTTATTGATATGTTTATCCTTTCTTTAAATTTTTTAAATAATTCTATATCATTTAAAACTAAAGCTGACTTTGTAAAAATGTGGATGTTGTATGAAGTATGATTTAAAATCAAAGATAAGATTTTGTGAGAAATTAGATATTTTTCTTCTATAGGTTGGTATGGGTCTGAAGATGTGCCTAAGTATATTACGCCATATGGAGTTTTTCTTATATACTTTGATATCTCCTTAATCAAAACATCTACTATGTTAAACTTTACCTTAACACAAGAAATATCATTACCTTTAGAATACTTTTCTGCCTGGACATAACAATATCCACACTGATGTTGACAACCTAAGTAAGGATTTATAGAGGCATAAAGAAATTTGGATTTGTTTTCAACATTTAAAGCTGTTTTACATCTTATAAATCCAACTTCTTTTAGCATGCAGTATAACTACAAAATTTTATTTTTAAATTCTACCTGCCAACCTTTTTGCAATAAACAACCTGGAATGTCTTTTTTTTGCTGCATTGTATAGTGTAACTTTCTTCGGCTTGCTAAACAATTTTAAAAGTTTTGCAGAGAAAAAATTACCAACCCCACCTCCAACAGATAAAATAAATACTAACAAAAACTTATTTTCTGAAGAAGTAAGAATGTCTGCAAAAACAAGGCCTGTCAACATCCAACAAACAAAACCAATTATTCCACTATATATTGATTTTATTTTTACTGAAGAATAGAAATTTTCCACATTTGAAACAAAATTTATTAAAAAACCAGCTAAAAAAATTGTGAATAAATCCATTAATTTAAGCATTATATCACCTCCTCTTTATTGAGTTATCAAATGGTCAGCTCCTATATACTTAGACAAAAAGTTTTTAAAAAAGTTTCGGAAAGTTTTCTGTTGAAAATATAACAAGAAAAGATAAAACTAAAAAATTTTGGGTTTATTTTTAAAGCTTGAAAAATCAATTGATTTTAAAATCGCTTCAAATTCCAAAGTTTTATTTTTTATATTTTCTCCTTCAGAAACATAAAAAGGTTGGCCATAAACAATAAAAACTTTACTAAAAGGAAGAGGAATTATGTATTTATCCCAGTTATTTAAAACAATTTTTTTCTCAACAAACACACGGACAGGAATAATCGGAACATTTGTTTTTTGTGATAAGAAAATAATACCTGGTTTTACTTTAAATCCAGGTCCACGAGGTCCATCCACTGCAACAGCACAACTTTGTCCATTTAAAACCTTTTCAATCATAGCAAGTGTTCCTGAGGAAGCCCCTTTTTTCTGTGCAGAACCTCTTACTATATCATAACCAAACCTTCTAAGTATTCTCGTCTGTAATTCTCCATCGGAAGAATAACTTGTCATTATAACAATTTTTTCATGTCTATGAGAGAAAACTAATACAAACTGTTCGCCGTGAAAAAAAGCATAAATCACATTTTTAAATTTTTTTACATTATCAAAATTTATTCTATAAATCTTTAAAGTTCTTGAGATAATCTGTATTATTAACCACGCAAGAAAACTAAAAAATTGTAGTTCCAAAAATTTTATTATCTTTGATTTCCTTAGTAAACCAAAAAAATTTTTTATCCACTTCATTATTTTTTTGTTTTAAACCAAAAGAAATAATTTAAGGAAGTATAGACAGGAAAGATTTGTTTGTTATACTGAGAATAAGAAACACCAATTTTATCTGCTGAGAGTAAATTTATTATCTCTTCATAAAATTCATCAGGAAGTAAAAAAATAGAACTTGGCTGTAGATTTTGTTCTGTTTTTTCTTCTAAGATTTTTATTACAAAATTTATAGAAGAGTTTAAATATTCCAACACAATTACTTCTGCAATATTTCTTTTAACATCCTCATTAATAGATGCGAAAAATTTTTCAATTTCAGAACCTAAGGTTGAAATAATAAATGAAATAGCTTCTGTATTTTTTGTAACCTGAATTGTTTTCAAAAAACTTTTTATCTTATCATCACCTATATCAAAAGTATCAAATACAACAGCTGGTGAAATCAAATCCTTAATTTCTTTATCTACAACAGAGACCAAAGTTTCAACTTCAGGGGTTATTTTTATTCCTTTCTGCTTTAAGTTATTGTAAACTTCTTTTAATCTTGGTTCTATTTTAAAATTTTTTATCTTCATTTCTTTTTATTTTTATAATTAATATACTCAAGGACTAATGTTGAAGCGATATAAACTGAAGAATAAGTTCCAACCACAACTCCAAAAGTTAATGCTAAAGCAAAATCTTTTATCACCTGGTTCCCTAAAATCAACAATGACAAAACTGCAATTAAGGTTGTTCCTGAGGTTAACAATGTCCTTGTTAAAATTTGGTTTATACTAATATTTATAATGCGGTCCAGTTGTTCTTTCCTCATTAATCTTATGTTTTCTCTGATTCTGTCAAATATAACTATAGTATCATTTATAGAATATCCTGCAAGAGTTAACAAAGCAGCAATAACTGTTATAGTAATCTCTCTACCTAAAATTGTTAAAAATCCTATGGTTAAAAACACATCGTGAGCTAAAGCAATTACTCCTGCAACACCCCAAACTGATGAACCGAATCTAAATGCTACATAAACAATTATACCTAATAAAGAAAAGATTATTGCATACAATGCCTTAGTAGTTAAGTGTTTTCCTATTGTTGGTCCTACATATTCTATTCTTACAACTTCATAATTTATATTTTTTTTAACAAAAATCTCTTCAATTTTTTTAGAAATATCTTGTTGCTCAGTATGTTTTAGTTTTATCAAAAACTCTTTATAATCTCCGGATGAAACAATAGATTGTAATTCAACACCTTTAGTATAACCTTCTTCAGATAAAATTTTTCTTAATCCAGCAATATCTATGTTTTTGTCATAAAGCTTCACTTGTATCAATGTGCCACCAGTAAAATCTAAACCTAAGTTCAAACCTTTATTTAAAATAAGAACAACAATTGTTATTAAAATACATATTCCTGATAACAACAAAAACTTTCTTCTATAGCCGATTATCTCTATCTCTTTCATATTCTACTCCTTTTTTAAAATAAAATTTTTGTATCAACTGATTTTTTTGAAAGAATAAAATCATAAAATATTTTTGTTCCAAAAGCTGCAGTAAAGATGTTTGCAATCAATCCTATAAACATCGTAATACCAAAACCTTTAATAGGACCTGTACCAAAACCAAACAAAAATACTGTCGTTATTAATGTTGTCAAGTTTGAGTCAATAATTGTAGTCAACGCCCTTTGATATCCTAAATCTATAGCTACTCTTAATGTCTTACCATTTTTAATTTCTTCTTTAATTCTCTCTAAAATCAAAATATTAGCATCTACGCCCATACCTATCATAAGAACTAAACCTGCAAGACCTGGAAAACTTAAAGTTGCTTTAAATGCTGACAAAAATGCAACTATAAGAAAAATATTTAAAGCCATGGCAATGTCTGCAATTAATCCTGAAAGTTTGTAGTAAAAAATCATAAAAACCAACACAAAAATACTTCCAATTAAAAGTGCTCTTGCTCCACTTATAACAGAATCTTTTCCTAAGGTAGGTCCTACGGTCCTCTCTTCTATAATCCTTACAGGAGCAGGTAAGGCACCTGCACGCAAAACTGTAGCTAAAAATTTTGCATCATCCATTGTAAAATTTCCTTCAATTATTGCCCTTCCATCTGGGATTTTTGTTCTTATAACAGGTGCTGATTGTACAACGCCATCTAAAACTATTGCTAAATGTTTATCAATGTTAAGTTCAGTAACTCTTGCAAAAATTTTTGTTCCATCAGGATTAAATTCCAATGAAACATAAGGAAGTCCTGTCTCTTGTCTTCCAAGTTCAACTTTTGCATTTACAAGGTATGCACCTGTGAGTTCAGGTGTAGATTTAACAAGATAAAAACTTTCTTCTCTTCCAGGCAACAAAACATATCCAGTTGGTACCATAGATAATATTGTAGGATTATTTAGCGCCTCTTTTGGTTTTAACCCTAACTCACGAACTTTGTCTGCAATTTTAGAATAATTTTCTTCAAAATCTACCAATCTAAATTCTAATAATGCTGTTTTACCAATAAGTTCCTTTGCTATCTCAGGGTCCTTTAAACCAGGAAGTTGAACAGAAATCCATTTATCTCCTTGTTTTGTAATAAGTGCTTCTGCTACACCATATTGGTCAACACGATTTCTTATAACTTCAATAGCACGTTCTAATGCATCAGAAACATCTATACCTTGAGGTATTTTTTCTTTATCTATTTCTAACACTAAATATACTCCACCTTTTAGGTCCAAACCAAGTTTCAAAATTTTCTTTAATATCGGATCTTTTGATAGTTCTTTTTTTACCCTTTCTTGAGGAGAAGTAAATAGGTACCACTGTATCGTAGGAATAAGAAAAAATATGCCTAAACATATAATAGTTACTAATAAAATTATTCTAAATCTTAAATTCTTCATATTTTTTTTACTCCTTTTTATTTAGTTTGTCGCTTGTTGTCTGTGATTAGTTACTTGTTTTTAAATATTTATTAGTTTTACAGTTATAATAATACAATAACTCAAACTCATAACTCTCAGACTACGAGCTACCATCTACAAACAACTACAACTTCTATATCACCTTCTGTCCATTTATTACCATCTCAAACTTACACCCTAAATAGTTTGCCGCACGACGACATATGATTAACCTTGGCATAAAAATTTCAAAATATTCTATAATACTTGAAAGTTTAGTGTCTATGTCAAGATTTAAAGAAATAATCTTTTTTTCATAAGAAATCTCTAAAAAATTTCTTTCTACTGCATAGTTTACTCTGTCATGAATATCTAATGAAATCATCTTTGGATTTCTTACACGATTTTTGTTTACATCAGATTTGTCAGCTAAAATTAATGCTGCACACACAGGGTTTATCGGTTCACCAATTTCTTCTTCATGATTACCTATAGCAGAGATTATCACTGCTATTTCCTCTGCAGGCATCCCCATATTATCTAAAATCTCCATCGCTAAAACAGCAGAAGATTGACCATGGTCTTTACGATTTATAACATTGCCAATATCATGTAAATAACCAGCGATCTCTGCTAACTCACATAAACGTTTTTCATATGATAAATATCTTAAAATATTCCCTGCAACTTCACTCACATAACTTACATGTCTAAAGCCATGCTCAGTATAACCAATAATCCCTAAATATTCATTTGCTGCTTCTATGAAATCCTTTACTATTGGATTATTTTTAACATCTTCAACTGTAATTTTTTTCATATTTACATTATTGATTTTATTTGTTCTTCAGGAATTACCTGTGAAACAGCAGATTTTAAAACATTTATTTTTACATTCTCAGCAATTTTCACTTCAATAACATCACCTTTTACATTTGTAATTGTTCCATAAATACCGCTTGACAACAAAACATTATCTCCTTTTTTAAGTTGCTCTAACATTTTTTGATGTTCTTTGATCTTTTTTTGTTGAGGAAGAATTAAAATAAAATAGAATATAAAAAATATCACAATGAGAGGTATAAAACTTGAAAGTCCACTGCTTCCACTATGAGCAGCATTAGAAGTTGTTGCACATTCTTGTGCATATAAAAATAAATTCATATCTTGTCCTCCATTTTATAAATATTTTTCTATTTCCTTAGAACTAACTATTCCACCTGAAACAATAATTTGTACAGCATCTTCTACAGATAGATCTGTAAACTGTACTTCTTCCTTAGAAAGAAATACAAAATATCCGGTTGTTGGATTTGGTGTTGATGGAATAAATATTCCTAATTTATTTTTATCTTTAAACTCCAAAGTAAGAATACCTAAGCAGTACATACCTTTTCTTGGATATTCTACTAATACGACTTTGTTGCTTTTGTAATATTTGTATTCTATAAAAAAATTTATAAGTTTCTTTGTTGAAGAATATATTTCTCTAATTATTGGAAACTGAATCAAAAAATTTTCAATTCTAAGAAATAACTTTTTCCCTACTATACTATTTGTTATTAAACCAAACAAATAAATAAGCAAAACTGAAGCAAAAAAACTCAAAATTCTTATCAAAAAAGGAGTTTCTTGAATTTCTAATATATAAAGGAATGTCAAAATAAAAGGTTTTGCAAGATTAGATATCCATTTAATAAACAACCAAATAATATAGACAGTTACCCATAATGGAATAAGCAAAACAAGACCTGTTAAAAAATGTTTTTTAATTTTGCTCATTTTAAAATATATCTAACTCCTAATGATGGTGCTATCTCTATTGAAGTTGATGGTATTAAGTTCAAAGTAGGAGAAATTTTTATAAAAATATTTAGTGGAATATCAGCAAAAATATATTCAATTCCACCAACAAACCTCAACCCAATCTCTGTTTCTTTTTTAGTATTCTCAAATTTTATTCCTAAGCCATAGAATATAGGAAACTTACCTGTAATCTCTTTTGAAGTTATTTTTGTATAGTCATATTTTAAAAAATCAAAATTTAAATATAAATAATTATCCTTAGTGTTGAATTCTAATCCACTATCAAAAACAAAGTTTTTATCTTTTTGTATTTTAAAAGATAAACCAGTTGGTTCTCCTAAAACAACACCTATTGAGACCTCTTCAGCCAAACTAAAAGAAAATATAAAAAATAATAAAAAACAAAACTTTATAAATCTCATAATCAGACCTCCTAATACTTTAAGTTGTTATCGTTTATTAAGTTTGTTGGGTTTATCCCGCAAATAACAGAAAGTATAAAGTATTTCAGCTTTCTTAATTTTATCCATATTAGGTTATGGGTTTTGGGGTTATAGGTTTTTATATTTTGCAAGGATAAATCCTTGCCCTACATGTTTAAAAACTAATCCCGCAAATTGCGGGATGAACTATAAACTATTAACTATAAAACTTTTATTCTCCAAATTCAAGCCTTTGAATCAAAAATTCTGGTAATTTTAAATCTCTCATCTTCTGTTGAGTTAAAAAAATATTATACTCCACTCTTCTAAACTCTACTTTTAAGCTTTCAGTATCATATATCACAAAACAAGCACGATTGTCATTATCTCTTGGCTGGCCAACAGAACCAACATTTATAATATACTTACAATCCTTTCTAACTTCATAAATACATTCTTCATCAGAAGGTATCAAAAGATCTTCTTCATTTTTTAGCATATCGTATATATAAATAAATGGGACATGAGTATGACCACAAAAACAGATATTTTTATCTTCCAACATTCTTATATTTCTTCTTAATAAAGATAGATTATCTAAATATTCAAAAACAGGATCTTGTAAAGAACCATGAACAAAAATTATATCTTCAAAAATTTCTTTATCTTTTAAATTTTCAAAATATTTGATGTTTTCTTGAGTTAATATTTGTTTATTAATAATCAATGCTTCTTTTGCGTCTTTATTAAACCAATTTAAATCCGCCTTATCAATCATAACCGCGTCATGATTACCTAAAACAGAAATTATATTTTCTTTTTTTATTCTTTCAATACATTCATTAGGCTCACCACAATATCCAACTATATCACCACAACAAAAAATCTTTTCTACCTTTTCTTTTTTAATCTCATCTAAGACACAAGACAAAGCCGAATAATTTGAATGAATATCAGAAATTATAGCATATTTCATTTACTATTTATACTTTGTAGATTAACTAATGAAGCGTAGAATTTATTTTTTAGCAGTTCTTCATGTTTGCCCTCAGCAACTATTTTACCTTTTGAAAATACATAAATATAATCAAAATCTACAACTAAATTTAATCTATGTGTTATCAAAAGTACAGTTTTTGACAAAACAACATTTTTTATAGCT
>Ga0272449_1000287_pt1 | contig 61853 bp, 64 predicted proteins | sample YNPCB0241_FD_198679 | JGI IMG/M metagenome (GOLD analysis project Ga0272449, IMG submission 198679) | Hot spring sediment microbial communities from Yellowstone National Park, WY, United States - YNP-CB-024-1 | ecosystem: Environmental > Aquatic > Thermal springs > Hot (42-90C) > Sediment...
GAAGACTTTCTTTGTTAAAGCTTTTGAGTTTTAAAGGTAAGAATAAAAAGATTCAAGATATAGATGATGAAGATTTAGAAGAAGTTAGAAAGTTTATAGATTATGTAAGGCAAGTAATTAAAAATGAGGGTAGAAGAAGAGGAGAGAAGGATTTAGATCGTGAATAGAATATCTTCTTTTCCTTTTTGATAATTTTTAAATATTATCTTATTTTTGTTGACAGAATATTGATATAAAATATATAATATATCAGATATCAGTTAAATAAAAGATATTAATGAATAATGGTTAGGAGAGAATGAAAAGGATTGTTAAGGAAAGTATAGGAGAACAAATTTATAGTATATTAAAAGAAGAAATTTTGCTTGCAAAGAGAAAACCTGGAGAGCAAATTAATCTTCGTAAATTAGCAGAAGAACTCGGAGCAAGTATAATGCCTGTTAGAGATGCTCTAAAACAACTTGTAGATGAGGGTCTTGTAATAAGAAAGCCAAGGGTTGGTTTTTTTATTCGTAATTTTACTCGTCAAGAAGTTAAAGAGATAATGGAGATGCGAAAGATATATGAATTATATTGTTTAGATAAATATTTTGATAAAATAGATAGAGATAAATTAAAGATATTTTTAGAAAAATCCTTAGACGAGAAAGACATTACTCAAAAAACAAAAGAATTTGATGAACTTGATGAAAACATACATGATCTTCTTATTAAGGCTTCTGGTAACTTTTATCTTATAAATAGCTATAACAACATTAAGAACCAAATTATTATATTAAGACACTTGATAAAGGATGAAGTTAGTTTGGCAAGAGAAGAACACATACTTCTTATTAAGGCCATATTAGAAAGAAACAAAGAAAAGGCAAAAGAGATATTAGAAAATCATATAAATAGAGTAACTAATGCAATAATAGAGTTGTATTAAATTTTTTTTAAATAATCTGTTATATCAGATATCAGAAATTTAATAAATTTTTAAGAAGGAGGTGAGATTAAAAAAAACAAAGTTTTTAAAAAAAATTATAAAAAAGGAGGAGTGAAGAATGAGGAGGTTAATTTTAATAATTTTATTCTTTTTTGTGCTTTTAAGTATATCAATTAATAGTGCTGAAGAAGTATATCCAACAAAAGAGGTAACTGTTATAGTTCCTTGGTCGGCAGGAGGAGCAACAGATCTTCTTTTTAGAGCGATTGGTAAATACTTCCCCAAGTATGCTAATGGTCAACAATTATTAGTTAAGAATGTACCTGGTGGTGGTGCAGCTATAGGTTATGGTGAGGGAGCAAAAGCAAAACCTGATGGATACACATTAGTTGCAGCTGCAAATCCAATGGTTACAAGAGCTCTTATGGGACCCGCTCCTTATGATCCTTTAAAGAGTTTTGAACCTGTATGTCTTCTCGTAAACAATCCTTGTTATATTCTTGTAAATACCAAGACAAAGAGATGGAAAAACTTGAACGAATTTATGCAAGATGCAAAGAAAAATCCAGGAGTAATAACTGTTGGAAATGGCGGTGCAGGTGGTGGAACTCATTTGGTAGCATTAAAGTTTGAGAATAAATTCAGAGTTAAATTTAATCATGTTCCTTTTTCTGGAGGAGCTCCCGCAGTTACTGCGCTTTTAGGAGGTCATATAGATTCATATGTAGGATCTGCTCCAGAAGGACTTCCCAATGTAGACTCTGGAGAATTGGAAATTTTAGCAGTTTTTGCAGAGAAAAGACTTAAAAATTATCCAAAGTTTCCCACTGCAAAAGAGCAAGGATATGATTTTTCAGACGCAATGTGGAGAGGAGTTGTAGTTCCAAAGGGAACATCACCAAGAATAGTTAAAAGGATAGCTGAGATAATGAAGGCAATTTTAGATGATCCAGAATTCCAAAAGGATGCTGATAAGATGAGCCAAGAGCTTACCTATTTAGATCCATCAGAATTCAGAAAACTTATTGTTACAGAATATGGAAACTATAAGATTGTTATTTCAAGATATAATTTAGGAGATTTCTATAAATAATCAAAATGCCCCCCGAAAGGGGGGCATATAAGGGAGGGTAATTTATGTTTAAGAAAATTGATGCAGTAATTGGAATTGTTTTAATTTTATTATCTATATTTCTATTAAGAGAATCTATGAGCTTTCCCAAAAGTCATATAGGTTTAAGTCCAGGTAGTTTTCCCACTTTTGCTCTTGTTGGAATTATCATTTTAAGTATAGTTTTAATAATAAGGGATTTTGTAAAAGGTGGTTCTAAAATATCTGTAAAATTTACGAAAAGAGAATTAAAAATATTATTATTTTCTCTTGGTTCCTTTTTAATTTTTATCCTAACATTAAATTATTTGGGTTTTTTATATTCATTGATTATTCTAATTTTTCTAATATCTCTTCTTGCTGGTTACAAGCCCTGGTATAAAGCCTTATTATTTTCAGTTATTACTTGCTTAGTTTCTTATTATATTTTTTCACGTATATTCTTAGTGCCTTTTTTAAGACCTTCTCTTCCAATACCTTTTCCTTTTTGAAAGGAGGAATTGTTAAATGGGAATAAATTTGATGGAAGGTTTTAGGTTAATTTTTCAGCCTATTACGTTATTTTATCTTATTGTAGGAACTATTGCTGGAATTATTGTAGGTGCATTACCAGGGCTTTCTGCTTCCACAGGGATAATTCTATTTCTTCCATTGGTTTATAAGATGCCTTCAGCTGAAGCTCTTATTATAATGCTTGGTATTTATGGGGGATCTATGTTTGGTGGATCTATCCCTGCTATCCTTATAAGAACACCGGGTACCCCATCTGCAGGTGCTACTGTACTTGATGGATATCCGTTGGCACAAAAAGGTAAAGCAGGACTTGCTCTTGGTACTTCTGCAATTGCATCTTCCATAGGAAGCTTTTTAAGTACTATTGCTTTAGTAGTTATTGCTCCTCAACTTGCAAAAATTGCATTAAAATTTGGTCCTCCTGAATTTTTTGCCTTAGTGGTTTTTGGATTATCAGCTATTGCAACAGTTACAGGAAAGGATGTTCTTAAAGGTTTTATTTCTGCATTAATTGGAGTTATTTTGGGAACAGTAGGACTTGATCCTGTTATGGGATATTCAAGATTTTCTTTTGGTTCTCTATATTTGGAAAGTGGACTTCCTTTACTTCCAGTGATGATTGGTGTTTTTGCAATTGCACAAGTATTAAGAGATTTGGAGAAGGAAGAAGAAAGAAATATAATAGCCCAGAAAGTTACAAGAGTTCTCCCACCTAAGGAGGAATTGAAAGGAATTTTTCTTGCTGCCCTTTTCGGAAGTATTGTTGGAATAATTATAGGTATAATTCCGGGGATAGGTGGAAGTGTAGCCACTTATGTTGCTTATGGACAATACAAAAGACTCTCTAAAAAAGGGAAATATTTTGGGGAAGGTGTTCTTGAAGGAGTTGCAGTACCAGAGTCTGCAAATAATGCTACTACAGGCGGAGCTTTAATCCCTTTGCTAACCTTAGGTGTCCCAGGAGATATTGTAACTGCTGTTCTCTTAGGTATCTTAATTCTTTTTGGAATAAAACCTGGTCCCCTTCTTTTTAGGGAAAATCCTATACTGATAAACAAAATTTTTGCATCAATGTTTATAATTGCCTTTTTAATACTTGTATTTGGTCTTTTATCTGCAAAATACAGCCAAAAAATAGTTTATGTGCCTAAAAGGATTTTAACACCCATTGTTCTTATCCTTTGTATTATTGGTGCTTATTCTCTTAATTCAAGTCTATACGATGTTATTGTGGCCATTGTCTTTGGAGTAATTGGATATTTTATGGAAAAGTTTGGTTTTTCAGTTACACCTTTATTAATTGCATTAATATTAAGTCCTATTGCAGAGGGAGAGTTAGGAAGAACTATTCTTATTTCAAGAGGAAACTGGACTGTTCTCTTTACAAGACCCATTTCCTTAACTTTTCTTGTCCTAACAGTGATCTTTGTTATATATGCCTTTATGGGTAGAAAAGAAGAAAAATAAAGGGGGAATATATTCATGGATTTGAAAGAAGAGATAAGGGTGAAATTAGATAGAATTTTCTCCATAATGGAAGAAGATAATTTAAAGGCTATAGTATTGAAAAGACATGCAAATTTTAGTTGGCTTACAGGAGGAGCAATTAATGTCTTATGTACAGCACAGGATACTGGAGTTACCACATTATTGATTACCAAAGACAAGAAATATGTAATTACTAGTAATATTGAAGCTCCAAGAATGGAGATTGATGAGAAAGTTAAAGAAAGAGGTTTTGAAATTGTTGAATATCCGTGGTATGAAGGAAACGAATTAAATGTAATTGAAGATATAGTAGGAGATTTAACTAATGTGGGTTGTGATATCTCCCTTTATCCTCTTAAAGATGTATCTGGAAAAATAAATAAATGTAGATATCAATTATTGGAACCAGAAATAGATAGATATATCTCCTTAGGAGAAAAAGTATCAGATATTATTGAGAAAGTTGCAGTTTCAACACATCCAGGACTTTATGAATCAGAAATTGCGGGAGAAATCTCTCGAAATTTATGGAGAGAAAGAATTGAGCCTATAGGTTTTCAGGTGGCAGGTGATGAAAGAGTTTTTCTATTTCGCCATCCTATTCCATTGATGAATCCTGTTAGAAGACTTCTTCTTATAAGTGTTATGGCAAGAAAGTGGGGTCTTGTAACAACTATAACAAGAATGGTCTATTATGGTAATCCTCCCGATAGTTTTCTCAAACAATATAGAGATACAGTTAGAATTGAGTGTGAAATGATTGCAAAAACAAAACCTGGTGAGAAGGCAGTTAATATTTTGAAACGGGCAATAGAAGTTTATGAAGAATTAGGATATAAGGATGAGTGGAAAAAGCATCATCAAGGGGGTGCGATGGGATATTATCCCAGGGATTATAGAATAGATTTTAGTACCCAAGATATAATTCTTGAAAATCAGGCCTTTTGTTATAATCCTTCTATCTCTGGAACAAAGTCAGAAGATGGTTTTATAGCAACATCAAAGGGACCTATTTTTATAACATATCCTAAAAGATATCCTGTTATAGAACTCGAAATAAATGGAATTAAATTTAGAAAGCCTGACCTTCTAATTTTATAGGAGGTGAAAAAATGAGGGATATTGGAATTGCTATAGTTGGATATGGTGTAGCTTCGAGTCTTCATGCTAAAGCTCTAAAGGATGTAAAAGGAGGAAAACTTATAGCAATTGTAGGGAGAGATCTTGAGAGAGCAAAAGAATTTGCAAAAGAATATGATGCTATAGCTCTTTCTCTTGAAGATGCTTTAAAAAGGGATGATATAGATGCTTTTATTATAGCAACTCCCACAGGAACTCATTTGGATTATGTAGAGAAGATAGCACCTTATAAGAAACATTTATTAGTAGAAAAACCCTTAGAGAGCAATTTAGAAAGAACAGATAAGCTAATTGATATATGTGAGAGAGAAGAAATTATTTTAGGCGCTGTTTTCCAACATAGATTTGATCATGCATCACTTCAGATAAAGGAATATATAGATAGAAATCTATTAGGAAAGCCTATACTTGGAAGTGTTTATGTAAAATGGTATCGAGGTCAGGAATATTATGATGGAAGACCTTGGAGAAAAAATGTGGATCAGGCTGGAGGAGGAGCTCTTGCTTTACAGGCTTCTCATTCCATAGATTTATTATTATGGTTTTTTGGAAAACCTAAAAGTGTATTTTCAGTTTTAAAGACATCTCTTCATAAAGACATAGAAGTAGAAGATACTGCGGTTGTTTCTATTGAATTTGAAAATGATGCCTTAGGAAGTATTGAGGCAAGCACAGCAGTATATCCAGGTTTCCCAGAAAGACTGGAACTTCATTTTGAAAAAGGGAGCGCCATAATTGAGGGTGGAAACCTTGTGTATCTAAAGACCACAGATCCTAACTTACCTGTCATAGAGACAGGGAGGGCTGGTGCAACAGGTGCCAGTGATCCAAAAGCAGTTGATATTAGACCAATAACAATGATGTTGCAGGATTTTATTGACTCAATAAGGGAAAATAGAAAGCCTAAGATTGATGGAAAAGAAGGAAGAAAAGTGGTAGAGATATTAGATGCAATAAGAAGGTCCTTTTTAGAAAGAAAAGTTATAACACTTTGATAGTTAATATTAATATAAATAAAATTTCTTTTAGGGGGGAGTAAAGTATGAAAGGGTACTTTAAAGGGTTGATTTTAGTTTTCCTTCTTGTGATTTTTACCTTTTCTTTTGCACAATCAAAAGTAACTATTAAAGCAGCATCACCTTTTCCCAAAGGTCATATAATTACTGAAGCAATGGAGAACTTTAAAAATATAGTAGAGGAGCAAACCAAAGGAAGGATAGTAGTTGAACTTCAAATTGCTCAAGATACTGAGGAAGGTGTAAATGATAAATGTTCAAAGGGTATTGTAGATATGCAATTTACTGGTGGAAGAGCTTTAGAAGTGTTTGCACCACAGTATTTCTTTATGAATGCACCATTTGTTCTTAAAGACTATGAACATTTCTTTAGACTAATGAAGGGACCTATTGGTGAAAGGGCAAAGCAAGAAATATTAGAAAAAGGTAATATGTATACTCTTGGTTATCTTTATAGAGGATATAGACAGATGACTTCTAACAAACCAATTTTGGGATTGAAGGATCTTGAAGGATTAAAACTTAGACTTCCTGTAGTACCTACATGGGTAAAGGTTTGGGAAGCTCTTGGAACAAAGCCTGTTACAGTGCCTCTCACAGGTCTTTATCAAGCTTTAAAAGATGGAACCGCAGAAGCATCTGAAGGCGACTTAACTCAAATTTCTGGATATAAACTTTATGAGGTACAATCTTATCTTATAATTACAAATCACTTAGTATCTTTTGGATGGGTTCATATGTATAAACCAACTTTTGATAAGCTTTCTTTAGCTGATCAAAAATTAATAAAAGATACGGTTGAGAAAGTGTGTGATTTAGCAACTAAAAAGCTTATAGCCAGCGAAAGTGATATTCTGAAATTACTTCTTGAAAACGGAATGAAAGTTATATATCTTGATGCAAAGACCATGAAAGAGATTCGTGAAAAGGCAAAACCTGTCGTGGAGGAACTATTTAGAACTACATGGCCTGTAACAACCTGGAAGGAAGTATTAGCTCAATAAGTAATTTTATGTTAATTTTTTCCTTCTTACACCCTGGGAAACTTCCCCAGGGTTTTTATTTGTCACTTAGTAAGAACATAGGTACCTCATTTTATCCTTCCTTACTTATTTATACTGGTACCTATCTCCATACCTATTTACAAAATTTTTTAAAAATATATTGACAAAATTTAAAATTGTGTTAAAATTATAATTGCCACAGGCATCAAGGGGTCCGTAGGGAATCCCAAGATGCACTTGGCTGGGACAAAGTAAGTCTCAGGGGCTGAGGAAAGGTTTGGAGCAAGCCTCCTTACCGAGTACTCAGGTGGTACCAGAGAGTAATGAGGGTATTGGTAAAGCCTGGTACTCTCATGAAACCTGGAACTAAAACCTGAGACTGAAGGTTCTCAGTAAGGTGCAAAGGGGAAGTACTGAAGGGTCCGTTGAGCCTGTGGCACCTTTTTTATATACTCCATTTTTTTCATTTAGGGGTTTTATTTATGGAAATAAATATTTTAGAATTAGGGGCTAAAGGGGATGGAAAAACAGATAATACAAAGATAATTCAAGAGGCGATAGATCACTGCCATGATTATGGTGGTGGAAAGGTGGTAATTCCACAAGGAGAATATTTATGTAAGCCATTAAGATTAAGATCCAATGTAACGCTTTATTTAGAAGAAGGATCTATTTTAAAAGCTTCCTCAAATATTAATGATTATAACAATATAGGTTATTATCATAATGAATGGGGTGAAGTTACATCCTTTCTGTATGCTCTATCAGAGAAAAATATAGCTATAGAAGGAAAGGGAATTATAGATCTTTCTGGAGAAAGTTTCATGGATTTTTTAAGCACTCACAATAATTTTATAGAATTATCCTTATTAAATAAGGAACAGTTTGAAGAAACAGAATGTAAAACAAAAGAGCGCCCTAAGCAACCTATTTTCTTTTATAATTGTAAGAATATTTTTATAAGAGATGTTATTATAAAAGATTCTCCATGCTGGACAATATCTATTAATTCATCCGAAGATATAAGGGTAGATGGTATTCAGGTAATAAATAATTTGAGAGTACCTAATAGTGATGGATTGCATTTTTGTTCATCAAAACGGATATATGTTTTTAATAGCACTTTTATATGTGGTGATGATTGTGTAGCTCTAACTGGAATTACCAATTGGAATAGACCTTGTGAGAATGTAATAATCAGTAATTGTATTATGGAGACAAGGTCAGCAGGGGTTAGAATTGGGCACCTTGATAGTAAGGTTAGAAATGTTCTTTTATCTAATTTAATCATAAGAAATTCAAATAGGGGTATAGGTATTTTTGCCAACGGTAAATCTGGATATGTGAACTCTGTAATTGTAAATAATATAATTATGGAGACTAAGATCTTTGCTGGAACTTGGTGGGGTAAAGGAGAGCCTATTGCCATATTAGCTCCTGAATTTGGTAATACCATAGAAAATGTGAGTATAAGTAATGTAATTGCTAATTCGGAAAATGGTATATTAATATATGGCAAGGATAAGAATATAAAAAATGTGGTTTTGAAGGATATAGATATAAATATTACTTTAGGCAAGAACAGAGAAATTTTTGGTAAATATTTGGATCTCTCTCCAAATACTAATATCCCATTTCCAGATTATATGAGAAAAATACCATGGATCATTGGAAAAGATATTTTTTCTTTAAAACTTGAAAATGTTACTTATGGAATTTCAAAGGATTTAGAAAATAAGATTAATGTTGAAGGAATTTTAGAAGATATAAGTAAATTATCTATTTTTAATATTATTAGTAAAACTTCTCTTTAAAAGTAGTCCCAGCAAAAAGTAGGATGTTCGGGGAATAAGTGTTCCATCTTTTCAAGGCTATGAATATCTTTTATTTCTATAAGGCCTAACTCGTAAGCAGTTTTGGGTGATAAAATACCAGAGATTATCTGGGAAAGAGTATTAATACTTAAAGATAAATCATAATTTGAATCTTCTCTTTTCAAAACTTTTATCTCATCATTGATCTCTAATTCCCATATTCCGTTATTCCATTCTGCATATTCATCTTTAACTTTTATAGAAATTTTATCTCTTATATTATATTTTATTTTAGCTAAAGTCTTTTCCACATTGATAACTCTTATCATAAAGGTAGGTTCAATATTACATTCTACCCTTGGATTAGGAAGAATAAAGGGAAGTTTATCATTTAATGTGGTTATGATCTCTATTTCCTCTATATTCATGGCTTGTCTTGAGAATAAAGATAGAAATCCTTTATAAGCGGAATTATTTAAACATATCATCTCTCTAACTATAATTTTATTTATGTTGTTTTTTTCAACATTATAAAGTAGATATCCTTCTATTTCTTTATCTTCATATATATAAAGGTAGGTAAGAGTCTTTGTCCTAAAAATAATACTTTCCCATCGTTCATCAGATCTTTTTATTGCTCCAGAAAAATTTTTAGCATACTTTTCGTAAATAGGTTTTATTATCTTCCATTCACTTATTGGTATTCTCTTAACCTTATCCATTTCTTGATATCTTGGTATGAGATGGGTTTTTATTTTATATCTTTTTTGGAATCCGCCAAGTTCCCATCCAAAATTTCTATAAAATTCGAAAGAAAAAGGATATAAAGAAGAGAAAGTCTTTCCTTCATCTTTTGATATTTTTATAGCTTCTTTTAATAGATAATGGACATAATTTTTTCCTCTTTTTTCTGGAAATGTTGCTACACCTCCAATGCCAGAAAAAGAAAAAAGTTCTTTTCTGATATATCCTTCTAAAGGAATAATGCTTAATGCTGATACCAGTTTGCCATTTTCAATAGCCCCTATGCAGTTTCTGATATTTTTTTCATTAACCCATGTGCTTACCTGTTCATAAGGAAGTACGAAAGCTTGACTCCAAAGTTCTATAAGTTCATCTATATATGAAGAATTTAATCTTATTATTTCCATAATTTATTCCTCCTTAAGGTTTTCATATATGATCTTCAATAAAGTATTACCTTTATAAGGGTAATCTTCTGTTATCTCCCATATCATGATTCCTCCCAGGTTTTTGTTTATAACATATTTGCATTTTTCCGTTATGGATATTTCATCATCGTAAGAATAAAAGATTTTCTCTTCAGAATTCCAAAGCCAGGGTACTCTTGCATCTTCATCTCTAAATTTATTATATTTGGGATTGTTTTCTAAAACTCCTTTAATAAAGAAGAAGGGATTGCTACCTGAAGGATTATCTTCAGAGTCATAAATACCCATAGGTATTCCTATGACTTTTGCAAATAATCCATTGTCTCCATTATCTTCACATATCCATCCCTTTCCATAGAATGGAACTCCAAGAACTATCTTTTCTGATGGTACTCCATATTTTAAATATTCTTTAACTGCAAAATCACAATTAGCTCTTTCTCTACTTATAGGATCAGGATCTTTTGGATTGGAAAACAATGGAGAATGATGATTTGTATATTTATCCCAAATACCGTGAAAATCATAGGTCATTAAATTAATAAAATCTAAATAGATATGGTATTTGTCCGGCTCAGTGTTTTGAATTTGGCGAAATCCTGCAGGACCTGCTATGGTTAGTAAATAATGTTTGTTATCCTTTTCCTCTGCTTTTGTTAATACTTCTCTTATATCCTTAAGAAGAAGAGTAAAATTTTGTTTATCTTCAGTTCTTTTCTTATTTGTAGGTAAGCCTCCTTCTACTGGGAATTCCCAATCTATATCAATACCATCAAGACCATACTCTCTTATGATCTCTAAGGCACTTTCAGCAAAACCTAATCTACTTTCATGGGTAAGGGCTATATCTGAGAATTCTCCTGAATCAGTCCATCCCCCTATAGATATTAAAACCCTTATGTTTTTATATTCTTTCTTAATATTTTTAAACTTTTCCATATTCTTGCTAAAAAGATTTTCCTCAAGAGGAGATACTTTCCCATCTACTATTTTCATAAAGGCATAATTTATATGGGTAAGTAGGTTCCAAGGAATCTCTTCTACAGAATAATTTAAATATTCGTCTTTTACTTTCCATTCAGGGAAGTATCCGACTATTCTTTTTTTAAGCATTAGTAAACCCCCTTAATAAAATATGTTAATTTTATTTTAACACATATTTATTCATATTTTATAAACCCTTAACTGATATTTAAAAAAAGTAATTTAAATTATAAACTGAACAAATTTTTAAGTAAGGGGGTGCTCCTTATGGGTAAAGTGGACAAGATGCTCTCTAAGATTCTCCTTTTTTCTTTCCTTCTTTTCACCTTTCTATTCTTTTCTTCCAATGTGGTAGATGCTTTATCTAACGGTGTTACTCTCTATTCTGGTAGGCCAGTTAAGTATGTTTTTTGGTTTATTGGTGATGGTATGGGAATGAACCATGTCTATGCTACAGAAATGTTCTTAGCAAGAGAAAGTAAAGAGCCATCTATTAAAAGTCTTGATTTTACTATGTTCCCTAATGTAGGATGGATGACTACTTATGCTGCAGACAGTTATATCACTGATTCTGCTTCAGCTATTACTGCTATGGCTTCTGGAAAGAAAACTAACGATGGTGTACTAAATATGGATCCTTCTCTCAAAACAAAATATAAGTCTATAGCTGAAATGGCAAGAGATATGGGATATAAAGTAGGAGTTTTAACAAGTGTATCTATAGATCATGCTACTCCTGCTGGTATGTATGCTCATCAACCCAGCAGAAACAATTATTATGAGATAGCCTTAGAACTTTTGAACAGTAATTTTAATTATTTTGGTGGTGGAGGTTTTTTACAACCAAAAGGAAAGGATGGAAAACAAAAGGACATATATGATTTAGCAAAGGAAAAAGGATATAAAATCGTTGATAGTGTTGAAAGTATTAAGAGAATTGGAAAAGGAGATGATAAGGTTATAGCAATTAATCCCATCTTGGATAATAGTAAGGCTTTACCTTTTGCAATAAATAGGCTTAGAGGAATGGATATAGGACTTTCTCTTGCTGATTTTACAAGAAAAGCTATTGAGGTGTTAGATAATCCAAAAGGCTTTTTCATGATGGTTGAAGGTGGAAAGATAGACTGGGCAGCCCATGCTAATGATGCTGTAAGTGTTATATATGATGTTTTAGATTTCAATGAGGCTATAAAAGTTGCTTTAGAATTTTATAAGAAGCACCCTTATGAGACTATTATTATAGTTACTGCAGATCATGAGACAGGTGGTCTAAGTATTGGTTATGCAGGCACGAAATATGAGGTATATCCAGAACTTCTTTCTTATCAAAAAATCTCCTATGATGAATTTTCAAAAATGGTACAAGAATATAGGGAAAAGGCAGGAGAAAAAGCTAAATTGGAAGATTTATTGCCTCTTATTGAAAAATATTATGGACTTTCCATCCTTGATGAGACTACTAAAAAGGATTTAGAAGAAAAGGCAAAATTAGGTAATAAAGAGGCAAAAATTAAACTTCAACTTTCTCTTAATAGTTATGAAATAGAAGAAATTGAAAAAGCCTTTAGTATATCTATGATGGATCCTCAAAAGAGACCTAAGGACTATAAATCATATATAATGTATGGAGGATATGATCCATTGACAGTTGTGATTACTCGTATTTTAAATCAAAAAGCAGGTATTGGTTTTACGTCTTATTCCCATACAGGAGCTCCTGTACCTGTTTATGCAATAGGTGCTGGTTCCCATATATTTAGAGGATATTATGATAATACAGATTTATATAAAAAGCTTTGCAGTTTAATTGGGATAGATCCATTTAAAGAATATATTTTATCATCTGAAAGTAAAGAAATTTCTGTATCTATATCAAGGTAAGAAATTTAGGGGGGATAGAAACTCTATCCCCCCTATGAGATTCAAAGGAGGTAAGTAAGCTATGTTTTTAGAAGGTAGATTAGAAACTCTTGATTTTATAACCTTAATCTCATTCCTTACCTACTCTAATAAAACAGGAATATTAGAACTTTCTATAAACCATAATGAGGGGCTAATTTTTATTTGTAATGGTGAAATTTATAATGTGTATTATAATAGAAAATGGGAAAAAGATGCTCTTTTTGAGATAATGCTTTATGAATATATAGATTTTTGCTTTATCGAAGGAAATTATAAAGGGGAAAGAAGAATATGGGATAGTTCTGAAAAGATTATTTTAGAACTACTTAAAGATTATGATGAAAGGAAAGCTTTAGAATTATCCCCTATAAATATTTAGGAGGATCTTCTTTATGATAAAAGAGAGAATTAAAAAGTTGAATGAAACTTTAGAAATTTTAGAATACATGAAGAATAACTTTGATATAGATGAATTAAAATTGGATAAAATTAAACAATATGCTCTAAAGTATGGAATATATTTATGTATTACTGGAATAGGTGAAATTGCCTGTGGATATTTAAATGAAATAGGTATTGAAAACATCTCAAGTTTTAAAGAATGTATTGCCATGTTAGGAGAAATGAAAATATTGGATAGATTTTTAGTAGAAAGACTCATGGAACTTATGAAGTATAGAGATCTTCTGAAACGACCATATATAGAAATAGATATTCTTAAACTTTATTCCCTTTTGGAAAGATTAGATCTTTTTAAAGAATTTATAGATAAGATTACAATAGTTATAAGGGTTTAATATCTATTAATAATATGGAATTTATGCTAAAATACTATAAATTATTATTTAAAGGGGGGAATTATTATGCCAAAAGAAAAAGGGCTCAAAATAGGTGAATTAGCTCCAGACTTTTCATTGAAAGATCAAGAGGAGAAGGAATTTAAATTATCTGATTTTAGGGGACAAAAGGTACTTCTTTCTTTTCATCCTTTGGCATGGACTTCTGTATGTGCAAAACAAATGCAGACTCTTGAAGAGAATTATGCCAGATTTCTTGAACTTAATGTAATACCAATAGGAATAAGTGTAGATCCTGTACCTTCTAAAAAGGCATGGGCAGAAAGTTTAGGTATTAAAAAGTTGAGAATATTATCTGATTTTTGGCCCCATGGAGAAGTGGCCAAAAAATATAACATATTTATAGAAGAATATGGATTTTCAGAGAGAGCTAATGTAATTGTAGATGAGGATGGAGAGATTATCTTTTTCAAGATATATCCTATTAGAGAGCTTCCTGATATAGAAGAAATATTTCTTTTCTTAAAAGATTAATTTTGAGGTTTAACCTCATTAAAAGTTAATCAGGTTTAACTCTTTTTATTCTTTAATTTTTAATTTTGTCTATTGACATTTATATTTTTTAGGTGTATATATGTTTATAGCATATATATGGAGGTGGATATAATTGAAAGGATTTGGACGAGGAATGGGAAAAAGAGATATAGGTTTTGCTCCAGGATTTTGGCTTAGAGCTTTTGTTCTTTCTGCCCTATCTAAGAAAGATCTTCATGGTTATGAACTATTAAATATGCTTGATGAATATTTTCCTGAATTTTGTTTTTGTAAAGGACCTTCTGGTATGGGTACAGGATATAGGATTCTTAGAATGCTGGAAATGGAAGGTCTTATTAAATCTCGTTGGGAAACGGGAGAAGGTCCTGCCAAAAGAGTTTATTCAATAACACCTGAGGGACAGATGGTAAGAAGAGAGTTAATAAATTACATAAGGGAAATGAGAGATAGGATTGATAAATTTTTAGAATTTGATGAAAGAAAGGAGGTGTAAAAATATGTGGAGATGGTGGAGAGGTCGTGGATGGGGTTTTGGTGGTTATGGAGCTCCTTGGTGTCCATGGGCTTACTATGGTAGAAGAGGATGGAGAGGAGCTGGATACTATCCTTACTATGGGATCACTAAAGAGGAAGAGAAGGAACTTTTGGAAGCTTGGAAGAAGGATCTTGAGGCGGAGCTTGAGGATATAAAGAGACGCTTAGAAGAGCTTAAGTAAGAATGGGGCGGGATTTATCCCGCCCTAATATTATGGAGGTAATTAAAAATGGATGTTGGAGATATTTATCTTATAATTGCTTTATTTCTTCTCTTAGTTTCATTTTTCAAGGATAAAGGAAAAACAAGAGAGGTTTTAAAGGTTGTATATAAGACAACTTTAACAGTTTTTCCAGTCCTATTTATGATTTTTATTCTTATGGGAACAATTTCTGTTTTTGTTTCTAAGGAAACTATAGCTCACTGGCTTGGGTCAGGGAGCGGTGTATGGGGTATATTGATAGGAGAACTTGTTGGGGCATTTGCGCTTGTACAACCAGCTGCTGTTTTCCCTTTTTCAGGTATGCTTTTAAATAAGGGAGCAAGTTATGCAACTATATTTGCTTTTGTCTCAACAGCTATTCTTATAGGTGTCTCTACTTTACCAGCGGAAATAAAATTTTTTGGAAAAAGATTTGCTATTGTAAGAAATTTACTTACTTTTTTTGTGGTATTTATCTTTAGTATCTTTGTTCAATTAATCCTTAAATAAGGAGGTGTTTAAAATGAAAAAGATTTATAGAGAGGCTTTAACATATATTTTAATAGGTCTTTTTATATGGTTGATAATTTCAATTTTCTCTCCCTCTAAAGGTTTTGAAGTGGGAAAAGTGGCTTATAATGCTTTTGTTCAATCAGTGAAAATAATAATTGCAGTGTTTTTCTTTATTGGGCTTTTGCAAGTATGGTTGAGTTCTGAGACATTAGCTAAGATAATGGGAAAAGAGGCAGGATGGTTAAAATATCTTATTGCTTCTACAATACCAATATTTATAGGTGGTTCTCTTTTTAGTATATTTCCTCTTTTGTCAGTTTTGTTAGAAAAAGGTGCAAGCTATGGCGCAGTTTTGGCTTTTATTACTGCATGGAGTGGAAAAGCCCCTTTAATTCCATTGGAGATTCATTTCTTAGGCTTACATTTTACTATTCTAAGGACAGTTTTTGTTATTCCTATGGCTTTAATAGTTGGTATTTTAGGAGAAATGCTTCTTGAAGCATGGGAAAGAAGGACAATAAAAGTTGAAACCGCTATTGAGAAGGTTTTTGAAGATGAGATTAAAGTGGAAGAGGAAGTTGAGAGAAAAGTAGAGGAGGAAGAGAGGGAATAATATGCAAAATTTGATAATGGGTTTAGTACTATTTGTTTTTACTTTAAGTTTATATCTTTTCTATTTTAGAAAGGATAAAAGTAAACTTTCAAAAGCTTTTAAAAAGTCTATAAAGATGTTTATCCAAAATTCAATTAGAATTTTTGCTATCTTTGTAATAATAGGTCTTTTAGAAAAATTCCTTTCAAAAGAGGCGGTAGGAAATTTTCTTTTAAAATTTTCAGGTTTAAAAGGAATTATATTGGGAGATTTAGTGGGTGCTATAATGATGGGACCTATTGCTTCAGGATATCCTATTGCTAAATATCTTTTTGAGCATGGGGCAGAGGTTGGTGTTGTTTCTGCATTTTTACTTTCTTGGGTGATGATTGGTACAATTTCTATCCCATTGGAGTATAAAGATTTGGGGAAGAGATTTACTATAACAAGAAATCTTCTTGCCTTCTTTTCTATAATAGTTCTTGCCTTGATAATGGAGGTATTATTATGAAAGATAAGATTTTATCGTTTTTAAAAGAATATACGTTAGAAATAATAATCTCTCTTATAGCTGTAACATTATTGATTTTAAATCCGCAAAAGGCATATTTAGGAATAAAAAATGCATTTTTTACTTATCTAAATCTTTTGCTTGTAATGGATTCTGTTGCTTTTCTTGCAGGCTTCATATCAGAAGTGATCCCCAAAGAGATGATAAAGAGGATTTTAGGAAAAGAAAGTGGAATAAAGGGAATATTAATAGGAGCTATTTTAGGAACATTAATGGTAGGGCCTGCCTATGCTTTTTATCCTTTTTTTAAAGAGATGATAAGTAAAGGAGCAAGAGTAAGTGTAATAGCCACTACAATCGGAGCATGGGCAATAAAGGTTCCTTGGATTCCTTTTGCTATAGCACTTCTTGGATTAAAATACGTTCTTCTTTTAAATTTTCTTGTATTTATATATGCTATAATTTCAGGTTTAATAGTGGAATATTTCGTAAATTTAAAGTGAAAGGAAGGAATTCTTATGCATGATGGGCATTTACATGATCATCATAGTGGATTAGGTCCTGAAGGCTTTTGCATATGTCCTAAGTGTGGATATAAGAAGGTATATACTCCAGGTATACCTTGTAGGGATGAAAGATGTCCTGATTGTGGTTCTGCTCTTATAAGAGAGGGATCTTATCATCATAGATTAATAGAGGAAAGGAGAAGGAAAAATGAGAAGTGAGGATTTTAATAAGGAAAAAGAAAGGCTCAGGGAAAGAATGAGTAAGATTAAGCATAAAATTGTAGTTTTGAGCGGAAAGGGAGGAGTTGGAAAAAGTACATTTTCTGCAAATCTTTCTATAGCTTTTGCCATGAAAGGATATGATGGAAAAGTGGGAGTATTGGATGCTGATATTCACGGATATAGTATTCCTAAATTATTTAACATTACATCAGAGAGATTGTATCAGGCTGATGAAGGTATTATTCCTGTGGAAGGGCCCTTGGGGATTAAAGTAGCTTCTGCTGGCTTCTTAGTACAAGATGAAGATTCTCCAATTATATGGAGAGGACCTTTAAAGGCTCAGTTAATTAGGCAGTTTTTATCAGATATTATCTGGGGAGAACTTGAATATTTGATAATTGACCTTCCACCAGGTACAGGAGATGAACCACTAAGCATAGCTCAAGAACTTCCAGATCCAGATGGTGCTATTATTGTAACCATACCTTCAGAACTTTCCGAAAGAGTAGTAAGAAGATCTGTAAATTTTGCAAAGGCTCTTAATTTACCAGTAATAGGAATAGTAGAAAATATGAGTGGTTTTGTATGTCCTCATTGTGGAACGAGGGTAGATATTCTTGGAAGTGGTGCGGGAGAGAAAATTGCAAAGGATTTAAAAGTTCCTTTTTTAGGTAAGATACCTTTGGATCCAAGGATTAGTGAGAGTGGTGATAAAGGAGTTCCTTTTATTTTAGAAGATAAAAATTCTGAAATTGCAAAGATCTTTTTGGATATTACTGATAAAATTGAAAGTTTTGTAAGAGGGAGGTAGTTATCATGAAGATCGCGGTAGCTTCTGATGATGGGAAGACTATTTCTGCCCATTTTGGGAGGACAAGAGGCTTCGTAATTTTTGAAATTGAAGATGGCGAGATAAAAAGCAGAGAATATCTTCCAAATACCTTTACTGGACATGCAAGAGGTTTACATGAAAGTGGATTACATCATCACTATAGTAGTCATGCAGATATAATTGAAAATTTAAGAGATTGTAAGGCTGTAATATCTCATGGAATGGGCAGAAGGCTATATGATGATTTAACTTCTGCAGGAATAGAGGTTTATGTAACAGACGAGACAGATGTAGATAAAGCTATTGATCTCTACTTAAAGGGTCAACTTAGAAATGTTTCAGAGCTACTTGACTAAAATAACAATCTTATGTGATGATAGACTTTCCCCTCCCCTTTTTTCCGAGCATGGGTTCTCCGTATTAATTGAGAGGGAGGGGGAACTCCTCCTTTTTGATACAGGTACAAGTAATGTATTTATTAAGAATGCAAATATATTAGGGAAAGACTTATCAAAAGTTGAAAATATAATTATAAGTCATGGGCATTATGATCATGCAGGAGGCCTAAAATATCTTTTGCCTTTTAATAAGAAATATAAAGTTATTCTTAGAAAAGAGTCTTTTTTACCTAAATATAGTAATGATACATTTACAGGAATAGATTGGGAAATTCTAAGAAAATCTTTTGATTTTTTAATTGTGAAAGATAAAGTATTAGAGATTTCTAAATCTATTTATGTATTTGGTCCTGCACCATTTAAAAATGATTTTGAAGAGCCAGATCCTAATTTCTTCGTGCTAAAAGTAGATAAAAAAGAGAGAGATTTTTTTGAAGAAGAATTGAATTTAGTAATAGACGAAGGAGATGCTTTAATACTGATTACTGGATGTGCTCATAGAGGAATTGTTAATATCGTAAATTATGCCATAGAGAAATTTAATAAGAGAATAAAGTCTCTTATGGGCGGTTTTCATCTATATAAATCTGATCCTCTTAAAATAGAAAAAGTGATAAACAATCTTGGAAGATTTGACATTGAAAATATAATATCATATCATTGTACAGGAGATCTTGCAATAAAAATTATAAAGGAGAGAAAGAGCTATGGATAAAAAGCGTGTTCTTTTTATCTGTACACATAATTCTGCCAGATCTCAGATGGCAGAAGGTATTATGAATGCATTGTATGGTGATAAATTTCAGGCTTTCTCTGCAGGAACCAATCCTTCCAAGGTAAACCCTCTTGCTATAGAGGTACTTAAGGAAATAGGAATAGACATATCTCATCATAGAAGTAAAAGTATAGATGAATTTAAAGGAGAAACCTTTGATTATGTAGTTACAGTTTGTGATAATGCTAAGGAAAATTGTCCCTATTTCCCCGGTGGGAAAAAATATGTTCACAGAGGATTTATGGATCCAGCAAGTGTAGAGGGAACATATGAGGAAAAACTTTCAGCATTTAGAAAAGTAAGGGATGAAATTTTAAACTGGATAAAAGAATTTTTTATAGAGAATAAAGAAGGGAAAGAGGAATTTTTCTTGCCTTAAATTAGCATGAAAGAAGAAATCTTGGAGAAATTAAAGAGTTATTTTGATAAAAAAGAAAATGTGATAATGGCTTTTCTCTTTGGATCTTTATCTAAGGGAAAGGTTCATAAACATTCTGATATAGACATTGCTATTTATTTAAAGGAATATGATATAAACGAAGTAGAGAAAATTTGGAATGACCTTGAAGTTTATTAAAAAAGGATATAGACCTTATTGTATTAAATATTTCAAAACCTCTTATTGCCTTTGAGGCTATTAGAGGAGATAAGATAATAATAAGGGACTATGATTTTTATACTGATTATATGTTGGAGATTACCTCTGAAGCTTTAGATCTAAAGGAATTCATATTAGATCTTTACAAAATGAGAAGAGAAAATGAGGGATATTAATAAGATTAAAATAATAAAGAGAATAGATTTTATTAAAATGGAATTACAGGATCTCAGAAAGTATGAGAATATAAATTATGATCAACTTTCTGAAATTGCAAGGATGAGAAATATTTTGGCACATCAGTATCTTGATATTAGATGGGGGATAAATTAATAAAGGACTTTGAGATTATGTTAGAAAGTAATTAACAAATATAAACAAAATCAATGTTGAAATTGTATTGAGAGCTAATACACTGGCTATAAATTCTGCATCTTCTTTATCTTCATCTCTCATATATAGTGGGATTATAAATGGGGCAGGTAATATGAACATGGTAAATAGGGCGGATTGAAAAACCTTATCTAAGTGTAGAATTCTTATTATAAGAGTTTCGTTGAGAATAAAGGCTAAAATCAAGAGTATAATGTGTCTTAATATTACTGTAGAGATAGCAAGGGGAAGATTTTTCTTTTTGAATCCTAACTCATATCCTATTACTAAGGCAATCATAGGTACTGTAATATTGGCTAAAAGTCTTAAGGTTTCTAAAAATGAAGATAAAAGTATATTTTTCTGGAAAAGGTTTATTAATCCAGTTTTTTGAAAGATGATTCCTAAGATAATAGCAATTATTACAGGCGTTTTTATAAAAGAAGAAGACATATTCTTAAAGCTCTGTTTTTGGGTATCTTTAAAGCTTGTAAGTATGCCTACCATAACAAAAAACACAAAAGTAACTTGTCCCAAGTCTATAAGAGCAAATTTAAATACATTTTCTGTGCCATAGAACAATGTAAAAATATTGAATAACCAAGCATTCCTGCCTCAAATCCTGTAAATAACAGTGGATAATATTTTGAATTTACTTTTAAAACCTTTTTAAGTCCATATCCTATAAAAAGGAGAACTCCACATGTAACAAATATGGTTAAAGCAATCAGAAGATGCTTATATTCCACATTTGTTTGGGAAAAAGAGAGAAAAATTAAAGAGGGTAAAAATAGATTAACAACTAATTTCTTAATTTCTCTTAACGTATCAGGACTTAAATATCCACTTATTTTAAAATATTGTCCAATAATAAATAGAATAATAACAGGAGATATTTTACTAATAATAGATAAAAGCATAGCAGTATAATTATAACATGGGGGTTTTAATTGTAGAAGATAAAAGAAAATTAGTAATCAAATTATATAGAGTAAAAGCTTATTTATTTGAAAATTAAGTAATAAAGGAGTATATTTTTTTAATATTAAATTTGGGATTTATTAAATTATTTTAGTAGAAGTTAAGAAGAGGAGGTGTATATGCGTAGTCTTTTAAAGCTCTACACTGGTTTAAAAAAATATTTTCTTTTGATATTAGGAGCAATTGCTCTTATATATCTACAAGTACGTGCGAATCTTGCTCTTCCTACCATTATGTCACGCATTGTTAATAATGGAATCATTCCTGGAGATGTAAATTATATATGGCAACAAGGTTTGCTTATGCTTCTTATTTCAGCTGGAGGAATTCTTTCAGCAATTTCTGCTCAATTTCTTGTATCCCACGTTTCTATGGGACTTGGAAGAGATATAAGAAGTAAATTGTTTAAGCATATTGAAACCTTCTCTCTCTATGAATTTAACAAATTTGGGGCATCTACTTTACTAACAAGAACTACAAATGATGTTGTTCAAATTCAGAGATCAACTCAGATGCTTATAATGTTGTTTTCAAATGCAGTCTTTACTGGGATTGATTCCATAATCCTTGCATATAAAGCAAGTCCTTATCTTACCAGGATATTATATGTGGCAATACCTGCTGTAACTTTAACCATAATAATCCTTATCAACCCTATAACGAAGCTGTTTTTACTTATTCAAAAAGAGATTGATAAAATCAATAGAGTTGTAAGAGAAAATATAATGGGTGTTCGCGTTGTAAGAGCTTTTAATAAGCAAGAATATGAAAAGAAAAGATTTGATAAGGCAAATCTTGAGGTAACTGATACTTATATAAGAGCCAATCGTATTATTGCTATTGTTATGCCAGTCGCAATGATAATAATGAACCTAACAACAGTAGCTATTTTATGGTATGGAGCAAAAGGAATAGATATGGGAAATACGGATCTTGGGGCAATGGTGGCATTTATGCAGTATGCTCTGATGATTTTAATAAGTATTGTCATGCTTACAATGCTTTTTGTTATGCTACCCCGTGCTGAGGCTGCAGCTGAAAGAATTATAGAGGTTCTTAATACTCCTATTGAGATAAGAGATCCTGAAAAACCAAAGCAGTTTACAGATAGAAAGGGCCATATTCAATTTATTAATGTATCCTTCAAATATCCTGGTGCAGAAGAACCTGTTCTTCATGATATCACTTTTGAAGCAAAACCTGGTGAAGTAGTAGCAATTCTTGGGACAACTGGAAGCGGAAAATCAACTCTTGTCAGTCTTATTCCAAGACTTTATGATGTAACTTCAGGACAAATTCTTGTAGATGGGGTTGATGTACGTGAAGTTTCACAAGAGGAATTGCGAAAGCGTATAAGTTACGTACCACAACGAGCTATTATTTTTACTGGTACTGTTAGGGAGAATATTAGAATAGGTAAACCTGATGCAACAGATGAAGAGATAATTGAGTCCGCAAAGATTGCTCAGGCTCATGGATTTATTGAGAGACTTCCTCAAGGATATGATACAGTTATCTCAGAAGGGGGTACAAATCTTTCTGGGGGTCAAAAACAGAGAATTTCAATAGCTCGTGGAATTTTAAGAAGAGGTGATATTTTTATCTTTGATGATTGTTTCTCTGCATTGGACTTTAAGACAGAGGCAAAATTAAGAATGGCTTTGAAAGATGTAGTTAAAGATGCAACTATGATTCTTGTTGCTCAGAGGGTTGCAAGTGTGATGAATGCCGATAAGATTATTGTTCTTGATGAGGGAAGAATTGTAGGTATAGGTACACATAAGGAACTTATGGAAACTTCTGAGGTTTATCGTGAGATAGTCTTCTCTCAACTTTCTGAAGAGGACCTTGTAAGGGAGGGATTAGCATGAAAGAAAGAAAAGTACAAATGCAACCACCAAGAGCTGGTGCAATGTTTGGTGGAGGACGCGGACCAATAAGAGGGGCTGTAGAAAAGCCAAAGGATTTCTGGGGCACTTTAAAGCGCCTTATTTTATATTTAAAACCACAAATTCCCAAACTCATACTTGTAATTATTCTTGCAATTTTGAGCACAGTCTTCACAATATATGGACCAAGAGTTAGTGGAAATGCAGTTAACGAAATTATGAATGGCTTTATTGCTCAGAAACTTGTAAATGGAATTTCTGAAGCTCAGGAGAAGGCGGTTCCTCAGATTAAAGATATGTTGAATAAAACGAAAGAAGGAGAAGAATTAGCAATTGCAAAAGTTAAAGCTATGGTGAGGGAGAGATTTGAAAAACAAATTTCTGCCATGAAAATGCAGGCATATGCAAAGGCAGAGGCACAGATTAGGGAAATGTTTACAAAAAACCCTCCCAAGGAATTGATAGAGGTTCAAAAAAAGGTAGAAGAAGAGGTAAAGAAACAATTTTATGACAAAATTGCAAAAATGAAAGAACAGGCATATGCTCAAGCTGAAGCAAAGGCGGTAGAACAGATTACGAAAAATCCTCCTCCAGAACTTATAGAAGCAGAAGATAAGGCAATCATGCAAGCAAAAGAAGAGGCAAAAAAACAGGTGGATGCACAATTTGAAGCGAAATATCCTGGTGTTCCTCTTGAAGATATTCCAGGATATAAAGAAGCTCTTCTCTTAGCACAAGAGAAGGCAGTTCAATATGCAAAATCTCAGGTGGAATCTTTTGCAATTGAACAAGCAAAAGCTAAAGCAAGATCTGCTGTGGATGCTGAATTTGCTAAAAGACAGTCCGAATTAGATCAACAACTTGCAAAGGCAATTGAACAAGCAAAATCGCAAGTGATAAACGAGGCTCTCAAGAAAGCAATAGCTCAGGCAAGAGCTAAGATTGATGAGGAATTTGCAAAGAGAAAGCAGGAATTAGAAAAACAGCTCGCTGAAGCAGAAAATAAGGCTGTGAGTCAATTAAAAGAAACTTTACAAGAGGAAATTCTTAAAAAGGCTAATTTAACAAAGGAGCAACTTGATGCAATTAAAGAGTTTGCAGAACTTCCTATCGTCAATAAAATTTCTGATTACAATAAAAGGGCAGAAACAGTAAAAAGGATAATAGATTTAAGCAAAAAACTGCCTCTTGATAAGCTCTCTTCTTTAATGAGTGGTGGTACTTCTAATAAAGTGCAAATGAAAAATTTAAAATTTTCTGAAACTGGTCTCGAACCTGCCTTGAATGTAATAAGAAAAAATGGTGGCAAAATCCCCTTTGATAGTCTTGGTAGAATTTTGCTCCTTCTTATTGCCCTATATGCATTTAGCTCGTTATTGATATATGTTGTTCAATATATTATGTCAGATGTTGCCCAGAAGACAACATATTTACTTCGTAAAGAGCTATTTGAAAAGTTTATGAAACTTCCTATAAAGTATTATGATACTCATTCAACTGGCGATATGCTAAGCCGTATGAGTAATGACCTTGACACAGTATCAAGCACTTTGCAACAAGGTATTACCCAGATTATTACCTCTATTACTCAACTTATTGGTTATCTTATCATGATGTTTACTATTAGTCCTCAATTAACACTCATTGCCCTTTTAAGTTTACCTGCCTATTCTCTTGTCATGATGCTTATTATTAAATTTTCTCAGAAATATTTTTTGGGCCAACAAGTACTTCTTGGAAATCTATCAGGACATGCGGAGGAAATGTATACAGGACATATTGTAGTTAAAACGTATAATATGGAGAAAAGTTCAATTGAGAAATTTGAAAAAATAAATAATGAACTTTACAACACAAACTGGAAAGCCCAATTCTTTACAGGTATTATGATGCCTTCTACAAACTTTATAAGTAATGTGGCATATGTTTTTATTGCAGTATTTGGTGGCATTTTTGTTACACGAAATGTCCTAAATCTTGGTGATATAACCGCATTTATTCAATATTCAAGATCATTTTCACAACCTATAGTACAAATTGCAAATATTTCTGAGACCCTTCAGTCAACTATGGCTTGTGCAGAGAGAGTCTTTAATGTGCTTGATGAAGAAGAAGAAACTCCAGATCCTGTAGATGCTGTTACTCTTGTAAATCCAAAAGGTGAAGTTAAATTTGAAAATGTATATTTTAGTTATGTTGAAGAGAAACCTCTATTTGAGGGTTTGAACCTTATTGCAAAGCCAGGAGAGATGATTGCGATTGTAGGTCCAACAGGTGCAGGAAAAACTACTATTGTAAACCTACTTATGAGGTTCTATGAAATTAAAGATGGTGTTATTTGGTTTGATGGCATTGATATAAGGAAGATAAAGAGAGGGGATTTAAGAACAAAAATTGGTATGGTTTTGCAAGATACATGGCTATTTAATGGTACAATCAAAGAGAATATTGCTTATGGTAGAGAAGGTGCAACAGATGAGGAGATTATTCAGGCTGCAAAATTAGCCCATGCAGACAGATTTATAAGAAGTTTACCCCAAGGATATGATACAGTTATTAATGAAGAAGCATCAAATATTTCTGCAGGTGAAAAACAATTGATAACTATTGCAAGGGCATTTCTTGTAAATCCAACAGTCCTTATTCTTGATGAGGCAACAAGTAATGTTGATACAAGGACTGAAAAACTTATTCAGAAGGCAATGCAAAAACTTATGCAAGGTAGAACATCTTTTGTTATTGCTCATAGGCTTTCAACAATAAGGGATGCGAAAACAATACTTGTTATGAACAATGGAAAGATAGTTGAACAGGGAACTCATGAAGAACTTCTTAAGAAGAAAGGTTTCTATGCAGAACTTTATTATGCTCAGTTTGTTGGTGCATTTGATAGCGAAATAATTCCCAATCCTGAGGAACTTAAAAAAGAGGAAGGAATAAGTTAGAATACAGTTATATCAGGGATTTCTTTTATTAACTAATAATTAAAATTATGATAAACTAAAAATATTAAATATTCTTAGTAATGGAGGTAGAGAAAGGATGGAAAAGAGAACTGATGTCTTAATAATTGGTGGTGGACCTGCAGGCATAGTATGTGCTTCAACTGCTAAAAAGTATTATCCTGATAAGCAGATTAAGGTTATAAAAAATGTTAAGAACAGTGTAGTTCCATGTGGTATTCCTTATATGTTTTATAGTTTAAAGAATCCAGAGGATAATAAAATGGGGTTTGCATCTCTTGAAAATGCTGGAATAGAAGTAATTGTAGATGAGGTGGTAAGGGCTGATAGAAAAGGGAAATATGTGGAAACAAAAAATGGTGATAAATATTATTATGAAAAATTAGTTCTTGCTACTGGTTCTCTTCCTATAACTCCTAAAATTCCTGGTATTGATAAGAAAAATATATTCCCTATTTACAAGGATTTGGATTATCTGAAAGTAGTAGTGGAAGAGGTAAGAAAGGCAAAGAATGTGCTTATAGTTGGTGGTGGATTTATAGGTGTGGAAATAGCTGATGAAATATCTAAATTAGAAGGAATTAATGTTTATTTAGTTGAATTACTTCCTCATCTTTTAGCTCAATCCTTTGATGAGGAATTCTCAATATTAGCTGAGGAAAAATTAAAGTCCAAGGGAGTAAATGTTCTTACTAATGCTAAGGTTGTAGAATTTCTTGGTGATGACAAAGTAAAAAAGGTAAAACTTGAAGATGGAAGAGAGATTGATGTGGATGTTGTAATTCTTGGAATAGGGGCACAACCCAATTCCACATTAGCAAAAGAAATGGGCTTAGAGACTATAAATAATGGGGCTATTTGGGTTGATGAATATATGAGAACATCAGATCCTGATATATTTGCTATAGGAGATTGCGCTTTAAAAAGAGACTTCTATACCCGTAGAAATACACCTGTAATGCTTGCTTCAACTGCTACTGCAGAAGCAAGAATTGCAGGAGCTAACTTATACCAGATTAAACTGATAAGAGAAAATAAGGGTACTATTGCTGTTTACTCTACATATATAGATGGGTTGGTATTAGCCTCTGCAGGTCTTACTGAGAATAGTGCAAAGAGAGAAGGGTTTGAAGTAGTTGTGGGTTCAGTGGATGGTATTGATAAACATCCCGGTACACTCCCTGGAGTTAATAAAACAAAAGTTAAGCTTATTTTCTCAAAAAACTCTGGAGTTCTTTTAGGGGGACAAGTAGCAGGTGGAATGTCCTTTGCGGAGCTAATTAATCTAATAGGTGTTGCTATTCAACAAAGAATGACTGCATCAGAGCTTGAGACATTGCAGATAGCAACTCATCCTTATTTGACTTGTGCTCCCACTGTATATCATGTGGTTATGTCAGCTCAGGAGGCAATAAGTAAAATCTTTTTAAGTAAATAAGATGGAAGTATTTAATAAGCTTTTTAGGGAATATGATCAATGATATGAAGATAATAAGTGGGTCTTTCTCTCAGAAGTAGAAGCTCTAAGGAAGGTTGTTCCAAAAGGGAGAAAGGCCTTGAAATAGGAGTTGTAACAGGAAGATTTGCAAAAATCTTAGGTATGGAATATGGGATAGATCCATCTGAAAGGATGCTAAGTATTGCAAAGGAGAGGGGAATAAAAACCTCTGTGGGGAGGGGGGAGGATTTACCCTTAGAATATATAAAGAAGGTGAAAGAGCCAAAGGAAGGTTTTGGAGAAGGAAGTTTTGTAGTTATCTCAGCAGAAAAATAGTTTTTATTTTTTAAGCTATATTAAGATTTTCTATTATTCTTAGAAATTTTTTCCTTTCCCTTTTTTCAAAAGAAAAGAATGAAAGTAAAGAAGGGTTTTCTTTAAGATGGAATACTTTGATTAAATTATCTATATGAGGTATATGAGATAGCTTAAGTTCCCATTCTCTATTGTATCTTACGTAATTTCTTATAAATATATCCATCATCTCTTTCTCTTCTTCAGAGAGAGAAAGATAAAAATTAATAAATATATTTCTGTATTTATCATTAAGATTTTTAAGAAAATTAAAGGCTAATTCTCTTCTTGCTAAGAAAAAGGGATGTATATTTTCTCCCATAAAAGATATAAATCTTAGAATTTCCCAATTGTCTTTTGAATTCCATAAAAAGTTATTCCAATCTTTAGAAAAGTACTCAAAAAGTATTGCTATGTTGTGAGTAATATATGGAAAGATTTTTTTCCTATTAAATAAGGACATAAAAGATGATACAAATAAGATAATTTTATCCTCATTTGAAAGTTGAGAAATATAATTATTAGTACACTTTTTATGAGAAAATTTAAAATCTTTAGCCTGTTCAATGGTCTCTTTGTAATATTTCAATTTTTCACTGGGAAGATTTAATTTATTTAAGTATTTTTCAAGAGATGTAAAAATATCAGCTGTTTCCAAAATTCCAGGATCACTATTTAATCTTTGTATTTTAAAGATGGTATCTAAAGCATACAAAAATCTATCCACGTCTTCCCGATATAATCCAAGAAAATATGAAAGTTTATTTGAAAGAATCAAGGAAATTTGGGGATGGCTTTCTTTAAGAAACCAGGAAGCATTATTTAGAGAGTTAATAATCCCTACAGGATGAGGGATTGATTTTGCAGTTTTAAAAGCATCAAGGTATAATTTAATACCTTTTTTTAAATTATTCTTCTCAATCTCTTCCTTTGCTTTTCCTATGAGAATAAAAGTTTTTGCTGAATTGTCTTCTTCATATATCTTTCCCCAAATGCGAAACTTTGAAATGTCTGAATAAGAGTTAAGAAGAGATGAACTAGCAATTTTTCTTGCATATTTGGGGATTTTATAAAAATCTTTTTTAAGTTTTAGAAATATTTTATCTGCTTCTTGATCCCTTTTTAATTTTTTTAAGATTAAAAGTTTTTGAGATAGAAAAATAAAATAAAGGGTCTTGTTATCTTTACAAAGATTTAATCCTTTTTCAAGAGTAGTGAGAGCAGAATTATAATTACCATTCCAGATATATTTAAGGGTAAGAAGATAATATTTACATGGGGTATTTATTCTTCCATGTTCAAGAAAATAATTAACAAAAGGTTTAGAGAAAGATCCGTATTTAGAGATGATATCCATGACTATAGGTATTTTTCTATTCATTAAATATCTTCCCCCGTATGATTGTAATAATGATTTGAAGTATTATATCATGAATAAATTAAATTTTTATCGTAAAAAGTTAAATTTTTAAAATAAAAATAGAAAATAGGTTTTTATAAATAAGATGAAATCTATATTAAAAACAGGGTTAATTTGAAAGTCATATGCAATGAATTAATTATTATAGTAAAAAAGATTTTTAAATGGGTTTATTATTTGGCTACTTTTATTGTGTGGAGTACTCTTGGGAGATACGGAAAGAGAAATTGTTTTAAATGGTAAATTATATAAAATAATAAGTCCAGGTAATATTCCTTCAGGAAAACAAATAATATGGGTTAACTCTGTAGAAGAAGCAGAAAAGATCTTATCTAACATTTCAGAAGGAGTAGTTATTCATAAGAAAAAACAAGATCTTAAAATATAGGATATGGTAGTTTTAATTACGATTATGATACAAGAAAAATTATATCTGTAACTGCAAGTGTGATACCTGCTGCTGGTATGTTTGTAAATGTAAAGTCTACCACATGTACATATGGTACGGTAGGATCTAAGGTGGCATGGGCTCGTGGGAGTGCTTTTTATGAAGTTTACATTGGTATCTCAGGAGTAGGTTATGTAATAGGCTCTTTGGGGTTAAATGTTGATGATTCAATTAGTTTGTAATTGAAAGGGGGGCTAATATGGAAAGGGTGTTAAATGTATTTAAGATCATTTTTGGTAATATGAGCTTAAGAAAGCATCCATTTTTATTTCTCCTTCAATTTATTGTATTAATTATTATTGCCTACACATTGATACCTATTTTTGTGGAGTTTATAGCTTACATTGTCAGAGAGTTAAGCTCTCTTGTAGAGAATATTTTACGAGGGCTATAAAAAAGAATCTTAAATTTTCCCTACCCTATCTCTAAAATGTTTTTAAGGATAGGGTAGGGTTATTTTTTTTAAAGTATTTTTTATTTACCACACTATATTTATGGATATATAATTTATAAAAATTTTTATTTGGATGAAAGGATATATAGTAAAAAATGTCACTTAAGATTGCAATAGCTCAAATTGATCCCATAATAGGAGATATCAAGGGTAACATTAATAAAATATTGGATTATACGCATAGAGCTAAGAAAGAAAATTGCGATCTAATTGTATTTCCTGAACTATCAGTTATAGGGTATCCGCCACGTGATTTACTTTTTCGTAAAGAGTTTAAAGATAAAATAGAAACAGCGATAAATGAAAAAATTATACCTGAGAGTAAAGATATAGGAATTCTTTTAGGTCTTCCCTTTTATAAAGATGATAAAATATATAATTCTGCTGTGTTATTTTATGATGAAAAACTTTTGGGATATCAGAATAAGACTCTGCTACCAAGTTATGATGTTTTTGATGAAACAAGATATTTTAAACCTTCTAAATATCGTCATCCTATCCTATTCAGGGGTGTATCCTTAGGGATTACAGTTTGTGAGGATATATGGAATGATAAAGACTACTGGAATAGATCTATATATGATATAGATCCTGTAGAAGAACTAGTTGCTCAAGGTGCGGAGGTAATAATTAATATATCAGCATCTCCGTATCATTTTGGAAAAATAAAGTTAAGGTTAGAAATGATGAGTTATATTGCTCAGAAATATAAAAGGCCTATTATTTATGTTAACCAAGTTGGGGGAAATGATGAGTTAATATTTGATGGCTCAAGTCTTGTAATAAATAAAGATGGGAAGGTAGCTTGGGAAGGTAAAAGATTTAATGAGGATTTTGGAATTATAGAATTAAAAGATTTATCAAGAGGAAAAGATATAAGTTATTTTAAAGAAGATATAGAGGATATTTATAATGCTTTGGTTATCGGAATTAAAGACTATTTTAATAAATTAGGATTTAGAAAAGCAGTTATTGCTCTTTCAGGTGGAATAGATTCTTCTGTAACTTCCTCTTTAGCTGTTTCCGCTTTAGGTCCTGAGAATGTATTAGGGATATATATGCCTTCAAGATATTCTTCTGAGGAGAGTTATCAGGATGCGGAATTATTAGCAAAGAATTTAGGAATTAAATTTAGGGTTATTCCTATAGAAAAAATATTTAATGCCTATCTTGAAATTCTCAATTTTGATGGTAAACCTTTGATTGATCTTGCAGAAGAAAATCTTCAGGCAAGAATTAGAGGAAGTATTTTAATGTTTATATCAAATAGAGAGGGATATTTAGTATTAGCAACAGGCAATAAATCAGAATTAGCGACGGGTTATTGTACTCTTTATGGAGATATGGTAGGAGGTCTTGCAGTTATTGGGGATGTACCTAAGATGATGGTTTATGAGTTGGCAAGGTATATTAATAAAGATAAAGAAATAATACCTCAGAGAGTATTAGTAAAGCCTCCCTCTGCAGAATTAAGACCAAATCAAAAAGATGAAGATTCTTTACCTCCTTATCCTATCTTAGATCAAATTTTAAAGGCATATATTGAAGATAATTTATCTATCGAGGAAATTATTGAAAAGGGTTTTGATAAAAATATGGTTAATGAGGTTATCAAAAAAATTGATAAGGCTGAGTACAAGAGAAAACAAGCGCCTATTGTTTTAAAGGTAACTACAAAAGCTTTTGGGTTTGGAAGAAGAATACCTATTGTTTGGAAAAATGATTGTTAGTTTAAGGAGGAATATTATGATAGCAATAATTAAAAATGTCATAGAGGAAGGTCCTGGAAGTATTGAGAGTTATTTAAAAGAGAAATCTATACCCTATAGGATATTTGAAGCCCAAAAAGATGATTTTCCAAAAAACATTGATGATTATGATGCTTTGATAATAATGGGAGGACCAATGGGTGTTTATGAGATGGATAAATACCCATATTTAGTAAGTGTTGCCCATATTATAGAAGAAGCTATAAGTAAAGATAAAAAAGTTCTTGGTATTTGTCTTGGAGCCCAGCTAATAGCACACGTCCTTGGATCAAGAGTTTATAAAGGCTATACAGAAGAGATTGGATGGCTGGAAATAGAGTTAACAGATCAAGGTTTAGAAGATCAATTAATGCTTTCTCTTGCTAAGAATCCTTTTTCTGGAAATATGGATAAAAGTTTTAAAGTCTTCCATTGGCATGGAGACACCTTTGATCTACCCTTAAATACTATTCATCTTGCAAAATCAAAGCTTTATGAACATCAAGCCTTTAGATATGGTATAAAAGTTTATGCCTTTCAGTTTCATATTGAAGTGACAAAAAATCTGATTGAAACTTGGTTTGAAGATCATCCCTTACGGGATAAGATCTTAAAAGATTTTGAATTATTTAATAATGAGTATTCTTTAAGAGCCAAAAATTTTTATGATAAATTTTTAAAGAGTCTTGATCTTTAAATTAATTTAAGAAGCTCTTTTGAAATTTCTGGTATTGTTTCTAAAAATTTTAAGAATATTTCTAAAACTTCCCATGCCTTTTATTTTTGTATAAATTTCTTGAGATATTATTCCTTTGGAAAACATCTCCTTTAAAACATCTTCGTAAGTATCAGGATATATTCTGTATTGGGAAGCTAAAATGTGGTTGCCAATATCTAATATTATACTAATTCCTGTATAAGATTTTTGTCAAAGGTCATAATGACTTTTTAAGTAATTCTATTTGTTTTCTTCTCAAAATTTCAAGATCTTGACATTTTCTAAGAATATTCATTTCATAGTTGTTTTCTATTTCGGTGTCTTCTTTAAATATTAATTTTCCACTTTTTATAATATGGAGAGCGATAAAAGGAGAGACTTGAGAAAGATCAATAAGATCTATTCTTTGGGTGTTAAGGAATTCTGTTATATCCTCCCATAGTTTTAGAAAGTCTCCTTCCATAAGCACTGCCATATCTATATCCTCAGGATTTTCTTCTCTTAATATAGAGCCAAAAAGGTATGCAAGCCTTACTTTGTTTTTAATGAATATCTCTCTTAGCTGATTTATTCTTTCTTTAATATCCTTTGGCAAAGGTGGTAAATTTTTATATTTCTCCTTAACACCCATTTTCTCCTCTAAATTTTTCTTTTCTTAATTTATTTTAACATAATTTTATCTATTTACTAAAAAGTAGCTTACATAAAGTCCCTCTCCTTGAGGGATGGTAGCACTTAATAATAATCCTGTATTGGGATCGTATTCAAATTGAGCAATTGGGGTTCCATTAATAGTAATTTGAGTTAATAATCCTCCATACTGACCGTTTCCAACCACATTCCAAGAAAAACCTATTTGAGGGATACTAATAATTGAATTTTGTTTAAGAAGAAGAGGATGTATATAGTATGGTCCTAAGTAAAAGTTTCCTAAGGCTTGTTTCCTTACTTGCCCTTGAATATCAATTAAAAAGGCAGTTCCCATTGATGATGCTACTGAATATCTTCCCATTCCAAGGGGTGCACTCATTCCCGTATATCCCTGAAATAGACTTACAGATGAATAAAATTGATAAGTTGGAGATAACTTGACTGCTTGGGGAGGTGTAGTGATATTGGGCATATTTAAATTATATACTCCTACTAACTGCATTTCACCAGCAGTTGAAGAGTTTAATCCTTGTTTTTCTAACATAGAGGATTTTTGTACCATTCCTTTATCGTCAAAAAAGGTTAGTGATCTTTCCATAGATTGGTAGTCTGATGATTCTATAAGAAAATAATATAGCTTATCCCCATAGGGACCGAATTCGTATTTTAGCCCAGGAGGAAGTCCAGCTGTTTTTGCTTTTTTTACATAATCTTGGACTTCTTTGGGATCAAGAAAGATTTTACCATTTAATATATCTACTGATAGGCTAAGGGATGGATAACCCGAGGATATACTTTGGACGATTAGTAGGCTTATACCATAAACATATGATTTATCAATATTAGTAACAGCATAAATTTGATACCCTTGAGCAGAAGCTCCGGAAAAATCTTCTCCCATTCTGGTTCCAGTGCCAATTTGAATTTGATATACAAGGGTTATGCCCGGTTTAACCCATGAAGGGATTTTAGTAAAATTCAAAGGAGTTTGGCTTGTTTGAGCAAAAATAGAAATTGTAATTAAAGAGATTAAAAGGGATATGAAAATCAATTTTTTCATATTCTTATTCCCCCTTTCTCTTTTTTAATATTATAACAATTATGATTAAAAATGAATGTGATTTAGATCACTTTTTTGTAAATATGGTATATACTTAAAGATGTGAAAAGTGAAAAAGAAGTAAAGGAGGGAAAAAGTGAATGTTTGATGTACTAAGGGGGATTATTTCAAAAGTTCCAGCGGATTATGTGGATGTAAGATATGAGAAGATGTGGGAAACAAAGATTGTTATGAATAAGAGAGAAATATATCAACTTGGAGAGAATTCTGGAGATGGTTATGTAGTAAGAGTATTGAAAGATGGGGGATTTTCCTCTATTGCTTTTACAAAGTTAGAGGATGCTGACAAAGCTTTAAAAATTGCCTTAGAGAATGCTATTTTAATTTCCAAGAATTCAAAGAAAAAAGTTAAATTGGCAGAGGTTGAAGTAGTCAAAGATATTTTTATTCCACCTCTTAATGAAGATCCAAGAAAGGTCACTATAGATGAAAAATTAGAACTTTTAAAGCACTATAATGAAATTCCTTTGAGGTTTGAAAATATAACCACTAATCTTCATTATTGGGAGGTAATAAGGGAGAAATATTTTGTTAGTTCTGAGGGTACAGAAATAAGAGAAGATCTTATTACATGTGAAATAAGAGGTTCCTTAATAAGTTTTGAAGGGTCTCTTGTACAAAATGTAAGGGTAGGAATAGGTGGAAGTACAGGATTTCATAAGCTAAGAAATAGGGAAGATGTTTTTGAAAAGAAAACAAAGATTGTACTTGATCTTTTAAAAGCAGAGCCAGTAAAAGCAGGCGTATACAATGTGATTCTTAATCCTGATATGGCAGGAGTTTTTACCCATGAAGCTTTTGGCCATTTTTCAGAAGCAGATCTTATAGAGGATAATCCATCTATGAGAGAAAAAATGAAGATTGGAGCTAAGCTTGGGAATGATATCTTGACCATAATTGATGATCCTACTATGCCAGGACAACTGGGTTTTTATAAATATGATGATGAGGGAGTGAGGGCAAGAAGAACCTATCTTTTGAAAGATGGTGTTCTTTCTGGTAGACTCCATTCAAGAAGGACTTCTGCTGAATTTGGTGAACCTGTGACAGGACATTGTGTGGCAGAAGATTATAGATATGCTCCTATTGTAAGGATGGGGAATATATTTATAGAGCCTAAGAATATGACCTTTGAGGAACTATTGGAAAAATTAGGAAATGGTCTTTATATATTAGATGCAAAGGGTGGGCAAACTTCTGGAGAAAACTTTACTTTTGGAGCTCAGTATGGTTTTGAAGTGAAAAATGGAAAGATAGGAAAGATGATAAGAGATATTAATATCTCAGGTAATCTATATCAAACCTTAAAAGACATTGTAGGAGTGGGTAATGATTTTGAGCTGGGAGAAGTTGGAGGATGTGGGAAAGGCCAGCTAAATATAAGATCTTGTCATGGTGGTCCCCATATTCTTGTTAAGAATGTGGTCATAGGAGGTGTATAAAATGTTAGATAAATTGATAGATATGGCTAAAAAATATACAGATGAGGTGGAGATTTATCAGATAGATTATTCTGTTTCAAATATATCTTTTGAAAATGGAAGTTTAAAAGATATAGAAAGTAGTATACAGTCAGGAATTTCTCTTAGAATTATAAAAGATGGGAAATTGGGTTTTTCCTATACAAAAAACCTCATAGATCCAGAAATCCTTATTCAAAATGCCATCCACTCTTTAAAGGGGGATGTAAAAGTAGAGTTCAGTTTTCCAGAAAGAAAAGATATTAAAATTTTGAATACTTATGACCCAGAGATAGAAAATCTTACAAATACTCAGATGGTGGAAGAAGGAAAAAGAATTTCTGAGATTTTATCTCAGAAGACAGGTACTCAAATAAATGTAGGTCTTCATAAAGCAGTCACAAATTTAAGGATATTAAATAGTAAAGGAGTAGATTATTCTGTTAAAACTTCTGTATATTATTCTCATGCAGAAGCTATGTATCCAGGTTCATATTCTGCCATATTTAGGTTAGTGTTAGATAAGAGGTTTAAAGAATTTTCTCAAGAAGATATTGATTATATTACCTTTTTGTACAATAATTCTAAAAAAGAGGTAAAACCTAAGGGCGGGAAAATGAAGGTATTATTCTTGCCAAGCACCATGTATGTACTAATATGGAGACTAATTTTTGCTACCAATGGTAAAAATGTCTATGAAAAGACTACCCCTTTATTAGGAAAACTTGGGGAGAAAATCTTTGATACCTCAATAACCATCTATGATGATCCATTGAATGATAATTTACCAAATGCAAGAAGCTTTGACGATGAAGGAGTAGAATGTAAATTATTACCTATAGTAGAAAAGGGGATACTAAAGAACTTTTATTATGATCTTTATTATGCTGGAAAAATGGCTACTAATTCTACAGGGCATGGCTACAGAGTTGGGGATTGGGGGCAAGAAAGTATAAGAGTAAGACCTTCGCCTTCTTTAGAACATCTCTATATGCAAACAGGAGATAAGAACTTTTATGATCTCATTAAATTAATAGATAAAGGTATTATTGTGGCAGGAGCTTTAGGTGCTCATAGTGGAAATATACCTAATGGAGATTTCTCTATTGGACTTTCTCCTGGATTATATGTAGAAAAGGGAGAGATTGTGGGGCATGTGAAAGATTCCATGGTGGCTGGAAATATTTATGAGGTTATGAAAAATGTGGTGGGTATAGAAAATAGGGCATATGTATATAACATGGGAGTTTTTCCCTCTGTTCTTTTTGATAATGTTAGTGTGGCTATAAAAGAATAATATTTTAAGGGAGGTATTTTTTATGATTTATTTGGCAAATCCAAATAGATATGAAAATATGATTTATAGAAGGTGTGGAAAGAGTGGTTTAAAATTACCTGTGATATCCTTGGGTTTCTGGCATAATTTTGGTTATAATGACTCTTTTGAAAATATGAGAGAGATGGTAAAGAGGGCTTTTGATCTTGGAATTACTCATTTTGATCTTGCTAATAACTATGGTCCACCTCCTGGATCTGCAGAAGAAAATTTTGGAAGAATTTTAAAAATTGATCTAAAAAGTTATAGAGATGAAATTGTGATTTCTACAAAGGCTGGCTATAAGATGTGGGATGGACCATATGGAGATTGGGGAAGTAAAAAGTATCTTATAGCAAGTCTTGATCAAAGTTTAAAGAGAATGAATTTAGATTATGTGGATATTTTTTATCATCATAGGCCAGATCCAGAGACACCTATAGAAGAGACTATGGAAGCCCTTTATCAAATTGTAAGGCAGGGTAAAGCTCTTTACGTAGGTATATCAAATTATGGACCTGAAGAAACAAAATTAGCTTATGAAACTCTTTCAAGAATGGGAGTAAAAATAATTGTGAATCAGATTTTGTATAACATGTTCTTTAGATATCCAGAAGAAAAATTGTTCCCTGTAATGGAAGAATTAGGAATAGGGGCTACTATTTTTTCTCCATTAGCCCAAGGACTTCTTACTGAAAAGTATTTAGGAGGTATTCCTGAGGATTCAAGGGTTAAAAGGTCGGGTGTATTTTTAAAGGAAAGTGATATTACTCCAGAAAAAATAGAAAAAGTTAAAAAGCTTTCAGAAATAGCTAAAGAAAGAGGACAAAGTGTAGCACAGCTTGCCTTAGCGTGGGTTTTAAGAAATAAGGTGGTGGCCTCTGTTATTATAGGTGCAAGTAAACCATCTCAAATAGAAGAAAATGTTAATAGTATAAAAAATTTAGATTTTTCTGAGGATGAATTAAGGAAAATAGATGAAATATTGAAGGGATAAAAGATGGGGAGGGAAATAGCTTCCCTCCCCATTTTATTTTTAATTTTCTTCTAACTCTACATTGTCAAGATAAATTGTAGTTGCAATACTTTTTTCACTTATCTTTCCCATGTCAAAAACAATTATATGGACATCTTTCTTAGGTGTAAATTCCCATTCAAATTTTTGCATCTCAGTAGTTAGGTCAAAAACTTTTTGCTCTACTATTTCCCAAGTTTGATCTTGAATAGCTCTTACTTGTAAATCTCTTGGGGTATCAGCTTTTGCCTCAAAACTAAGTTTATACTTCTTATTAGCAGAAAGGGGTACATGAGTTCCAAATTGTATATGCCAGAAAGCATCGCCAGGATTCTTAATCTTTACATAGAATACTCCATTTTTAGCGCCATATTCTTCTAACTCTGCTGTTCCTTGTGCCACAAGATACCAATTAGAGGGTGTAGAAAATGTGATAGGTTCATCAAATACGCCTAATTTTGTTACATTTACAACTTTTGCGGTACCTTCTGGAGTCTTTACTTCAGTAACTGCTTGCTGAGTCTCTTTTGATGTTGTTGGAGCACCTGCACAGCCAGCAACAAATAAAGTAAAGATTAAGATCAGCAATAATGCATAAAATTTTTTCATAATATAAACCCCCTTTAAAAAAATGTAAAAGGTTACAAAAGAATTTAAAAAAAATAAAAATTCCTCTTTACTTTAACACCTCCCTTTCCTTTTTACCCTTTGATTTGTAAATAGTATAATACTTTTCTCTTCTTCTATCAAGCTGTTTATTAATTAAGTTTTTTTCAAAAATTTAAAGTGTAACTAATAACAATTAAAAGCTCTTAATATTTTTTTAATTTGACATAGATTTTTGAACTTTATAAAATGTATCGTGAAAAAGATAACGTTAAAAAAAGAACAATATAGGAGTAGAATATGGATAAGCTTATCTTAACACAAGAGATTAATTGTCAATATTGTTATAAATGCCTTAGAAATTGTCCTGTAAAAGCCATAAGGTTTAATAAAGGTAAATCATCAGTTATAGATGATGATTGTGTATACTGTGGTACATGTATTGAAATATGTCCACAGCATGCAAGGGTATATAGAACTGATATGGAAGATTTTTCAAAATATATTGACAAACCTTTCCTTGTATCTATAGCTCCATCCTTCTTTGCCCATTTTGACCAACCTTTTAAAGTTATTACCCTTTTAAGAAAATTAGGGGCAACATATATACAGGAGACTTCCTTAGGAGCAGATATAGTTTCCTTTCACTATAAAAACTATGCCAATTTAAGAAAAGGTAAAACTTCTATAAGTACAGCTTGTCCTGTAGTATATGAATTGGCAGAGAAATATTATCCTGAGGTTATACCTTATCTTTTACCCTTTTTATCTCCCATGAATGTACATGCTCTATATATGAAAAAGTATTTTGGTGATTTTCCTGTAATATATTTAGGGCCTTGTGTAGCAAAAAAGAAAGATGGAGAAAATTATGTGGATCTTATACTAACCTTTGAGGAATTAGATAATTTTATCAAGAAAAATAATATTGATGTAGATTCCTTTGAAGAATCTTTTCCCAATGCACCATTTCCTAAAAGAGCCCGAATATATCCAATAAGTGGAGGTATTAATTCAACTATTGATGGTAATTGGGAGAATCATTTAGTGGTTGAAGGAGTAGATAACATTATTAAGATTTTTGAGAACATTCATACTTATGGAGAAGGATTTTTTATAGAAGCATCAGCCTGTTTTGGAGGATGTATTAATGGACCTGCTATTAGGAAAGATCTAACTCTTTTGGAAAAGAGGAGAAGGATCATATCTTATACTGAGAGAATGAAAAGCTTAGAGGGAGAAGTAATCAATTGTGAAAACGTAGACCTAAATATAAGAAGAAGGTTTGAACCTCAAAAGAAGGTTATAGATATTCCTGAGGAAAAGATAAAGGCGGTTTTAAAAGAGATGGGAAAGGATAATCCTAAGAAGGAACTTAATTGTGGGGCTTGTGGATATGCTACATGTAGAGATAAGGCAATAGCAGTTATTTTGGGGAAAGCAGAAAAGGAGATGTGCATTACTTACCTTTTAGATAAAGTAAGCTCTGTAAGCAATGCCATTATAGAAAATTTTCCAAGTATTGTAATTATTTATAGGGATAACAATTTACTTTATCTAAATCCCTTTGGGGAAAAATTCTTTGAGGATAAGTCACCTCTTTTAGATTATATCATTGAGGAGATTGAATCAGGTAAAAATCCATTAGAAATATCAATTGACGATAAGAGATATATTTTCTTTATAAAAACTTTTGCCCTTCCTGATCAATCAGGAAAGGTAGCTTTACTTATTGATATTACAGGTGAAAAGGAAAAGGAAGAAGAATTAAACCTTCTTAGAAAAGAAAGTATGGAAAAAATCGAAGAAGTAATTAACAGGCAAATGCTTCTTGCCCAAGAAATTGCCAGTCTTCTTGGTGAATCTATAGCAGAAACTAAAAGTTATTTTGCTAAATTTAAGGAGTTTTTGAAGAAAGAAAATGCTGACCTGTGATATTTCTTATGCCTTTAAAAATAAAGAAGGAGAAGAGGTTTGTGGGGACACTATAAAAATAAAAAAAGGTGAGGATAGGGTAGCTGTTACTGTTTCTGATGGTCTTGGTAGTGGAATAAAGGCAAGTATTCTTTCTACATTAACTGCTTCGATGGCTACAACTATGCTTTTTAATAACATGGGATTGGAAGATGTTATGAGAAGTATTTTGGCAACACTTCCAAAATGTAAAGTCAGAGGAATAAGCTATGCCAATTTTTGCAGTGTATTGTATAGAGCTGATACTAATCAACTCTATATAGCTGAATATGAATTTCCTGTGGTACTTTTTGTTAGAAATGGTATTTTCTTTGAGCTTTCTAAAAAGAAGGTTTTGATTGAGGGAAGAGAAATATTTGAAAGTATTCTTCATCCGCAAGAGGGAGATGTCCTATTTATTATGACAGATGGTGTTTCACAGGCTGGATTAGGTACTAAATTATATCCTTTAGGTTTTGGAATTGAAAATATAAAGCGGGAAATCTTAAATCTGATGCACTATAAATTGTCTCCCAAAGAAATAGTTGATCATCTTATAGATAAAGCAAAGAGATTAGATAAAGGAATAAAGGGTGATGATGCTTTAGTGTCAGCCTTTCATTTTAGAGTATTTAATAAAGTAAATATTATGGTGGGTCCTCCATCTAACCCTAATCGTGATAAAGAGGTAGTAGAAAGATTTTTAAGCTTACAAGGAAAGAAGATTATATGTGGAGGTACTACTGCTCAAGTGGTTAGCAAAATTACTGGTAAGGAGGTGAAACTGGATTTAAAAACCATATCTGAGAATTCTCCTCCTATAGGTTATATGGAAGGAGTTGATCTTGTTACAGAGGGTATTATTACTTTGACGCAAGTTTTTAGATATCTATCGGGACAGATTAGAGATGTAGGCTATGGTGCCAGTCTAATTATAGATTTATTAGAAAAAGCTGATAGTGTACATTTTTTAGTGGGAGGAGCTATAAATCCTGCTTATCAAAATCCTTTATTTAGCTATGACTTATCATTAAAAGTTAGAGTTGTTCAAGATATAGCAGGAATTTTGCAAAGCAAGGGAAAGATTGTAAGTATTGAATACTACTAATTAGGAGGGTTTTTATGAAACTAAAAAGAAATTTTGCAAAGGTAGAGGAAATACTTAAAAAGCATGAGTATCGTAAAGACAATCTTATAAAAATTCTTTTAGATGTACAAAAAGAATACAGATATATACCAGAGGATATAGTCAATTATATTGGAGTAGCCCTTGATATACCACCTGCAAAAATATATGGTGTTACTACTTTTTATTCCCAATTCTCCTTAAAACCAAAAGGTAAATATACCATCTTAGTGTGTGATGGTACAGCGTGTCATATGGCAGGTTCCACACCATTGATAGAAGCAATAAAACAGGAGATAGGTATAGGGCCTGGAGAAGTTACAGAAGATCTTTTGTTTAGTCTTGATCAGGTAGGATGCTTAGGTGCATGTGCTCTTGCTCCTGTCATGGTTATTAATGAAGAAGTTTTTGGAAATCTTTCCCCTGAAAAAGTTAAAGAGATAATAAGAAATTTAAAAGAAAGGGAGAGGGAAAATGCTTAGGACAATTGATGAGGCTTTAAATTATATTGAACAGCAAAAAGTAGAAAGAAAGAAAAGATTAGAAAGTCTCAATGTGTATGTATGTGTGGGTACAGGTTGTGCTGCAAAAGGTTCTTTAAAAGTTTTCTCTGCTTTAAAAGAACTTTTTGAAAAGAATAATATTAATGCCAAACTCCAAGAATTGGAGGAAGATGAATCCTATGTTAGAAGAACAGGATGTTGTGGAAGATGTTCTGATGGGCCTTGGGTAATTGTGATGCCATATGGATATTTTTATTCCAAGGTAACACCAGAAGATGTAAAAGAAATATTTGAGGAAACCATATTAAATGGTAGGCCAGTTGAAAGACTTCTTTTTACCGATCCTGCCACTTCTGAAAAGGTACTTAGACTTGAGTCTGCAAAATTTTTCAAAGCTCAGTCATTCTATATTATGGAAGAAATAGGAAAGTGTGAATGCGATAGCATAAATGACTATATGGGTAGAGGTGGATATCTATCTTTCTTAAAAGTATTAAAAGAAGGTAATCCAGATAAAGTAGTGCAAATGGTAAAGGATTCTGGTCTTCGTGGAAGAGGAGGAGCAGGTTTTCCTACTGGGGTTAAATGGGAAATAACAAAAAATAGTATGGGAGATAAAAAATTTGTAGTATGTAATGGAGATGAGGGAGATCCAGGTGCATTCATGAATAGAACTTTACTTGAAAGAGATCCTCATGCAGTGTTAGAAGGAATGCTTATTGCAGCATACACTATAGGTGCTCAAAAAGGTTATGCCTATATTAGAGCGGAATACCCAGTGGCGGTTTCTATGTTTAGGAAGGCAATAGAGGATGCTAAGAAATTGGGGTTAATTGGAGAGAATATTCTTGGTACTGGTTTTTCCTTTGATATAGAGATAAAAGAAGGGGCTGGAGCTTTTGTATGTGGAGAAGAGACAGCTCTATTAGCATCTATCGAAGGAAAAAGAGGAGTACCAAGACCAAGACCTCCATATCCCGCTCAAGCAGGGCTTTGGGGATATCCTACTCTTATTAACAATGTAGAAACATATGCTAATGTACCAAAGATTATAAGAGACGGAGTGGAAAATTACAGAAAGAGAGGAGTGCCTAATTCTCCCGGAACTAAAATGTTCTCTGTAACGGGCCCTGTGAAACTTACTGGTATTATTGAGGTGGAATTCGGCACTACATTAAGGCAGATTCTTTTTGATATATGTGGAGGATTATCCGATGGTGAAGAGTTCAAGGCAGTACAAATAGGAGGGCCATCTGGAGCTTGTCTTTCAGATGCTTATTTAGATCTTCCTTTAGATTATGATTCTTTAAAATCTGCTGGTGCTATGGTAGGTTCTGGTGGAATTGTGGTACTTTCTAAAAAGGCATGTATGGTAGAAGTAGCAAGATTTTTCCTTGATTTTACAAAGAGAGAATCTTGTGGAAAATGTATTCCATGTAGAGAAGGATTAATGCAAGCATATAGAATACTTGAAAGGTTTACTCAAGGAAAGGGAACATGGCAAGATTTAGAAAATTTAGAATTTCTTGCCAATCTTATAAAGACAGCCTCTGCATGTGGACTTGGGCAGACTGCTCCAAACCCAATCCTAAGTACTTTGAGGTTATTTAGAGATGAATATGTTTCCCACATTGAAGGGATATGTCCCAGTGGAATGTGTACTGCCCTTAAGAAATATGTTATTAATCCAGAACTTTGTAAGGGTTGTGGGCTTTGTGCCAGATCTTGTCCACAGGGAGCTATCACTGGAGAGAGAGGAAAGCCTTACACTATTGATCAAGATAAATGTGTAAAATGTGGACTTTGCTTTGAAAAATGTAAATTTAAAGCTATAGAGATCAGATAAGGAGGCAGATAATTATGAAGATATATGTGGATGGAAGAGAAGTAATAATAGGAGATAATGAGAGAAACCTTCTTGAAGCTCTAAAGAAGGTAGGAATTGAGATACCTAATCTATGTTACTTATCAGAAGCATCTATTTATGGAGCCTGCAGACTTTGCTTAGTAGAAGTAAATGGAAAAAATATTGTTACTTCTTGTAACTTAAAACCGGAAGAAGGAATGATAATTAGAACTAATACTCCTGAAATATATGAGATAAGAAAAGGTATATTAGAACTTCTTTTGGCATCCCATAATAGGGATTGCACCACATGTGAAAGAAATGGAAGCTGTAAGCTTCAAGAATATGCAGAAGCTTTTGGCATAAGAGAAATAAGATTTGATAGTGTAAGAAAAGATGGTGGTATAGATAAGCTCTCTCCTGTAGTAAGAGATAATACAAAATGTATACTTTGTGGAGACTGTGTTAGAGTTTGTGAAGAACTTCAGGGAGTAGCTGCCATAGATATTGCGGGAAGAGGTTTTGCATCAAAAGTTACTCCAGCCTTTGAACATAGTTTAGCAGATGTAGAATGTGTTTATTGTGGTCAATGTGTTGCATATTGTCCTACAGGAGCTCTTTATGTAAGAAACGATATAGATAAGGTTTATAATGCATTAAAGAAGAAAGATAAAGTTGTAATTGGTATGATAGCACCTGCTGTTAGAACAGCCATTCAAGAGGAATTTGGAATGGAAAAAGATCTCTTTGTGGCAGGAAGGGTAAGTTCATTTTTAAAGATGTTAGGTTTTGCAAAGGTTTTTGAAGTACCTTTTGGGGCTGATCTTGTAGCCTATGAAGAGGCCCACGAATTCTTAGATAGATTAGAGAAAGGAGAAAAACTTCCTCAACTTACATCTTGTTGCCCTGCATGGGTAAAATATGTGGAAGAATTTTTCCCTACCTATATAGATTACTTATCAACAGTTAAATCCCCACAACAAGCCTTAGGCACTGTTATAAAAGAGATATACTCAAAGGAGATCGGTGTATCCAAAGAGGATATATTTTTAGTATCCATCATGCCATGTACTGCTAAGAAGTATGAGGCAGAAAGGCCAGAACATAATGGAATAGTAGATGCAGTTTTAACAACTAAGGAACTTATACAGATGATAAAAGCAAGTGGTATAAAATTATCAGATCTTACTCCTGAAGCCTTTGATAAGCCATTTAATCTATACTCTCAAGGAGGACTTGATTTTGGAAAAACAGGAGGAGTTTTAGGTACTGTTCTCTCTGTCATAAATGATAAGGTTAAGATTAAGGAATTCAATGAGGAAGAAATAGAGAAGGGAATAAGACTTTTTAATATTACTCTTGGGGATGGTAAGAAGGTAAAAGCCATGGCAGTATTTAACTTAGGTAATGCTAAAAAAGTTATGAAAGATATAAAGGAAGGGATTTTACAAGTAGATATTATAGAGGTTATGGCATGTGGATATGGATGTATAGGTGGAGGTGGACAACCTTATCCAAATGATACTGCAGTAAGGAAAAATAGAGCTAAGATCTTGAAGGATATGGTAAGTATAAATCCAATAAAAACTCCTACAGAAAATCCATACCTTATGGATCTATATAACAAATACTTAAAGCATCCTTTAAGCCATGAAACTCATCATCTCTTGCATACTACCTATTCGCCTAAAAGAAGAGTACCTGAAGAAGATATTGAAATCTTACCTCTTCCCCTACCTGATGAGGAAAAGATAAAGGTTAGGGTTTGTCTTGGAACTTCTTGTTATATGAAAGGATCCTATAAAATTCTTTCTGATCTTATAGAATTGGTAAGAAAAGAAGATTGGGCAAAAAATATTGAAGTTGTTGGTACTTTCTGTACTGAAAATTGTGACAAATCTCCCAATGTTATGATAAATGATATACTAATTAGTGAAGCTAATACCGATAAGGTAAAGGAGAGGTTAAAGAAGTATGTTAAAGGAGAATAAAGAATTCATAATGTTTCCAAAGGCTACTTTAGAGAGGCTTAAATTATATCATAGACTTCTATCTGAAGAAGAAAAAGAATATATATCTTCTGAAGAGATAGGGGAAAGGCTTGGTATTCTTCCAGAGCAAGTGAGAAAAGATTTGTCATATCTTGAGTATAAAGGAAAACCTAAGGTAGGTTATAATGTAAAAAAGCTACTTGAGGAATTGAACAAATTATTTGGAATTGGAAAATCAACTAAGGTTATAATAGTTGGAGCTGGGAATTTGGGTACTGCTATTACAAACTATCCAGGATTTGCTAACTATAATATTGAGATCGTTGGAATATTTGATAACGATCCTAATAAAATTGGAAAGAGAATTGGAGATTTGGTAGTACTTCCTATGGATTATTTAGAAAGAGTTATAAAAAAGTTCAATGTGGAGATAGGAGTAATATGTGTACCAAAGGAATCCGCACAAGAGGTAGCTAATATTTTGGTAGAGAATGGAATAAAGGCTATCTGGAATTTTGCACCTACTTTTATAAAAGTACCTGAAGAAGTTATAGTGAGAAATGAAGATATAACCTCTGGACTTTTATCTTTAAAACATATGTTAGAAGTTAAGGATCAGAGGATTAGAAAAGATTAAAAATCTTATCTGCGATCTCTTTATCTTCTCTATCCTCCTGATGGCTAACCATCAGGAGGGTTATTTTTTTATTATCTAAGTGACTTTTAAGAAAGGCTTTAGCTTTTTCTTTCCGATTTATATCAAAGGACTTGAAAGGTTCATCAAGGAGTAGTAAATTATGGGGAATAGTAAAAGTCCTTACAAAGGAGAATATCTGCAGATAACCCCCACTAAGCTGGTGGGGAAATAGATTAAGATAATCTTTCAAGTCAAAATAATCTATAAGTTCTTTTAACTTAGATGGATCTTTACAAGTTAAATTAAGATTTTCTTCCATATTTAGCCAAGGCAAAAAGATAGGATTTTGAAACATAAAGGATATTTTAGTACCTGGACTTATTTCTACAATGCCTTCATCAGGCTTTATTAATCCTGCAATAATTTTAAGAAGAGTGGTTTTGCCACAACCATTTGGTCCTTTTATTACAATTTTTTCTCCTTCTTCTAATTTCAAAAAAACTCCATTTAATACTTTTTTGTCGTTAAAACTTTTTTTTAGGTTTATAATATTAATTACGGTCAAATTTGAGATCCTCCTTCAAGATATTCATTTTTCTAAAGATGTATTCTAAGAATTTACTTATAATAAATAGATATATGGATATTGCATAAATATATTCAGTATTGAGAAAAGTTTTAGCATAGCTTAATAGAAAACCTATTCCATTATTAGTAGCAAAAAATTCAGCCATGGCGGATATTTTGAAGGACGAAATGGTTGAATTTGCTAATACTGGAAGGATAAATGGCTTAATATAAGGAATCAGAAATTTGGTAATATAATTCTTTTTAGAGATGGGATATATTTTGAAAAGCTCTATATATTCAGTAGGAATATTTTTTAAAGCATAATAGACGGACAGATAAAGATTAGGAAATAACATAATAAAGGTAGTAAAAATGACAGTTTTGCTTCCAAATCCAAACCATAATAAAGCTAAGGTAATCCATATAATTAAAGGATTACTTTGAAAAATATCTATTATATTTCTTATTCCTACATAAAATTTTTCATTTTTAATATTTCCTAAGATAAATCCTATAAAGAAAGCTAAAAAAAGACCTACTAAAGACCTAATTGCGGTTATACCAAGGTTATATAAAAACTCTGTGTCACTAAGTAAAGAAATAGTCTTCAATAGTACCTTATGAGGATAAGGGAATATGGTAGGTGAATTAATCCTTATTCCCATAAGGTACCAAAATAGAAAAAATATAATCCAAAATATTATTTTAAATCTTAAAGAATTCTTCATTAGGCAATTTATTATCTATTACTTGGGGTGATTTTTCTAAAATAAAGTTTAAAAATGTTATTAAGTCCTTTTTAGCAGAGTTTCCTTGATATCTAAAGGAAAGTCTCTTGAGAGATAAGTTTATTATATTTTTATCTATCTTCAATATACTGGATGCTTTTTCTACAAAGGGTTCTGGATCATCATAAAGTTTCTTGAAATTATCTCTAAAAATTCTATCTATTCTCATTACTAAATCTTTCTTTAGTTTCTCATTAACGCCTATAGAAGTTATAGGAAGATAGGCTTTATTGAAATCTCTATATACCTTTTGGATATCAAGGATTATAGTCCCTCCCTCAGAAAGGCACATGGACACATAGGGTTCTGGAAGTAGGACATAATTTATTTTTTTAGCTATAAATAATGTAGTTATTTCTTGAGGGGTAGAATAATAAATGCTGACTTTGTCTTTTAGATTCCTTTCTTGGAGATATATAGAAAAGATAATATCCTGAGTAGATCCTTTTTGAGCTATATAGATAGCTTCTCCTGTGAAATCTCTCTTATTTTTATTAGTAATAAGATAAAAGGAAGCCCAATTGAATGTGGCTAAATGCCTTGCTTTAATTATCCCTTTATTTTGGAGATTTACAAGAGTTACAAAGGGAGAAATCAATACATCAAAATTCCCATCTTTAACCTTTATTGCCAGTTCATCAATATTTCTCCAAATAACAAAGTTAAACTTTATATCTGCTTGATCATTGCTTGACATTAAAGGAGCAAAGGGAATTATAGATGGTCCAAAAGGTATTAAAACATTTATCTCTTGAGCTTGGGAGAAGGTGTTTATGGTGAAAAGTAAAAGTAAAATGAGAAATAGAATAGTTGTTTTAAATAATTTTTTCAAATTATCACCTCCTCAAATTGTTATTTTTTTCACGAATAATTATATCAAAGAAATATTTAAATAATATTAAAAGTTATTAATAGAAATTGTTTACTCTTTATTTGCATCATATTTTTATGTATAATACATCTGTTTATGAATGGAGGTATAAAGAAAAGACTTAAAAATTTGATATTGAGACAAAACGTTACTCAGGCAGCAATTCTGATCACCCTACTCGCAACTATAAGTAGGGTAATAGGCTTTATAAGAGAAATGCTGATTGCTGCCTTCTTTGGGGCAAAGAAATTTACTGATAGTTTTATAGTAGCACAAGCTATACCGGGGGTTCTTGCAGGACTTATATCAGGAGCATTATCAGCGGTATTTGTTCCTCTGTATGCTGAATGGAAGGAAAAAAGAGGTAAAGAAGAGGCAGAAAGATTTACTTCTATCCTTTTTACTGATTTATTAATAATCCTTATTGGAGCTACTATTCTATCTTATTTCTTAGCTCCTTTAATAGTTGATATATTGGCACCGGGGTTTAATCAAGAAACAAGAAATCTTACCTTAAGCTTTACCTATATTATGCTTCCTTCAATTATATTTTGGGGTACATATGGTTTAATTACTGGACTTTATAATTCTCAAAAAAGTTTTTTCATTCCAAATCTCGCAGGAGTACTTGGAAGTTTCACCTTTATAATATCCATATTTTTCTTCCATAAAATATTTGGTGCTTATATACTTCCTTGGGGTTATCTTGCTAATGTATTTGTCCAATATATTCTTCTTCTTCCTGCCCTTAAAAGGATTGGTGTAAGTTTAAAATGGGAGTTTAATCTAAAATACGAAGGTCTTAAAAAGGCATTTATTCTTATAGGACCAATATTCTTAGGGCAGAGTGTAGGGATCTTAAATATGGCAATAGATAGAATCTTTGGATCTTATTTACCTGAGGGAAGTATTTCAGCTTTAAATTATGCAAGTAGAATTTATCAGCTTCCCATGAATTTATTTGTGAATGCTCTTGCTACAGCCATATATACTGATCTTGCCTTCAACGCTCAAAATAATGATTTGGAAAGTTTTAAATTATCTATTGAAAAAAGTATTAGGGTATTACTATTCTTTATTATTCCCGCTACTTTTGGACTTATATTTCTCTCAACTCCTATAGTTCAGCTTGCTTTTCAGAGAGGAGCCTTTGATGCTCTTGCTACTAAAAGGACCTCTGAATCATTAACTTTTTATTCCATTGGATTAGTATTTATGAGTATTAATTTAATTATGGTGAGAGGATTTTATGCCCTTCATGATACGAGAACACCTACTATGAACTCTATTTTAGCGCTTCTTTCAAATATAGTATTAAATACTATATTTATTAAACCTCTTGCTCATAAAGGTCTTGCTCTTGCTACTTCTTTAGCATCTTTAATTTCTTTTATATTACTTTATAGATCTTTTAAATTGAAAATAGGGGAATTTTTGTACTTTGAGACTAAGAAAAACATGTTGAGATTTACCTTATCAGGATTTATAATAAGTGGACTTGCCTACTTTATTTATCATTTCTTAATTGCCATATTGCCACCTAAACAGCTCTATCTTGCTATAAGCTTGCTATTTTCTGTTTCAGTAGTAGTATTTATATACCTATATTTAGGAAAAAGATGGAAGATTGATGAGGCAAGAAGGATTTGGGGACTTATTGATAGAGGTTTAAAGGTAGTAACTGGTCTTTTAGGGATTAGATAAATCCTCTATAATAGTTTTTCCTCTTCTAAATTATTCTTTTATAAAGTAATAAAAAAAGGGTTTTATTTTCTCTGCTTATACATATATAATATAAAGTTAGCTTACTAAATAATAAACTTATAAGGGTGTAATAAAATATGGGTAGATTAAAAAAATATATAAAGAATAACTTACACTTTTTCCTATCCGCTATATTTTGTGCTATTTTTGCCCTATCTCTTGATATGTTCAATCCTAAAATTGTAGGAGAGATTATAGATAAAGTAATCATAGGTAAGAATATAAATCTTTTATCAAGATTACTTCTTTTCCTTGCAATTATATCTATATCCAGGGTTTTTCTTGGATATTTTAAAGAATATTTTATGGATTTAGGAGGATCAAGACTTGCCTATGAGTTAAGGAAGGATCTTTTTGAACATCTTCAAACCTTACCTTTTTCTTTTTTTGATGGCATAAATACTGGTGAGCTTATGTCAAGAATTAGAGAAGATATTGAAAATGTTTGGTTCACTTTTGGGTTTGGACTGGTCTTTTTTATTGAACAACTTTTTTATTTTATAATTGCCAGTATAATTCTTTTCTCTATAGAAACCAGATTAACCCTAATAGTGCTACTTGTTATTCCTTTTATTGGATATACAGCTTATAAACTTGAAAAAGAAAATGATGAGATATATGGAGAGATATCAGATCAAGGAGTTAGAATGAATACTACTGCTCAAGAGGATATCGCTGGAATAAGAGTTGTAAAGTCCTTTGGTAGGGAGAAATATGAGATAGAGAAGTTTTTTAAAGAAAATATGAGAAATTATGAGTTAAATGTAAAACAGGCTAAAATCTTTGCAAAGTATTTTCCTTGTATGGAGTTTTTAACTAATTTTTCCATTGCTTTATCCATTACAATTGGGGGACTTATGGTTATCGGTGAAAAGATGTCTATTGGTACTTTAGTAGCATATTCAGGTTATGTGTCTATGATTGTATGGCCTGTGAGATTAGGGGGATGGATTGTTAACATGTTAGCTCAATGTGTGGCTTCTTTAAAGAAAATAGATAGATTGTTTAAAGAGAAATCGGAAACACCTTACGTAGGGGAAAGATTAGAGATTAAGGAAGTAAAGGGAGAGATAGAATTTAGAAATGTCTCTTTCAAATATAAAGATGAGTATGTATTAAAGAATATTAGTTTTCATATAAAGCCTGGGGAGACACTTGGTATTATGGGGGTAACAGGTTCAGGAAAAACTACCCTTGTAAATTTATTGGGAAGATACTATGAGCCTTGGGAAGGTGAAATATTAATAGATGGGATTGATATAAGAAAAATTGATTTAAAAATTTTAAGAGAAAATCTTTCCTATGTTCCTCAAGATATATTTCTTTTCTCGGATACTGTAAGGGAAAATATAAAACTTGGAAAGGATATAGATGATGAAAAAATAATTCAGGCTTTAAAGGATACAAGATCCTATCACTTTGTAATGAGGCTTCCAGAAAAACTTGATACTATCATAGGAGAAAGAGGACTTGGGCTTTCTGGGGGACAAAAGCAAAGGCTTACTATAGCTCGAGCCTTGGTAAGACCTGCAAAGATTCTGATTCTTGATGATTCTACCTCTGCCCTTGATTTAGAAACAGAGCTTTACATTCAAAAATCCTTAGAGAAATATAAGGGAATAACGAAAATTATTATTGCTCATAGGGTTTCTGCTGTGAAGAATGCAAATGAAATAATAGTTCTTGAAAAAGGAGAGATTATAGAGAGAGGAACCCATGAGGAGCTTCTAAGGAAAAGGGGGAGATATCATGAAATTTATCAAGAACAATATGGAAAATTTGCCTTTATGGAGGAGGAATTAGTTTAAAAAATGCCCTATGCATTAAGAGAGGACGAAAAATTAGAAGAGAAGGTAAGTTTAGATATCCTAAAAAGGCTTTTTAAATATTTAAAGCCATTTAGAAAGGAAGTATTTATTGTATTATTTTTTATTTTTGTAGTCATGGTGGTAGATCTACTAAACCCTTATTTTATGAAATTTGCTATTGATAAATTTATAAAGAACAAAGATGGCAATGGATTAATCCTTGTAGGCATTTTAATGGTTATATTAAATCTTATATCTATGATATCTGCAAAAAGGAGAACCCAAAGAATGGCAAAGATTACTCATGGAATATTATTAAACATTAGACAAGATTTGTATAATCATATCCAGCAACTCTCCTTTACCTTTTTTGATGAAAGGCCTGTTGGAAAAATCTTGGCAAGAATAATAAGTGATGTAAATTCATTGGCTAATCTTTTTAATATGAGTATTACCAACCTTATACCTGATTCTGTTACTATAATTGCTACCCTATTGATAATGTTTTACCTAAATGCAAAACTTGCTTTATATGCTATGTCCACACTACCTCTTTTATTTATTGTTCTCTTTTCAATACAAACCATAAGCAGAAAAAGGTGGCAAATATTTAGGAAAAAGGGATCTACTCTTAATGCTTTTACTCATGAAAATTTTTCTGGGATAAGAGTTGTTAAATATTTTACAGCAGAAAAATATAGAGCAAATATATTTTCCGAGCTTGCATGGGATGTAAGGCAGGCTTTTGTTAGAGCGGTAAGAATAAATGATTTATTTTGGCCTATGGTAGAGTTTTCTTGGGGTATAGGTACCGTTATTACCTTCTATTTTGGGGTAAGGATGATTAACTCTGGAGATATATCTGTAGGACTTCTTATTGCCTTTACAAGCTATATAAGTATGTTCTGGAGGCCTATAATGAACCTTTCTAATTTATATAACAATTTAGTTATAGGAATGGCAAGTGCGGAGAGAATATTTGAAATAATGGATATAAAGCCAAATATAAAAGAGGAAGAAGATGCAATTGATATAGACATTAAGGGAGAAATAGAGTTTAGAAATGTATCCTTCTCTTATGATGGAAAGAGGAAAGTATTAGATAAAGTGAGTTTTAAAATAAATCCTGGAGAAAAAGTGGCTCTTGTTGGACATACAGGAGCAGGTAAAAGCACTATTGTTAATCTATTATGTAGATTTTATGATCCACAAGAAGGCGAGATTCTTATTGATGGAATAAATATTAAAAAGATAAAATTAGAAAGCTTAAGAAGACAGATTGCAGTAATGTTTCAGGATACATTTTTATTCTCTGGAAGCATTCTTGAAAATATAAAATATGGGAGACTTGATGCAACTTATGATGAAGTAGTAGAGACAGCAAAGAAGGTTTATGCCCATGATTTTATCTCTTATATGGAAAAGGGTTATGATACAAATATTAACGAGCGAGGAATGAGGCTTTCTTCAGGACAAAGGCAAATAATTTCTTTGGCGAGAACTCTTATTGCAAATCCTAAAATTATAATTCTCGATGAGGCAACTGCAAGTGTGGATACCTATACTGAGAGATTACTTCAAATGGGAATTGAAACCCTTCTTAAGGGAAGAACTTCAATAATTATTGCTCATAGGCTTTCTACTGTACAAAGTGCTGACAAAATTATGGTTATTGAGAATGGAAGAATTTTAGAGATGGGTAATCATGAAGAGCTTATGAAAAAGAAAGGAATTTACTATCATATGTTTATGTCCCAGTTTAATTATTGGGAGGAAAAGGATAAGGAAATTGTCTCATAAAAAAAATAAACCCCCTGAGAGGGGGGACTCAGGGGGAGGGGGTGAGAGGGGGAGGTGTCTTTTCTAACTTACTCTTTTTACTTTTTTAGACTTACTAACCTTATTTTTTATTCCCAAACTTTTTTTAATAACCTCAACTTTCGTTAAATAAGGTATCAAATATTTAAAGTGGTGTCAACAAAAAAGGGTTAAAGTTATATTAATTATTTTAAAAATTTGTTAACAACTATAACTCAATTCCCATAAGTTGTAGAATAAAAACTATCTGTCCTGCATGATAACAATCATGACTTATTATACCATACAAATTGTCTTCTAAAGTACCGTATTCTCCAATATTTTTATCAAGATCATCATCATTTTTGTTTTTTAAAATTTCTATAAGCTTATTATGGGTATCTTCAAGCCTTTTGACTGTATCTTTCCAAGCGGACTCAGATGTATCAGTGGGTGTTTTAAAATCATCTTCTGAAGGAATATCTTTCCCCTCAAGAATTCTTAAAAGATATTCTTTCCCAAAAATTAAGTGATTTGTAATTTCCCAAATACTATGAGTATTTTCTTTCTTAAAGATTGCTTCTTTTGAAGTAACATTTTCAAGAACATCCATCACCGAGTGAGACCATAACCCTTTATCTTTTTGAAAGGCATCATTCATATATTTTATTATCCTTTCTATTTTTTCTCTCATTTTTAACACCTCCTGATTAGAATATAGAAGTTGATCTTGTAGATATTTTATCACGTATGTAAAATAATACCTATGAAAAAAGAAATATTTTTATTAAAGATATTCTTTTTTATATACTTTTCTGCTTGGGTATTTATCTTCTCCTTTATACCTGTTTATTTAAGAGAGATAAAGGGCTTTTCTATCGGAATGATAGGTCTTTTATCAGCTATCTCTTCCCTTTCTGGAGCTATATTTCAAGTTTACATAGGTTATTTATCAGACAAAATTGGAAAAAGAAAGCCCTTTATTATACTTAGCTTTATTGCGTTAATACTTTTTTATTCCCTTATCTTCCCTAAATTAAATAGTTTTCTGAACTTTATATTTATTTACTTTCTCTTAGGTGTATTCACAAGTACTATAACTACAATTGCTAATGTACTTGTTATGGACTATGCAGTGTCTGAAAATACAGGTACTCATTATGCCTCTGTAAGAATATGGGGAAGTATAGGTTTTCTTCTGCTTATGCTTATTACAGGTTTTTACCCTAAGTTGGTGGAACCAAAAATGATGTTTATTATGATTGGTTTAATTTACACATTAGGCCTAATAATAAGTCTTATTATAAAAGAGCCTTCTTCTAAGGTTGGTGTTTCTAAGGTTGAGTTTAGAAATATAAAGAAATTAATTCTAAGATCCGACATTAGAAACTTTCTTTTATTTTATATTATTTACTTTATCGCTCTTCTTGGAGCATCCTCTAATGTGAATCTTTTAATTAGATCCTTAGGAGGAGAAAGTAAACATATAAGTTTTGCTTATTCAGCAAGCTCTTTTTCTGAGATTCCATTTATGCTTATCTGGGGGCGTTTATCTGATAAGATTGGAAGAAAACCTATTTTAATATTTACTTCTATAGTTCTTCCTATAAGAATTTTTCTTTATACATTAACCACAAATCCCTGGCATATAATTCTTATTCAGTTTATGCATTCTTTAACCTTTGCTGTTATAGGTACTATTCCTATTGTTTATATAAATGATCTGGTTAATCCAGAAGAAAGGGCTACTGCTCAAGGCTTATTAAGTATGGCTATGGCTTTATCTTCTACAATTGGTCCTATAATATCGGGATTTGTAGCGGATATTTCTGGCTTAACAGGAATGTACCGTTTCTTAACTTTTGTTTCCTTAGTTGCTACTATAATAGCAATAAAATATTTAAAGGAATCAAAAAATAAGGTATCCCCTAATTAGGGGATACCTTTATTCATATTTTAATCTCTATTTTTAATTGTTACTTTGTTAATTTTTTATGGCAGAGCCACCAATCAAAGCATTCAATTTCTCCTCTTTTTGCAGATTCAAGCCTTTCCTTAGCTGTTTTTACATCCTTAGCAGGAGGAATTATTACATGGTCTTTTCCTACCACTTCACTATCTGGCCAATGAGCAGGGGTAGCTACCCCATATTTATCAGTTACTTGTAATGCTTCTAATGCTCTTAAAATTTCATCTATATTTCTTCCTACTTCTTGTGGATAGTAGAGGATTAGTCTGATTATTCCTTTGTCATCCACTATAAACACTGCTCTTACAGTATTTGTCCCTTTTCCTGGATGGATTAAGCCAAGCCTTTCTGCAACTTTCCCTGTATCATCAGCTATAATTGGAAATTCAATTTCAACACCTAATTTTTCTTTAATCCATTCAATCCATTTTATATGGCTGAAGACTTGGTCAATACTTAGACCAATCAATTCAGTATTGAGGGCTCTAAATTTTTCATATCTCTTTTGAAATGCTACAAATTCAGTTGTACATACAGGAGTAAAGTCAGCAGGATGGCTGAAAAGTACAAACCATTTACCTTTATAATCATTAGGTAATACCTTTTCTCCATGGGTAGTTAAAACTTTTATTTCTGGAAAAGGTTCCCCAAGAAGTGGAAGCCCCTTTCTTTCAAGATTCTCCATAATCACACCTCCTTTTAATATTAATAATTATTATTAATAATAATTATCATTTTCAATTATATAATAGCATAGATGAAAAATTTTTGCAAGAGGGTATAATAAAAAAATAAAAATTCTAATTATACTATAAAGTTATGAGTATTGTCAGTGAGGCTAAGTATCTATCAGAGACTATTTTTTTATGATATAATAAAAAAAATTGTAAATATGAATGTAAGACATGCTGGGGGTTAGTTTGGTAAGGATAATTAGAAAAACATGGCTACGGATATTGATAGATTGGCTATTTTTTATTACATCTATTTTAATTGCCTTTTTCTTAAGATTTGAGTTTTCGATCCCCTCCAAATATATTCAAATTATCGTTTACGCTCTTCTTAGAGAAATCCCCATTTTTTTTATATTTTACTTTTTTATATTTAAGATATACAGGACTCTTTGGGAATATTTTAGTTTAGAAGCATTAAAAGATTTAACTCTTTCACTTACTTTAGAAAAGCTTCTTTTTTATCTTTTAACTATAATATTTCCCTTAGAGGGTTATCCTCGTTCTGTGTTTGTAATTTCCTATGTTTTGTCTCTTATAATGCTTTTTTCATTAAGGGCTTTTGTAAGGTGGTTTTATGAAACTACAAAATACCAAAGAAGTGTAGATAATAACTACAAAAGGGTTATTATAATTGGAGCGGGAGATGCGGGAGAGAAAATATTAAGAGAGATTAAAACTCACAAGGAATTAAATTATAACGTTGTTGGTTTTCTTGATGATGATAAGAATAAAATTGGAAAAACAATTCATGGAGTAAAGGTTTTAGGTCCTATATCCTCTTTACTTAAGATTGCAAAGAATAATTCTATAGATGAAATACTTATTGCTATTCCTTCTGCCCCTTCATCTTTAATAAGGGATATAGTTAGTATAGCTTCTAAATTGAAAATTCCTGTAAAAACGTTGCCCGGTATTTGGGAGCTTATAGATGGAAGAGTAAGTATTAACAAGATAAGAAATGTAAGAATTGAGGATTTACTTGAGAGAGATGTAATAAACTTAGACTCGGAAAAGATAAGAGAATATATACAAAATAAAAGGATTCTTGTAACAGGAGCAGGTGGCTCTATAGGTTCTGAGATATGTAGACAAGTGGCAAGATATAGCCCCGAAAAACTTATTCTTCTTGGCAGAGGAGAAAATAGTATATTTAATATTGAATTAGAATTAAAAAAACTTTATCCTGATATATCCATAAAGTCATATATAGCGGATATAAAAGATAGAGATAAAATTTTTTATATATTTAAAAAGGAGATCCCTAATATAATATTTCACTCTGCCGCTCATAAACATGTTCCCCTTATGGAAGAAAACCCTGATGAAGCAGTATTTAATAATGTATTTGGTACTATAAATGTTATGGATGCAAGTATAAATGTAGGAGCAGAGAAATTTATCTTTATATCTACTGATAAGGCTGTATATCCTGCAAATATTATGGGGGCTACAAAAAGAATAGGTGAGATGTTAGTCAAATTTTATAATAGTCATTCAAAGACCAGTTTTATTGCGGTAAGATTTGGAAATGTTTTAGGAAGTAGAGGAAGTGTTCTTGAGGTTTTTAAGAAACAACTTGAAAATGGAGGACCTATCACTATTACGGATCCTGAGATGGAAAGATACTTTATGACTATACCAGAAGCAGTGGGACTTGTGCTTCAGGCAGGAAGCATAGGAAACTCTGGAGATATTTTTGTGCTGGATATGGGTAAACCAGTAAAGATTATAGATCTTGCAAAAAACTTTATTGAACTTTCAGGACATTCGGTGGATGATATAGGAATAGAAATAATTGGACTCAGGCCCGGTGAAAAATTAAGAGAAGAGCTTTGGGAAAAGGAAGAAAAGATAGAGCAGACCTCTCATCCTAAAATTTTTAAAATTATTTCCTATATGGATTTTGATAAGAGTACATTTAATTTGAGATTGCAGGAATTGAAAGAATCAGCAATAAAAAGAGAAAAGGAAGAGATTGAGAAGATACTTATGGAGATAATTCCTACGTATAAAAAAGATGTAAATATTAAAAAAGAGAGTTATAAGAAAAAAAGAATGTCAGAAATAACATATTATCAAACAGAGGATTAAGAAAATATGTATAAAAATGATAAAAGATATGTTAATGGATATAAAATAATCTCTATAGTAGGTGCAAGGCCACAATTTATTAAGCTTGCGCCTCTTTCAAAAGCTTTAAGGGAAGAAGGTCTTAATGAAATAATTGTGCATACAGGGCAATACTATGATGATAATATGAGCGATATTTTCTTTCTAAGTTCTACCTTGGCGAGAGCTTTAACTTCATCTAAATTTCATATAAAATTAGCCTTGTTCGTCTTAGGACAAAAATTAGAGTTTATTTTATTGAAACAGTAAATAATGAATGAAATACTTTTGTAAGAGTTTATACGCCAAGATAAAATCTGCAATATAAAAATATAAGACTAAGATGGAATTATGAAGATTTATTTGGATACAAGTGTATTAAATAGAATATTTGATGATCAAACTCAAGTAAGAATATATTTTGAGGCTACTGCGTCATTATTGATATTCATGTTAATTGAGAAAGGTTATTTAGAACTTGCTTCTTCGGAAATTTTAATTTATGAAAATGAGAATAATCCGTATGAAGAAAGAAAAATTTTCATAAATTCATTAATTAGAGAGGCCAAATTATTTCAAGAATTAGATGAAGAAATATTAAAAAGAGCTCAAGAGATAGAAAAATTAAGTATTAAAGGTTTAGATGCATTGCATCTTGCATGTGCTGAGAGACTGAATGTAGATTACTTTTTAACTTGTGATGATAAAATAATTAAGAAATATAAAGGAGTGGTTTCAGTTAAGAATCCTATAGAATTTCTTTTAGATTTCTTTATTCTTAAGGAGGAGCTAAAGGAGGAGAATAAAAATAATGACTAAAAACCTAAAAATTCCTAAAATTGAAGAAGTTAAAATTGAGGTTATTCAAACACTTATAGATCAATTAGGTGTAGCTAAGTCTGCATATTTTTTTAGAGAATTCATGTATCAAAAATTAGACTATTTAGAGATAAAGGATAAAATATTTGGAGAAAAGACTGCGGAAGAGATATATGATGAAATCAAAAAAAAGAGAGAAGAATAATAACTTGACTAAAATAATATCTATAGTAGGTGCAAGGCCGCAATTTATCAAGCTTGCGCCTCTTTCAAAAGCTTTAAGGGAAGAGGGTCTTAATGAAATAATTGTGCATACAGGGCAACACTATGATGATAATATGAGCGATATTTTCTTTGAAGAACTTAATATTCCAGAACCTGATTATAATCTGGGTATTGGATCAGGATCTCACGGAGAACAAACAGGTAAAATGTTAATAGCAATAGAGGAAGTTCTTTTGAAAGAAAAGCCTGATTTGGTTATAGTTTATGGAGATACCAATTCTACTTTGGCAGGTGCTTTAGCTTCATCTAAGCTTCATATAAAATTAGCTCATGTGGAGGCAGGTTTAAGAAGTTTTAATAAAAATATGCCTGAGGAGATAAATAGAATTGTGGCGGATCACCTTTCTGATATACTATTCTGCCCTACAGAGACTGCTATTAGGAATTTGGAGAAGGAAGGGATAACAAAAGGGGTTTATTTGGTTGGAGATATCATGTTTGACGCTCTTATGCATTTCTCAAGGCTAAGTGAAGAAAAAAGCAAAATATTAGAAGATTTAAAATTAAGTTCAAAGGAATATTATCTTCTTACTATCCATAGAGCTGAAAATACAGACAATTTTGATAGATTGAAAAATATTTTATTAGCTATAGCTCAATTTAAGAGAAAAGTTGTTTTTCCAATTCATCCAAGAACAAAAAAAAGGATTGAAGAATTTGGATTAGAAAAATATGTAAAAAATGATAATATTTTATTAATAGATCCTGTTGGGTACTTGGATATGATAAGTTTGGAAAAGAACGCTTTAGCCATACTTACAGATTCTGGTGGTGTACAAAAAGAAGCCTTTTGGTTGAGAGTACCCTGTATTACTTTAAGAGATGAGACGGAGTGGATTGAGACTGTAAATTATGGATGGAATAGATTAGTAGGGGCAGATATAGAAAAGATATTGGAAGCTGAAAGAAATATAAAAGAGGGAGATTATATAAACTTTAGTAATTACTATTCTGCTCCAAAGATGAAAGAGGTTATAATAAAGGAAATTTTATAAATTATTGGGAGTATAATGAAAAAAGATATTTTTGAAAGGACAAAAGAAGAACTTAAAGAGATTATAAAAGACTATCCTATTGACTTTGTTATAATATTTGGATCATTAATTAGAGGAAATTTTAGAGATGATAGTGATATTGATATTGCTATTCATTTAAATAAGGATTTGGATTTTCTTGAAATAGGAGATATGGTTTCCCGATTAGAGACTAAATTAGAAAGG
>Ga0272449_1000289_pt1 | contig 61439 bp, 60 predicted proteins | sample YNPCB0241_FD_198679 | JGI IMG/M metagenome (GOLD analysis project Ga0272449, IMG submission 198679) | Hot spring sediment microbial communities from Yellowstone National Park, WY, United States - YNP-CB-024-1 | ecosystem: Environmental > Aquatic > Thermal springs > Hot (42-90C) > Sediment...
CTTTTGCGAACAGGAACTAAAAATAAAAATGTTTTGAAATTAGCAAAAGATATTCTTTCAAGATATAACCAAGAAAAACTTAAAAATATTACTTATGAAGAATTAAGAAATATTTATGGCGTTGGACCAACAAAAGCGGTTCAGATTTTAGCTGCTATAGAAATTGGGAAAAGATTTTTTAAACCAAAAGAGGAAAAAGAAATTTATATTCATTCACCAAAAGATGTTCTAAAACAAACAAGTCACCTTAAAGAAAATAAAAAAGAAAATTTTGTCGTTTTATATTTAGATGCGAGAAACAAACTAATCACAAAAGAAACTATCTCTATTGGCACAATCAATTCAAGCTTAGTTCACCCTCGTGAAGTTTTTGAACCAGCCATAAGAGAATTAGCAGTTGCAATTATTTTAGTTCATAACCATCCCTCAGGCGATCCAACTCCTTCAGAAGATGATATAAATCTAACAAAAAGATTAGTAGAAGCAGGCAAAATTCTGGGAATAGAAGTAACTGACCACATAATTATAGGCAAAAACAAATATTTTAGTTTTAAAGAACGAGGTTTGATATAAATTGGTTGTCACTTGACAACCTCATTTTGTGATATAATTAGTTTATGATACAAGATAAATATATTTCGACATCAGATTTAGCAAGGATTTTGGGGGTGACAAGACAAGCTATTCAAAAACAGTTAAAAAATGCTCCGGGTGTTAGAATTAAAAAAGTTGGTGCCGGATTTTTATATGATATCGATTCTTTGCCGGAAGATATAAAAGAAAAAATTAAAAAAGTTCAAAAAGAAACAACCGAGAAGGTGATATTTCTTAGTCAACAACCTCAAAAAGACCTGGAATTTGAAAAAGAACTTTGGAAAGCAGCAGATAAATTAAGAGGTAATATTGATCCAAGTGAGTACAAGTATATAGTTTTAGGTTTAATATTTTTAAAATATGTTTCTGATTCTTTTTATCAAAGAAGGGAGGAGTTAGAAAAATTAGTTTCTGATCCTGGCAGTGCTTCATTTATTAAAGATGAATCTTCAAGAAAGTATTATATAGAACAAAAAGATCCTTATCGCGCAAAGGGTGTTTTTTATGTTCCTGAAAAAGCCCGGTGGGATTATTTACAAAAACATACAATGCACCATGATATAGGCAGGTATATAGACGAAGCACTTGAGGCTATAGAAGAAGAAAATCCTTCTCTTAAAGGAATATTACCAAAAGTTTATTCTCGTACACCTATAGAAAGTCACACCCTAGGTGAACTTATAAATTTATTTTCAAAAATAAAATTTGATCATAACATTGATGAAGAAAAAGACATCTTAGGAAGAGTTTATGAATATTTTCTTGGACAATTTGCTTCAGCAGAAGGAAAGAGAGGAGGAGAATTTTATACTCCACGTCCTATTGTTAAATTATTGGTTGAAATTTTAGAGCCTTATGAAGGAGCAAGAATATTCGACCCGGCTTGTGGCTCAGGAGGAATGTTTGTTCAATCGGGAGAATTTTTAAAAATTCATAAGAAAGATCCGAATAAAATTTCTTTTTATGGTCAAGAATCAAATCCTAATACTTGGAGATTATGCAAAATGAATTTAGCTTTACGAGGAATTGAAGGATATATAGAACAGGGAAACTCTTACTACGATGACAAATTTTCTGATTTAAGATTTGATTTTGTTTTATCTAATCCTCCTTTTAATGCAGAATGGGAACCACAAAGATTATCAGATAAAGATCCTCGTCTGAAATATGGAATACCTCCAGCAAGCAATGCCAATTTTATGTGGATCCAGCATTTTATTTATCATTTAGCACCAAATGGAATGGCTGGCTTTGTTATGGCAAATGGTGCTTTAGCAGTTGGAGGAAGAGAGGGAGAAATTAGAAAAAGAATTATTGAAGATGATTTAGTAGATGTAATTATTGCTTGCCCTCCAAAACTTTTTTACAATGTTTCGCTTCCAGTTTCTTTATGGTTCGTTACTAAAAACAAAAAGAACGGAAGATTTAGAAATAGAACTGGTGAAACTTTATTTATTGATGCCAGAGAAATTTACACCCCAATTTCAAGAAGACAAAATATCTTTACTGATGAACAAATTCAAAAAATAGCAAATACTGTTAGAGCTTGGCGAGGTCAAAAAGAATACGGAGAATACAAAGATGAACCAGGATTTTGTAAATCAGTAACAATCGAAGAAATCAGAAAAAATGGCTATGTTTTAACACCCGGAAGATATGTTGGCATAAAACCAGAAGAAGACGATGGAGTGCCATTTGAAGAAAAAATGAAAAAATTAACAGCAGAATTAGAAGAATATTTCAAACAAAGTCGAGAATTAGAGAAAAAAATAAGAGAGAATTTAGAGAGAATTTAAAGAAGTTGAATTTATGAATAATTTCGCTTTTATAGATGGGAACAATCTTTATTTGGGAGTAAAAAGCCAAGGGTGGAAATTAGATTATAAGAAATTTAGAATCCTATTGAGAGATAAATATCAAGTAACCAAAGCTTTTCTTTTTATAGGATATGTACCAGGAAATGAGTTAATGTATCAAAATTTTCAAGAAGCAGGTTTTATTTGTGTTTTCAAACCAACATTAGAAATAAAAAATGGTAAAGTTAAAAAAGTAAAAGGCAATGTTGATGCAGACCTTGTTTTAAAGGCAATGATTGAATATCCAAATTACGACAAAGCAGTAATAGTAACAGGGGACGGAGATTTTTATTGTCTTGTTGAATATTTGGTGAGCCAACAAAAACTTTTAAAGTTGATTGTTCCAAGTCAAAAATATTCTTCGCTTCTTAGAAAATTTAGCAATTTTGTCGTAAATATAAATCTTTTTAGGGATAAAATCGAGTATTTAAATAAAAAATGAGGGGGATTCCCGCGGGACGAAACCCTTTGGTAGCCCCCTCATCGTGATTACAATATTATTATAGCATAAAAAATACTATGTCAAGTAAAAGTTATCCACAATCGAAAAATAATAAACAAAGTCGGGAGTTAGAGGAAAAAAATAATAGAGAATTTAATGAGGTTGAATTTGTAAATTATGGCTAGAAAGGTTAACGATCAAAATACAAAAAGAAGAAATTTTATCCCTTTCTTTGAAAAGTTATATAGAATTAGAGCAAGAATAGGCGAAATGGTGATTAATCAAGCAAAAATTCAAGTATTATTAGTTACTTTAATATGGTTTAGGTCTTTAAAAAAATTCCCTCGTAAAAATATTAAAAATTGGGAACTCAAATTATTAGATAATACTCTAGGCACTTTGATTTTTATTTTTGAAGGTTTTTCTTATAATTCTGAGCAAAATTTGGTGACAAGCTTAAAAAAATTTAATGAAATTAGAAACAAAATAATGCATAAAATTAATTTTTATGAAGGAAAGATTGCTATCTCATATGGAGATAGAAAAGTAGATTTTGGTTCTATTAAAAAAAGTTTAGTAGAAATTAACGGTGAAGCAAGAGAAATTATAAACGAGCTAGAAGAATTAACAAGGCATGAGCACCAAGAATTGTTTAACACTGTTTTTAAAAAACATGAAAAGCAACAATAACAATCTACCCAAAGGATGGCGAAAGGTGAAGTTGGGAGAAATTGTAGAAAAAGTTATTGATAATAGAGGAAAAAACCCACCTCTTTCTAATATTAAAACGGAGTATAAATTGATTGATACATTACAACTTACCGATGATACAAGATATCCTAACTTCGATGACGAAACAAAACAACGATATGTTTCAGAAGATGTTTATAATACTTGGTTTAGAACAGGACATCCTTTAGCAGGTGATATTTTAATGTCTACTGTCGGATCAGGAATCCCAAAATGGAATTTATTTCCTTCTGAAGGTAACTTTTGTATTGCACAAAATTTGATTGGGCTAAGAACAAATAAAAACAAAGCTAATTCCGAATTTATATTTTATTATTTCAGGCAGGAAACATTTTTAAAAATGGTAAAAGGAATAATTATTGGCGGAGCACAACCAAGTATCAAGGTTCCGCATTTTTTAGATTTAGAAATTGCAATCCCCGACGATATCAACGAACAAAAACGGATTGCTGATATTCTTTCTGCTTTTGATGAGAAGATTGAGGTGAATAATAAAATTATTAAAATTTTGGAGGAGATGGCACAGGAAATTTTTAAAGAGTGGTTTGTAAGATTTAGATTTCCAGGCTGGCAAAAAGTAAAATTTGTCGATTCAGAATTAGGAAAAATTCCGGAGGGATGGGAAGTGAAAAAATTGGGCGATATTTTGTCTTTAGAATATGGGAAGGCATTAACTGCACCCAATAGAAAAGCTGGTAATATTCCGGTTTATGCCTCTAGTGGAATTGTAGGATATCATAATGAGAAATTAGATAATGGTCCCGGAATAATAGTTGGTAGAGCTGGCATACCGGGTAGCGTTTATTGGTCGCAAACTGACTTTTATTGTGTAGATTCAGCTTTTTATGTCAAAACAACCATCAGTAAATATTTTGTTTATTATCTATTAAAATATCAAAATCTTGAGAGTTTAGTTTCCGGTTCTGCTGTACCGGGTTTAAATAGAAATATGGTTTATTTAAATCTTGCTGTATTACCAAATATAGAAATTATAAATAAATTTGAAGATTTTATTAAGCCTGTATTTTTAAAAATTTATAATTTAAAGGCCGAAAATCAAACCTTAGCCGAACTCCGCGATTTGCTTTTACCAAAGCTAATGAGCGGAGAGATAAGGGTATGAAAGTTAAGCAAGAAATCCTAGATTTTTGTAATAAAATTAGAAATGTTCTTGATAAAGAATTTGAAATTTTGAAAAATGAATCTCATTATTCTCAGCAAATTTTGTTAGATATTCAAAGAGGATGGGTTAAACGTAAAAGCGGAATTTATGAACCATATAAGAAACACAGAATGCTGTTTGAAACTTTTCATATAAGTATTTTAGATTCTTTTATTGTTTTAATTAACAACTCTTTCGATTATTATAATTTACCAATTCTAAATACTGTTCTGCGTACTTTCCAAGAAATAAGTTTTAAAAGAATTAACACTCATTTTTCATCTTTTCTTGCCCCTGTGCTAGAAAAAAGAATTAGACTTTTATGTATTCTTACTGATTTTCTTATAATGGGTAAACATATAACTAATTGGAAAGAGGAGGCGCGGATGTTGTTCAGAGAAGAAAAAAGCAATCTAAAAAGCGATGAAATACAAACGATCGAACAACTATTACAGAATTATGATGAAAAACTTATAAAAAAATTGAAATCAAAAATAAACAATCTGTATGATAATTTTAAGAATAATTATATTAAAGATTATCCATTTCTAAATGTGAATAATCTGGATTCTATTTTTTCCCATCAATCGCATATTTTACATGCCGACCCGTTCATTTTAAGAGGTATTTTAGAAGATAAAGAAAACAGCACGGCTAGGTTTATAGCTATATTTATAATCACAACATTAAATGCTGCTAAAAGGATACATGATTTTATAAAAAGAAATGGAGTTTATCATGTTAAAGTAGAGGAACTTGATAAAATAATCAGTGAGTTAGAGAGTAATTTTAATAAAATTTGGGATTTAACAACAAAATTATTTAAAAGATGAAATAAAATGCCAAAAATAACTGAGCAAATTCTAACAGAAGAAGCAGTGATTGAATGGTTTAAACAGCTTGGATATGAATATAAATTTGGGCCGGAGATTTCGTCGGGTGGGATTTTGGCTGAAAGAGATTTTAAAGATGTGATTTTGGAGAAGAGATTAAAAGGTGCGTTAAAGAGGTTAAATCCTGATTTACCGGAAAAGGCAATTGATGAAGCGATTTATAAATTAAAGAAGGTTGAATACCCAAATTTGGAAATTGCTAATAAAGAAGTTTATCAGATGTTAAGAGATGGAATAAGAGTTGAGGTTGAAGATAAAAATAAAAATTTGCGAGGAAGATTTGTAAAAGTAATTGATTTTGAAAATCCATTAAATAATGAATTTTTAGTTGTTAATCAATTTACAGTTCAAGGAGTAGAAAGAGTAAGGAGGCTGGATATTGTTGTTTTTATAAATGGCGTACCGATTGCAATTTTTGAATTAAAAAATCCAACAATTGAGGAGGCGACCATTCAAACTGCTTATCAGCAATTGCAAGAATATAAAAAAGATATTCCAGAAATTTTTAAATATAATCAGATTTTAGTAATTTCTGATTTAGTTGAAGCAAAATATGGAACAATTTCTGCTTCATGGGAATGGTTTAAAAAATGGCGTGGTATTGAAGATCCAAATGAACAACTTCAAGGAGTTTCAGAATTAGAAGTTTTAGTAAAAGGAATTTTTCAAAAAGCGCGTCTTTTAGATATTATTAGGTACTTTATTGTTTTTGAAGCAGACAGCGAAAAAGAAGTTTCAAAATATACAAAGAAAATTTGCCTGTATCATCAATATTTTGGAGTAAATAAAGCAATCCAAAGAACTTTACAAGCTTTAAAGCCAAAAGGCGACGGTAAAATTGGCATTCTTTGGCACACGCAAGGAAGCGGTAAAACTTTATCAATGGTATTTTATGTAAATAAAGCTAAAGAATTACCGGAACTTCAAAGTCCAACTTTCGTATTTTTAACTGATAGAAATGATTTAGATAATCAATTTTATAAAACATTTTTAAGAACTGGTTATTCAGCTTTGGCAAAACAAGCAGAAACTATTAAAGATTTAGAATATAAACTAAAAACTGCCGGAGGAGAATTGATATTTACTACTATTCAGAAATTTGGCGAAGATTTTGGAGTTTTGTCAGAAAGAGAAAATATTATTGTTATTACTGATGAAGCACATCGTTCTCAATATGCTGAATTAGCGGCAAGAGCAAGAAAAGCTTTACCAAATGCTTCTTTTATGGGGATTACTGCAACACCTATAGATTTAGAAAATAGAAGCACAAGATTAGTTTTTGGTGATTATATTGATATTTACACAATGAGTCAAGCAGTTAGTGATGGCGCTACTGTTACGATTTATTATGAAAGTCGTTTGGTTCCACTTCATTTAACAAATTATTTTATAGATGAAGAGTTTGATGAATTGGTGCAAGAAGTTAGTGATGTTGAAGTTAAAGAATCTTTAAAAAGGAAATTGGCTCGATTAGAAAAACTGGTTAGTGCACCAGATAGGTTAAGAAAAATTGCCGAGGATATTGTTTATCATTTTAATAATCGTGGCATAGAAGGAAAGGCGATGGTGGTTACTATTAGTCGTAGGGTAGCGGTTGAAATGTATAAGTTATTAAAAGAATTGCCAAATGCGCCTGAAGTAGCTGTTGTTATTTCAAAACCAGAAGATTTTAAAAATGATATTAAAGGAGAAATGAGAGCGGATGAATTAGAAAAAAGGTTTAAAAATCCTGACGACCCATTGAAAATGGTTGTTGTTTGCGATATGTGGCTTACTGGTTTTGATGTTCCTTGTCTTACTACAATGTATTTTGATAAACCTTTAAAAAATCATGGATTAATACAAGCAATTGCAAGAGTTAATAGGGTTTTTAAAGATAAGCAAGGCGGATTGATTGTTGATTATATTGGAATTGCAGATGATTTAAAAAAGGCATTAAGTATATATGATGCGCCTATAAGAGAAGAAGCTATGATTTCTATTGAAGAGATTATTAATAAAATGCTTGAAAAATACGATGTGGTAAAGTCTATACTAAACGGAGTTGATTATTCGAAATGGAAATATTTAGAAGGAGAAAAATTAGCTCAATTATTTCAGCAAGCAATAAATGCTGTTATAACTGATCCAAAAGATGGAACATTGGATGATAAAAGAAAGGAAAGATTTTTGAAAGAATCTTTAGCTTTAATTAAGCTTCATGCTTTTGCAATGCCTCATAAAGAGGCGTATGAAATAAAAGATGATGTTGATTTCTTTAAAGCTGTAAGAGCAAATTTGATTAAACGAACTATAGCAAAAGATAAAATACCAGAGAAAGATTTTGATTCAATTATAAAAGAATTAATAGCAAAAAGCATTGCTGCCGAAGGGGTAATTGATATTTTTGCTTTAAGAGGAAGGGAAAAGGTTGATATTTCTATTTTGGATGAAAAATTTTTAGAGGAAGTGAAAAAGTTGCAGTACAAAAACTTAGCAGTGGAGATTTTAAGAAAATTATTAGAAGATGAAATTAGATTAAGAATGAGAAAAAATAATATTCGCTACCGTTCTTTATTAGAGATGTTAGAAAAACTTATTGAGGAGTATGAAAATAGAATGATTAGCGCGTCAAAAATAATAGAGAAATTAATAGAACTTGCTCAAGAAATTAAAAAAGCAGAAAAAGAAGCAGAAGAAATAGGTTTGAGCGAAGAAGAATTGGCTTTTTATGATGCTATCCTTAGTAAAAAAATAGTTAGACAAGATGAAAATATTAAAAAATTAGTGAAAGAATTAGTTAGGATTATTAGGAGAGATTTAACTATTGACTGGACAAACAATGAAATTATTAAGGCTAGGATAAGAGATAATGTAAGACTTTTGCTTTTAAGAAATAACTTTAAACCAGAAGAAACAGAAGAATTAACAAATGTAATTTATGAACAGGCCTTTGTTTTATTTAAAGATTATGCCTTTGCTCATAAAAGTTAAAGTTTTTGCAGGCTCTGAAAAGGATGAAATTGTTAAGAAAAAAGCAAAATTTTATGGTAGGTGAGCATAAATAGTAGAGTGACACTTGTGACACTTTATTTGATTATGGTGACACTTTTTAATTTTTCTGTCACTTTGTGGTAAAATATTAAAAATGAAACCGTATCATCCGCCAAAATTGCCAGTAAAATTAGATCCTGGAAAGTTTTATTTAGAATTAGCTAATGCAAGTTTAGAATTGGGAAATTTAAATGGGCTTTGTCAAAATTTGCCTAATCCTTCTCTTCTAATTGCTCCTCTTTTAACAAAAGAAGCAACCATTAGTTCTAAAATTGAAGGAACAAGATCAACTGTTTCCGATGTTTTAAAATTTGAGGCAACAGGTATTCCTAAATATGATGATACAATTGAAGTTTCAAATTATAAAAAAGCAATGATGATGGCTATTGAGGGTTTAAAAAATAGAAAATTAGATTTAAGCTTTATTAAAACTTTACATCAAATACTCTTGGAAAATGCAAGAGGGCATAATACAAGGGGAAAGTTTAGAGAAAAACAAGTTTGGATTGGAACTAAAGGAGCAAAAATTGAAGAAGCAACTTATATTCCTCCAGAGCCATTTTTGGTTCAAGAATATATGGAAAACTTGGAAGATTATATTTTAAGTGAAAATTATGAGCATCCTTTAGTAAAAATTGCTGTAATTCATTATCAATTTGAAGCAATTCATCCTTTTGAAGATGGTAATGGCAGGATTGGAAGGCTTTTAATTCCTCTTTATCTTTATTGGAAAAAAATTTTAAGTTTACCGATTTTGTATATTAGTGGTTATTTTGAAAAAAATAGAGATGAATATATTGATAAACTAAATTATGTTGATAGAACTCAAGAATATGAAGAGTGGATCAGATTTTTTCTGGTTTCGATTATCAACCAATCAAAACAAACTCAGGAATTGATATATAAAATTTTAGAATTAAAAAATAAGATAGAAGAAAAAATTAAAGTTATAAAATCTCCATACAAACAAGAAGTTCTAAGCTCAATATTTTCAAAACCGATTTTTCAAAGAGCAGATCTAAAGATAAATAAAAGAACTGCCATTCGTTTAATTAAAGAATTTGTCTCTTTCAATATTTTGGAAGAATTAAAAATTCCAAAGATAAAAGGGAAAGTTTATGTTTTTAAAGATTTACTTAAAATTTTATCTTATTAAACTCAGGTGGCTTTAATATTTACGCATATGTTCATAAAAGTTAAGGTTTTTGCGGGTTGTAAAAGAGATGAAATTGTTAAGAAGAAAGATGATGAGTTTGAGGTTAAAATAAAAGAGAAGGGAAAAGAATTATTCGGAGCAATGGCCGGGGCCGATTAAGCCCTCGTTATAACTTGCTAAAATTGAAGCATAGTATCTTGCTTGGTTTTTATCTGCTGGAGATAAGTTTGATGGATCTTTCCACGGGAAGAATTCATTTTCTGCCCAACTTATAGCATCAGAAACAATTTGTGGTGCAGAAGCTCCTTTAAGTATATTTAATTTTGCTGCCATATATTGATGAGCTAATTGAAGATAAGCATTTCCTTTTGAAGGCGGCATCCAGAAGATGTCGAACCAAGTGGAAGTGGTTGTAAAGAATGGTGTTTTTTCAGCTAAAGGACCTAAAAGATTCCAAGTTGGATCTGCTGGTGCTCCTCCTTTAAATTCATTATTATGAGTCTTCCAATATCCTTGAGTTAAAGTGCAGCCATTTGTACATTCTACAGTAGCATTAATTGTCCAACTTGATGTTGTTGAAGTTTCTGTATCATTTGTTGTTAAAGTGGAGGTATTTGTGTAAGTATTTAGACCGCATTCAAGTTTTACATCTGCTGAATCACTTTTACCAAAATTAACTGTGTAAGTGGTTGTGGTTGAAACATCGCCAGAGCAAACTGTCCAACCATTAGGACCATTAGGATTTGTGTCATTTACAGTAACGCATTCATCAATTTCATTTGTTGGATCAGAGTTAAATATAACATCTGCTGAAGCTGACCCTCCAGAAACTAATCCGTCAGTGGTAACTGTGACAGTATTTGTTTGATTTATCGGACCAGCAAGATTTTGGCTATATGTGCAAGTTAAAGTTTCTCCTCCAGGAAGATTATAAGGGAAACTAACTCCGCAATCTACACTTACTGGGCCAGAAATAGATAAAACATCATTTACGTTTGAGATAATAGCATCCGGATTGCCGGAAGGATTAGTGATAGTAATTTCACCAGAAACATTCCAGTCGCTATCAGTAGAAGTTGCATTTACGGTTATTGAATAATTTACTGGGGAAAGCTCTCCGTTAGCTAAAAGAAGAGTTGTTGTGTTTGCAGATTTTGTTATATTCCAACTCCAAGTTCTTGTAAATGAGGTTTCTGCTGTTTTAGAAACTTGAAGAGGATCAATATCAAAACAAAAAGTTATATGACTTAGACCATAGGGTTTATAATTTTGTTGATTGGTTGGTGTTGATAGATCTGTGTCTCCTGTTGATTCAGGATCATAAAAATAAACGTTAGCCTTTGGACCGCCTTTGGCAATAACAGCATCAATACCAAAAGTTGAAGACCAGTCAAATGTTCCTGGACCTGTGATATTAACTGTAACCGAGCCTGAATTATCGGGAAGATAATAAGTACCACTTGCGGGAGGATCAACTTTTAGTTCAAATGGATAACCTAAATATTGACAGGTTGGATTACCAGGCAACTCTACTGGATCTCCACTGGCACTATAACCTAATCTTAAATTTAGACCATAAATTGACAATATAGAAATCAAAGATAGAAAAAACAAATTTTTTATTATTTTAGACATAGTTTTTCTTAATTTAATGGCGACACTTAATTATAACATATTTTTTTAAAAGTCAAGTAAATTACTTTACATAATATTTTTTCTTAATTTCTTCTTCTTTTTGTTTTTCGAGGGATTCGATTTTTTCTTCGCCTGCCATTGCTAATTTTTGAAGTTCTTCATCTGGTAAATCTTTTAATTCTTGAGCCCTTTTTATTAAATAATTTCTATCATTTTTATTAGGATCATCAATAACTTCTTCAAGTAGAGCTTTTAATATCCAGCCAACTCTTGGTCCTTGAGGAACTCCTAAATTTAAAATATCATTACCATTAATTTTTAACATTTTTGGAGTAATTGGTTCAAGATGAACTTTTTCAATCAAAAATTTTAAATATCTTAATCGATAAGGTTCAGCTTTAGGAACTCCTGAACCAATTCTGTCAGCATGTCTTAATTTAAAAAGATCTTCTAAATTTTCTTGACCAACTCGACGAACAAATCTTCTTACTGCTGATGGAGTAACTTTATCAATTTCTAAATAGAACATATGTTGGCGAACAAGATGGGCTACTTTTTGAATAATTTCATTAGAATATCTTAATCTTTGTAAAATTTTTTTTGTTATTTTGGCTCCCAAAATTTCATGGCCATAAAAAGTGCAATCAGGTCCTTCTCCTTGTTTTGTTAAAGGTTTAGCAATATCATGAAACAAAACTGCAAGTCTCAAATACAAAGGATAATTCTTTTTAACTGCATAATCTAAAGATTTTAAAGAGTGAACATAAACATCGTATTTATGATGTTTATTTTGGCCAACTCCATAACCTCTGTCTAATTCTGGCAAAATTTCTTTTAAAAGGCCTGTTTGTCTTAAAAGCTCAATTCCTAAAACAGCATTTTTACTCATTAAAATTCTATTAAATTCATCACGAATTCTTTCAGAAGAAATATATTGAATTAAATCAGAAAATTTTTTTATAGCTTTAAATGTTTTTTCTTCGATAGTAAAATTAAGTTCACAAGCAAGTCTAATAGCTCTCATCAGTCTTAAAGCATCTTCACGAAATCTTTCTTCAGGATCACCAATAGCTCTAATAACTTTTTTTTCTAAATCTAAAAGTCCATTAAAAAGATCAATGATCTCACCATCAAAACTTAAAGCTAAAGCATTAATAGTAAAATCTCGACGATGAAGATCTGTTTCTAAACTTTGAGTAAAAATAACTTCTGAGGGTCTGCGAAAATCAAAATATTTTTTTTCCTGACGAAAACTAGTTATTTCAATAACTTTCAAAGTCTCATCTTCTGATTTTGTTTTCACGCCAACAGTGCCAAATCTATTTTCATAAAAAGCAGAATCACCAAAAATTTCTAAAATTTTTTCTGGTTTAGCATTAGTAGTAATATCCCAATCTTTTGGTTTTCTTTTAAGTAAAAGATCTCTGACGCAACCACCAACAAGATAAGCGGAATAACCTTTATCAATCAATTTTTTCCAAACTTCTACAACTTCGAAGGGCAGGGAAGAGAGAAGAGAATTTTTATTTTTCATTATTTGAAGAGCGGGATACGGGATTCGAACCCGTGTCTTCACCATGGGAAGGTGACGTTGAGCCCCTCAACTAATCCCGCTTTCAATTAATCTTTAAATACATTATATCATACTATTGATTTTTTAAAAATTTTGTTTTAAAATAAATATAATTAATAATCAATGACCTTCTACGGTTGGTATTTTTATATTGGTATTTTTATAAATGAAAAAGATAACGAAAAAAATAATCGGTTACAATTTTGTTGTTGATATTTATAATGTAGAAGAGAATTTTTTACAAAAAAGAAAGCTTTTAAATTTGTTAAAAAATTTGATTAAGGTTATAAAATCAAAATCTGTAGGTTTACCGATAATAAAAAAAATATCATCACCAGGATATCCCTTTTTTGGTTATTCTATTTTACAAATAATTAAAGAAAGTCATATTGCTTTTCATACTTGGCCAGAGTATAATTATTTAGCCATTGATATTTTTTCTTGTAAAAAAATTCAAACTGAAAAAGTCATAAATTTTTTAAAAAAGAATCTAAATAAAGAAGCTAAAATTAAAATTAGAGAATATAAAAGAGTAGTGAAAGTTTAGATAGTTTAAGTTCGCAAAATAATTCTTTTACGAACTTATGGATATTCTTGCTTTAAAAAAAGCTTATTTAGTTGGTATTAAAGGTTCTGGTGTAAGTGCTTTGGCTTGTATTTTAAAAAATTTGGGAATAAAAGTTGTTGGTTCTGATACTAAAGAAAAATTTTTTACAGATGAAATTTTAAAAAAAGAAGGAATAAAATTTTATGAAGGTTTTAAGAAAGAAAATTTTAAAAAAGAATTGCCTGTTTCCGCTGTTATTTCTTCAGTAGCTTATCTTTCTTCTAATATTAAAAATCCAGAAATTGAATTAGCAAAAAAACTAAATATTCCTATTTTAACTTATCCTCAAGCATTAGCAGAAATTTTTAATCAATCTTTTGGTATTGCTATTTGCGGCTCCCATGGAAAAAGCTCAACAACGGCTATTTTGGGCAAAGTTTTTAAAGATGTTGGTTTAGATCCAACAGTTTTAGTTGGTTCTGAAGTTATTGAATGGAAAAGTAATGCTTTGGTAAGTAAAAATTTTAAAAAGAAGATTGAATTTTTAAAAAAGAATGAAGAAAGATTAAAAAATCTAAATTGGCTTAGGGAAAATTTAAAAAATTTACCCATTTTTATTATTGAAGCTGACGAATATAAATCCGCATTTTTAAATTATTTTCCAAGAATAATTATCATTACTAATATTGATTACGATCACCCTGACTATTTCAAAACTGAAAAAGAATATAAAGATGCTTTTAGAAAATTTATTGAAAACTTAAGAGAACCAGGGATATTAATTGTAAACCACGCTGATATACGCAGATTAGATGGCACGCGGATAAACGCAAATAATAATCTACCCGGATTAAAACCGGATATATCTCCCGGATTTAGACCGGATAAATCCGGTAATCATCCGGGTAATTCATCCGGGAGACATCCGGGTAATAATCCGCATGAATCCGCCTTAGATTCGCATAAATCTGTGGTGTTCCTTTTTCCCTACCCTGGTTTACATTGGCAAAAAAATCTTAGATTAATTTATCAATTAATAAAAATTTTAAAAATTCCTGAAAAAATATTTTTAAAATCAATTCAAAATTATCAAGGTATAAAAAGAAGATTTGAAATTGTTAGACATAAAAATAATATTTATCTTATCGATGATTATGCTCATCATCCTTCCGAAGTTTTAGCCTATTTCAAAAGTCTAAAAAAATCATATCCTGACTATCAAATTTATTTTCTTTTTCAGCCACATACTTTCACTAGAACCCATTTCCTTTTTCATCAATTTATCAAGGTTTTTAAAGAAATCAAAAAAGATAAAAAAACTAATTTAATTATTTTTAAAACTTTTCCTTCTGCCAGAGAAAAAGAAATTATTTTAAAAATAAAAAAATTAAAAAGAGATATTGATTTAGCCAAAGAGGTGGAAGCTTTATATTTTGATAAAGAGAAAAAATTAATTAATTTTCTCCAAAAAAATTTAAAAGAATTAAGGAAGACTTATGTAGACCATACGCAGACTAACGCGGATAAAAGAAAAATAATTATTACAACTGTTGGCGCCGGTGATCTTTATAAAATTCTATCACGGATTAACATTAACGCGGATCTACGCGGACAAAAATAATTTACCCGGATTTAAACCGGATAAACTGCCCGGATATATCCGGGAAAAATCAGGGCAATAAATCCGGGAAATATCCGGGTAAGAGTAAGAAAACAAAAAGTATGCGTCCAGCCTGCGTAAGTCTGTGTCTATAATAATTTTAATTTTCTTAAAAGATCAATAAGATTATCGATGTCTTGTTCTTTAAAAGGTAACTCAAAGGAAGCTGGTTGTTTTTGTTCAAAATACAAATCACTTCCCTTCTTTACTGTTTTTACAATAAAAAAAATAGTTAAGGCACTTATTAAAACAAAAAAGATAATATAAATAATGATTATGGCTAATTTTACTTTTTTCATTTTGTTTTTAAATTTAATTCGATTTGCCAAAAATCATTGTTTTTATCTATTTTCAAATCGGTTGTTTGCCAAATTAAACCTTCTTCAATTATAAAATCAGAAAACTTACTAAAATCACTATCTGGAATTTTAAAAACAAAATTTAATTTCTTTTCTTCTTGGTTAAAACTTGTTTTTATAACTTGCCAATTTTCTTTTTGAATTTTTTCAGAAATTAAATTTTTAGTTTTTTCAAAATCTCTATCTAATTTTTGCTGAATATCAAATAAAATAGCCGGTAAATCTTTACCAGCTTTTTGCTCAATCAAAATTTTTAATTTTTGCAGTTGATTTTCTTTTTGAAGAGCTGCCTGAACTTGGTTTATTTTTTCTTTTAATGAATTGATTTCTTGAATTTGGCTTAAAATTTTTTTTGAATAAAAATTAAGAAGAAAAAAATAAACCCCGATTAATAAAATAAAACCCAAAGAAAAAAGAATTACTTTTGTTCGTATATTTTTTAAAGCAGTACTATAATTCATTATAATTAAATTATAATTTATTTCTGCGTAAGTCCGCGTAAAGTCTGCGTAAGTCCGCGTTTTAATTATAATTCATTTTCTTTAATTTCTACAAAAATTTCTAATTCTTCCTTGCTAACAATTTCTTTATGGCTTTTACCTAAAATTTCTAAGGGTGTAACAAAAATATCTTTGACTATGGGTTTTGGTTTAATTTTATTTTTCTCATTAAACATCATTTGGTATTTTCTCCTTCTTTCTGTCTCTTTAATTGCAGATTCTAAAGATTTTGTTAATTTATCAGCATATAAAATAACTTTTCCTTCTAAATGACGAGCACTTCTTCCAATAGCTTGAATCAAAGTTGTAGTGTTTCTTAAAAAGCCTTCGCGATCAGCATCTAAAATTGCTACCAAAGAAACTTCAGGCAAATCTAATCCCTCTCTTAAAAGATTAACACCAACCAAAACTTCGATTTCTCCTGTTCTTAATTTTTTGATGATTTCTGCTCGTTTTAAAGTTTTGATGTCTGAATGAAGATAGGTTGCTTTAATTCCCTGCTCTAACAAAAATTCAGTTAAATTTTCTGCAGATCTTTTTGTAAGTGTTAAAACTAAAATTCTTTGATTTCTCTCGGTTCTTAATTTAATTTCTTTTAATAAATCAATGACTTGATTTTTTGTTGGTCTGACTTCAATTTCTGGATCTAAAATTCCTGTTGGTCTTACTAATTGCTCAACAACTTGGCTTGAGATTTTTCTTTCATATTCTCCCGGGGTTGCAGAAACAAAAATCACTTGGAAATCTTTAGTAAAAAATTCATTAAAAGTTAAAGGTCTATTATCTATAGCTGAAGGCAATCTCCAACCATATTCAACCAAAGTTTCTTTTCTTCTTCTATCTCCATGAGCCATCGCTCTTAATTGAGGTAAAGCCAAATGAGATTCATCAATAAACAAAATTGTCTCCGGAGATAAATAGTCTAATAAAGTATAAGGGGGATCTCCTGGTTGACGAAATGATAAATGGCGAGAATAATTTTCTATGCCAGGACAATAACCATATTTTTCTAATAAACTAATGTCCAACAAAGTTCTTTGTCTTATTCTCTCAGCCTCCACAATTTTTCCTTCTTTCAAGAATTTCCAATATTGTTCTTTTAATTCTTGTTTAATGTTCAAAATAGCTAAATCTAATTTTTCCTTAGGAGTGACGAAAAATTTGGCCGGAAAAATTTTCACTTCGTCTAAATCTTTGTAGTCACCAGTAATTTCTAATTTAAAAACATCTTCTTTTGATTTTTTAATTTTAAATCTTTTAATTTTATCAATCAATTTTTTCTGCCAAGTTATTTCCAACATAAAACTTCCATCAGGATTAAAAATATAAATTTTATTTAAAGATTTGTCAACAACATATGTTCCTGCTTTGATTTCATTAAAACTACCACGTTCATATTGAAGAGTTTTTAAATAATCAAAAACTTCCCTTAAAGAAATATTTTGCCCAACTTTCAAATTTAAACAAATATTTTTATATTCTTCAGGATCGCCAATGCCATAAATACAACTAATAGAAGAAATAACAACAAAATCTTTTCTGGTTAAAACACTTTCAATAGCAGCATGCCTTAATTGATCTAAAAGTTCATTGATCCTGGCATCTTTAGCAATATAAGTGTCAGTTTCTGGCAAATAAGCTTCAGGTTGATAATAGTCATAATAACTCACAAAATAATGAACAGCATTTTCGGGAAAGAAATATCTGAATTCTTGATAAAGTTGAGCTGCTAAAACTTTATTAGGTGAAAGAACCAAAGCTGGTCTTTGGGTTTGATAAATAACATTAGCCATAGTAAAAGTTTTGCCACTTCCAGTGACTCCTAATAATGTCTGATACTTGAAATTTTTTCTCAGTCCCTGCACTAATTTCTTAATTGCTTGAGGTTGATCTCCTGTCGGCTTAAAATGAGAATTTAACTTGAACATGATATAATTATATCATAAATGCTTTTAACTGAATACGACATAAGAGGAATTTTTAAAAAAGACCTCACTTTAGAAATTATTTATAGTGTTGTCCAACAATTTTTTCAGAAATTAAAAATTAAAAAAGCTCTTTTGGCTGTTGATTTTAATAAAAATAATTGGCTTATTAAAAATTTTTTAGAAAAAAACTTTCATTTTGAATTTTTAGGAATTTTACCAACACCAATTTTTTATTATGAAGTTATTAAAAGAAAAAAACCAGGCATAATGATCACTGCTTCACATTTGCCTTTAAAATATTCGGGTTTAAAATTTATTTTAGAAAATGGCGAGCCATGGAAACCAACTTTGACGCGGACCAGGGCGGACCTCACACGGACTGACGCGGACAGTAAAAATTTACCCGTATTTGTACCGGATACTATACCCGGATATAAACCGGATAAATCCGGAAAACACCCGGGTAGTTTATCCGGGAATTATCCGGGTAAAAATATACAAAGTCTGCGTGAGTCTGCGTTTAATAATTACTTCAATCATCTTCAAAAAATTATTAAACCAAAAAAGAAAATTTATGTCAGTTTTGATAAAAAGAATTTTTTTCTTAACTCTTCCCTGCCCTATTTTCAAAAATTAAAAATTTATCATCTAAAAAATTCTCCTATCAAAATTAAGTCCGACATTGATAATGATAGAATTTTTGTTTTTGTTAATGGTAGAAAAATTCACAATGATTTAATTTTTTATTTTTTGGCAAAATTGCCTCAATACCTAAAATTAGGAGTGCCAATTTTTTTCAGTCAAAAATTAAAAAATGAACTTTTAAAATTTGGCAAAAAGATATATTTCATTCCTACCGGCCATTATTTTTTTAAAAAAGCATTTAGAAAATATAAGCTTGATTTAGCTTTTGAACCAACAGGACATTTTTATATGTTTAAAGATTTAAAAACCGAAGGGCCCTATTTAGCTTTAGGATTGTTTTTACATCTTATCTCGGATCTATGCGGATCTAACGCTGATAAACGCGGATTATATAATCTTTTAAATATCAATTCATCATTACAGCTTTATCGTTTTGATATAAATTTAACTAATAATTTACCCGGATTAAAACAGGATAAACCACCCGGATATAAACCGGATAAATCCGGTAGTTATCCGTGTAGTCCATCCGGGAGAAATCCGGGTAATAACCCTATCCGCGTTAATCCGCGCAATAAAGATCTGCGTGAATCCGCGTTCTTACTGGAGAAGACAGTTTCTTTGCTTCAGAAAAAATTTAAGTTAAAATTAAAAAGATTTGATGGATATTCCCTATATAATCAAGATTTTTATCTTCATCTTCGAAGAAGCAAAACTGAAAATAAAATAAGAGTTTCTTATGAAGGTTCAAAAAAATATTTAAAAGAAATTAAAAAATGGCTTATGAAGATTTAATTAAGAAAATTTTTCGACTTTATCCATTTTTATTGATCAATCTTTTTTTGATTTTTGTTTTGGTCCATTTTCTTTATTCAACTTTCTCACCAATTTTTATTGGCGAAAGAAAAACTTTTTATGTTAATCCTGGAACAAAAACCTGGCTCCTAGCTCAAAACTTAGAAAAACAAGGAATTATTCGTTCCTCTTTTTATTTTAGACTTTTAGCAACTTTAAGAAAATCAAAAATAAAAGCTGGCATTTATGAATTTAGCGGTTTTTATAATTTAATTGATGTTTTAAAAAATTTAGAAACTGGAGGAAGAGGAATTAAAATAACTATCACTGAAGGATTGACTTTAAAAGAAATTGGGGCTCTTTTTCAAAAAAATGGTTTTAAAGTTGATTTGGCTAAATATAAACTGAGTGACTTTCCTAAAATTGATCTCAAAAATTATTTCCCACCAGAAAGTAATTTAGAAGGTTTTTTGGCTCCAGATACCTACGAATTCTTTCCTAATGATGATGAGAAAAAAATTATTGAAAGAATCTTACAAAATTTTTCCAAAAAATATCTGAATGAAATTTTAAAAGGCGCTGATTTTGATTTATATCAAAGACTTATTTTAGCTTCAATAGTTGAAAAGGAGGCAAAAAATCCAGAAGACTTTCCGATTGTTGCTGGCATTTTAATTAAAAGATTAAAAAATAATAAAAGATTGGAGGCTGATGCTACTTTAGTTTATGAAAAATGTAACTTTGTTTTTTGTAATGAGCCTTTAACAAAAGAAGATCTTAATAAAGATTCTCCTTATAATACTTATAAAAGAATTGATTTGCCGCCAACACCAATTTCTAATCCAGGAATTTTAGCAATTAGGAGCGTTAATAACCCCCTAATGACTGATTATTGGTATTATTTAAATGATTCTGAGGGTCGTGCTATTTTTGCTAAAACTTTAAAAGAACACCAAGAAAATATTAAAAAATATCTTAAAAAATAATGCCCAGGGGTTATTTAATTATTATCATAATCATTCTTGGAATTTTATCTCTTTTTGCTCTTAGAAAAACTTATGAAGAATTTGCTTTGCCTAAAGTAGCAGTCACAATTTATCCTTTTTATGACATTGTTAAAGAAATAGTCGGTGATAAATTTGAAGTTATTTTAATTGTTCCTCCTGGAGCTGAACCTCATAATTTTGAATTTAGACCACAAGATATCCTTAAACTTCGAGGAACGAAAATCGTTTTTTCTCATGGACTCGTCATTGATGATTGGACAAAAAATTTAACCCAAAATTTAAAATCAGTAAAAGTCATCTCCCTTTATCAAAGTGTAGATTTAATTGATCAAGATCCTCATTTTTGGCTTTCATTAGAAAATATGAAAAAAGTTGCTCGAAAAGTGGCTGAAGAAATGGAAAATTTTGATCCCCAGAATAAAGATTATTATGAAAAAAATCTGAAAAATGTTTCAAATAAATTAAATGAACTTTCAAAATTTGCCCAAAATGAATCAAAAAATTTTTCTTTAAGATATTTAATCACTCAACATGATGCTTTTAAATATTTTGCCAAAGAATTAAATCTTAATATCGTTGGTTTTCTTGAAGGACCCAATAAAGAACTAACCCCAACAGAACTTCAAAAATTAATTGATTCTATAAGAGTTTTGAAGATTAAAGTTATTTTTAAAGAGCCTGGCGAAGAAAGCAATCTTTTGAAAACATTAGCCAAAGAATTTAATTTAAAAATTTATGAATTAGACCCAATTGAAGGCAAAAGCGGCCTAAATTATTTTTATGCTTATAGAAAAAATATTGAAACCTTAAAAGAAGCTTTAAAATAAAAAATAGAGATATAATATTAATAATGAATGCTTTGGAGGTGAAAAATTTGGTTGTGAGATTTGGAGAGCAAGAAATTATTAGAAATATTAGTTTTGTTTTACCTGAAGGAACAATCACTGCTTTGATTGGGCCAAACGGTGCTGGAAAGTCAGTTTTATTAAAGACAATTTTGGGTCTTTATCCTTATGAAGGTGAGATAAAAATTTTTGGTGAAAATCATTTGAAAATGTTGTCTTTTGTTGGTTATGTTCCTCAAAATTATAACTTCGATCCTGTTTTACCTTTAACTGTTTATGAATTTTTAAAAATAAGCAATCCTCAAGGAAAGATTGATGAGGTTTTAAAAGAAATTGATATTGAAAATATAAAAGATAAAAACATTTCTCGTCTTTCTGGTGGTCAACTTCAAAGAGTTCTTTTTGCAAGAGCCATTTTAGCCCAGCCAAAAATTTTACTTTTAGATGAACCAGTTTCGGAAACAGATATTGTTGGTCAAAAAGAATTTTATGAAATTATTAAACATTTAAATAAAGAGTATGGAACAACTATTTTGATTACCAGCCACGAGATAACGATTGTTCATACTTTTGCTAAGAGAGTTTTATGTTTAAATCGTTCTTTAGTTTGTGATGGTCCTGTAACTGAACTTTTTAAAGAAGAAATTTTGAAAAAACTTTATCAAAGAGACATTTTTGTTTATCCATTCAATAGACCACTTAATGAACATAATTGAATATTCATTTTTGTTAAAATCTTTGATTATTAGTTTATGGTTGAGTGTTGTTTTTGCTCTTTTGGGTGTTTTTGTTTTTATTAAAAGAATGTCTTTTTTTAGTGATGGGATTGCCCATTCAGCTATTTTGGGTTTAGCTTTGGCTTTTTTATTTAACTTCAATATTCTTTTATCAGCTTTAATAACAGGTATCATCTTTTCTCTTTTAATTTATTATTTAGAAAGAAAAACAAAAATTCATACTGACACTTTAATTGGCCTTGTTTTTGTAAGTTCTCTTTCTTTAGGTTTAATTTTAATGTCACTTAAAGCAGGTTATCAACCAGAACTTTTAAATTTTCTTATTGGTAATATTTTGACTATTAGTGATTTTGATTTTGTTTTAACAATTATTTTTTCAATTTTGATTTTAATTTTTTTTCTTTTTCAATTCTCTAAATTAACTTTGGCACTTTTAGATCCCGTAGAAGCTAAATTAAGAAATTTAAATGTTGATTTTTATGAATTTTTATTTTATTTAATTTTGGGAATAAGTATAATTTTAGGAATAAAGCTTGTTGGTGTTATTTTGATTACTGCTTTTTTGGTTTTGCCTCCGGCTATTAGTAGTTTGGTTTCCAATTCATTTAAAAGTTTTTATCTTTTAAGCATTGTTTTTGCTTTGATGAATGTTTTTTGGGGATTTTTTATTTCTAATTTTTATAATTTTCCTTTAGGAGCAAGTATTGTCATTTCAGCCTCAGCGTTGTTTTTCCTTTTATTTTTAATAAAAAGTTTGATAAAATAAAAATATGGTTGAACAATTAAGAAAAGGGGAGGAAAAATTTATTAGAAAATTTGAAGCTCTTCATAAAGAAAAACCTGAATTAGCTGCCTTAGAAAAACACGAAGAGAAGGTAAGATTTACTATAGAAGAAATTAAAAGAGAAATTGAGGAACTTCCTGAAATTAAAAGAGAAGAAGAATTTCATCATTCAATGCCGATAAGTCAAATGACCAATGTTTTAGCCCAAGCCATTGATATAGCTCTTAATGAGGGAGTTGGGGAAGCTCTTAAATTTATTTATCAATTTAACAATCCTTACCTAATTGATGCTTTTCATGATCTTTTAATTGGTCATTTTGTTGACTTATTAATAAAAAAATGAGTAATTTTTATTATTTTCTTTTTGGTGTCTTATCGGTTTTGGGAATAGGAATTATTTTTTTGACTGTTTGGTTAATAAGGAAGCATAAAGAAAAAGTTAAATTGAAACTTTCTTTAAATTATTCTTTACTTTTAATTGAACTGCCTCGACCAATAACTTTACAGCAAGCCCAAACAGAACCAAGAATCAAAATTATTGAAGAATTAACTGCTTTTGAAAATTTTTTAGCTAATCTTTCAAAAATTAAAAGCCCCATTGTTTTTGAAATAGCCGTGCCTCATTATGGTGAAGAAATTTATTTTTATGTAGCTTTACCTAAAAAAGAAATTGATTTTTTAAGAAAGACCGTTCTTGGTTTTTGGCCCGGAGCAGAAATTAGTTTAGTTAAAGAAGATTATAATGTTTTTAATCCCTCTGGTTATTCTTTGGCTTCAGTTGTTAAACTTAAAAATCATTCTTATCTTCCAATTAGAAGTTACAAAGAGCTAGCGCAGGCTAATGTTGATCCCCTAGACTCTTTTCTTTCTGCTTTTAATAAATTGTCAAAAGAAGGAGAGGGTTTAGCTTGGCAAATTATTTTAACTCCAGTTTCTGCTGGTGAAAATAAAAAAATTTTAGGTATGGTAAAGAAATTAAGAGAAGGAGAAAAATTGAATGAAGTTTTAAGTAAGAATATTCTTTCTGATATCTTAAAAGTTTTGGAAGAAGCTTTTATTCCTAAAAAAGAAGAAACAAAAAAGAAAGAGGAGGAAGAAAAAATAAAACCAAAACCAATAGAAGAAATTGCTATCAAAAATTTAGAATTTAAAGCTAATAAGCCACTTTTCAAATTAAACATTCGTCTTGTTGCTTCTAGTGATGACGAAATTACTGCTAACCAAATTTTATCAGCTTTAGAATCTCCTTTTCATCAATTTACCAATCCTGGTTTTAATGAATTTTATTATTTTCGACCAAAAGGAAAATATCTTAAAAAGATTTTCTATCAATTTGCTTTTCGACTTTTTGACTCTTCTCAAAGTTTTCTTTTAAACACTGAAGAAATAACATCCTTTTTTCACTTCCCTACTTCCTATATTAAAAATCCTATTATTCATTGGCTTTCATCTCGTTCAGCTCCACCACCAAGTAATTTACCTCAGGAAGGAATAATCTTGGGAGAAAATATTTATCAAGGAATGAAATCAATTGTAAGAATTACTCGCAATGACAGAAGAAGACATATTTATGTTATCGGACAAACAGGAACTGGTAAAACAACCTTACTCAAAAATATGGTTATTCAAGATATTAAAAACGGTGATGGTGTTTGCTTTCTTGATCCTCATGGAGATGTGGCTCAAGAAATTTTAGGTTTAATTCCCAAAGAAAGAATTGATGATGTCATTTATTTCAATCCTGGAGATATCAGAAGACCAATTGGTCTTAATATTTTAGAATATTCTCCACAAAGACCGGAAGAAAAAACATTTATTATTAATACTTTAATTGAAATTATCGATAAATTATACAATCTTCAAGTTACCGGTGGACCAATGTTTGAACAATATTTAAGAAATGCTTTACTATTATTAATGGATGATCCGAATTGGGGGTATACCCTATTAGAAGTTTCCAAGGTTTTTGTAGATGAACCTTTTCGAGATGAACTTTTAAGTAAATGCAAAAATTATCCAGTTATTGAATTTTGGACAAAACAAGCACCAATTGTTGGTGGTGAACTTTCTTTAGAAAATATGATTACCTGGGTAACTTCAAAATTAAATCCATTTATCACTAATGATTTTGTAAGACCAATTATTGCTCAATCAAGATCAACAATAGATTTTAATCAAATTATGAATGAAAGAAAAATTTTAATTGTGAATTTATCAAAAGGACTCATAGGAGAGACAAGTGCTTATTTGATGGGAATGCTTTTAATTACAAAAATTTTATTAGGTGCTTTTGCTAGAATCACCATTCCTGAAGAAGAAAGAAAAGATTTTTATCTTTATATTGATGAGTTTCAAAACTTCGCTTTCAAAGGAGTGGCTAGTATTTTAGCAGAAGCAAGAAAATATAGGCTTTCGATGGTTTTGGCTCATCAATATATTAAACAATTACCTGAGGAAATAGCTTCTGCAGTTGTCGGTAATGTTGGCACTATGATTGCTTTTAGAGTTGGTGCTCAAGATGCAGAATTTTTAGAAAGAATCTTCTTACCTGTTTTTAACAAATTTGATTTAGTCAATATTCCTAATTATAATGCTTATATCAAACTTTTAATCTATGGTTATGTTTCTGATGCCTTTAATATTAAAACTTTTCCACCTGGAACTTCTTCTAAAGAATTGGCAGAAAAGGTTGCAGAACTTTCTATGTTAAAATATGGTAAGGAAAAAGAAATTATTGAAAAAGAAATAGCTGAAAAATATGCCAACCTTATTTAATATTTTAATTATTTTGGGAGGGCTAATCTTTGTTTATTTTCTTTTAAAGAAAGACATTGAAAAATTAATTAGTCAAAGTAAAGATTCTGAGGCTCAAAAATTTTTAGATTTACAAAATAAAATTATTGAAAGTTTTAGTCTTTTGGGAAAAGAGGTTCAAGAGCATTTAAGAACAACTTTGGAAAAGCAAGAAAAAATTGTTGAGACAACTTCAAAAATTGAAGAGCTGACGAGAAATTTAGAATCAAGTGCGGTTGAAATTAGAACTTTTAAAGAAATTTTAGCTGGACCAAAAAATCGTGGCTTTTTAGGAGAAGTAATGTTAGAAGAAATAATTAAAAATTTGCCTGCAAGTTTTTATGAAAAACAATATCAACTTGGTTTTGATCGAGTTGATTATGTTTTAAAACTTAACGATTTAATTATTCCTATTGATGCTAAATTTCCTACTCAAAGCTTTCAGGGTTCCAAAAAAGAACTTATTAAAAATTTAAAAAATAAAATTGAAGAAATTTCCCAAAAATATATTTTGCCATCAAGAGGAACAGTTGAATTTGCTTTAATGTATTTAGCTAATGAAGGAATTTACTATGAACTTTTGTCTGATAAAGATTATGCTGAAGTTTGGGATTTTGCAAGGGAAAAATCTGTTTTTCTGACTTCACCAAAAAATTTTGAACTTATCTGCTCTTCCCTGCTTTTAGTTATTCGTAAACAAGAATTGGGACAAAACATTCAACAAATTCTAATGAATTTACATCAATTAGAAAAAGATTTATTGGAATTAAGCCAGCAATTCGAAACTTCCTATAAACAATTAAGATATAGCTTTTCTAACCTTCAGGAATTTGAAAGAATTTTAAATAGATTTATTATTAATTACCGAAGCCTTTTAAAATCAGAAGAAAAATTAGAACAAAAAATCAAAGAAAGGTCGTTAATTTAATAAAACGCGGACTACACGCGGACTAACGCGGACAAGAACAGTTTACACGGATTTTTACCGGATACTCTACCCGGATTTAAACCGGATAAATCCGGTAATTATCTGGGTAACTCATCTGTGAGACATCCGGGTAAAAATATAAAAAGTCTGCGTAAGTCTGCGTCCAGTCTGTGTAGATCTGCGCTTGTGATATGAAAATAGCTATCAATGGTTTTGGAAGAATTGGAAGAATATTTTTTAGACAAACTTTTGGCTATCCAAATTTTGAAATAATAGCTATTAATGATTTGTCTGATCCCCAAAACTTAGCTTATTTATTAAAATATGATACTGTTTATGGTCCTTATGAAAAATCAGTTGAAGTTAAAGATAATAAACTGATTGTTGATGGAAAAGAAATTTTAATTTTTAAAGAGACTGATCCAACTAAACTTCCCTGGAAAGATCTTGATATTGATGTTGTTGTTGAAGCTACGGGAGTTTTTACTGAATATGAAAAAGCTAAAACACATTTAGCTGCTGGAGCTAAAAGAGTTGTTATTACTGCACCAACAAAAGATGAAATTACTCCAACTTTTACTCCTGGCTTAGAAGATTTAGCTAAAATAAGTTCTTTAGGCGAAACAGAATTTATTACTTCTAATGCTTCTTGCACTACTAATTCAGTTAATCCTGTTTTAGCTATTTTAATGAAAAGAATTGGTATTAAAAAAGCAATTTTAACAACAATTCATGCTTATACAGCTACCCAAAATTTGGTTGATGGTATTGTTAAGGGTCATGATTTTCGTCGTGGTCGAGCTGCTGGTTTAAATATTGTTCCTTCTACAACTGGTGCTGCTGAAGCTACGGTTAGAGTTATACCATTGCTTAAAGGAAAATTTGATGGCATTTCTATTCGAGTTCCTGTTATTTGTGGTTCTTTGTCTGATATTACTGTTTTAACAGAAAGACCAACAACAGTTGAAGAAATTAATAATATTTTTAAAGAAGAGGCTCAAAAACCAGAATGGCAAGGAATTTTAAAAGTTATTGAAGAAGAAATTGTTTCTTCTGACATTTTAAAAGAACCTTATGGAGCTATTGTTGATCTTACTCTCACTCGTGTTGTTGATGGTGATTTGGTTAAAGTTTTTTCTTGGTATGATAATGAATGGGGTTATTGTGCAATGTTAATTAAACATATTTTATCTTTATTTAAATATTAAAAAATTAACGAGTTGGCAAGTTAACGAGTTAGGAACTTTTTCTTTTTAACTTTCTTAATGCCTCGATTTTGGACTTTGCCTTCTAATCTTGGTGGTTTTCTTGGTGGATAAGCTGTCTTTGGCTTCATTGAACAATTTTATAGACTAAATCACCTTCTTTTGTTTTACCGGCAGCTAAAATAGCTATTTCAGTTCCGGCTTTAGCAGATTGAATCTTTTTTCTTTCAACCTCCATTGACTCAACAACTTGACGAAACCTCTCCTCGCCGTTCTTTTTTCTCACAATAATCTCATCACCTATTTTCAAATCTTCATCAAGCTCAATCACTATGGCCGGAATATGACCATAAAAATGTTTTACTTTACCAATTAAAATTTCCATTATTGGGAAACTTCAATGGTTGTTGTCAATTCTCCTGTGGCTCTTAAAATAATTCTATTTGTGGTAGGATCTTGTAAAATTTGATACTTAGTATCATAATTATTGACATCAGTCCAGCTTCCATCTTTGGGATCAACAGGCATTCTTGGCATATAAGTTGGTACTAAACAAGGAGCAATATTATAATCACCGGCATTAGAACTCATATTTTTTGGCGTTGTTGTTGGTAAATCTCCAGCAGCACAATTAAATGTTCCTTTATTATCAACAACATTCTGTAAAATTGCTTTCAAAATATCATTTAAATGACTGACCCTTTGAGTATCTCGAGCTTTAGCAAATTGACGACCAGGATTTAAAGCAATAATGATGCCTGCGGCTAAAAGAGCAATTATTCCAATGACAATTAAAATTTCTATAAGGGTAAAACCTCTTTTTGACATTTTAAGATAACTTTTAATGACGACCCTTTATTATATTTTACCACAAATTTTTAATTTTATATTCTTACCAAAATCTCCCATTTAATTATTTGCCTATTGCCTAAATCAAAAATTGTCCTTAAATAAAGGGAAAAATTAAATAAACTTCCTTTAAGTTTTAATATTTTATAACCATCAATTGAGTTTTCCACGGGATAAACATAACAATTAAAATTTTCCCAGCTTAAATTTTCATTGCCAGAATAATTAGCATTTTGAATTAATTTTCCCAAAACAACTTCTCCACAACCTTCCAAATAATTTTTTAATTGAAGGAAAATTAAATCTTTATCAAGAAAACCAAAAAGATAAAATGATGTTTGTGTCAAATTAAAAATAAGAAAAATTAAAAAGATAGAAATTAAAACTAAGGCAGTAAAACCTATAAAACCTTTCATTTTAAAAAATAAATAAGTTCTATTGATGGCGACTCAATTTTTGGCTTATCTTTAACTTTACCCTGCAAAATAATTTTAATTCCCTTTTTTGTTGCTGACATGATTTCAAAAGTTGTTGAGGAAAAATCAAAATTTAAAGAGGAAATAGGAATAGAATTTAAATAAAAAATACCGTCTTGAAGAGAGATTTGATAATTAGTACCTTTAAAAATAGAAAGTACTGTTGAATTTGAAGATGTGGTTATTTGAAAATCATTGCTGCCATTTAAATAAAAATAAATTTTCTTTTGTAAAAAGATTGTTTCTTTTGTTAATTGATTTAAATAGAAATCTTGATCACGATATTTTAAAAAATTGAAAGCAGAAAGGAAAAGAAAAATTAAAACTAAAGAAAAAATTCCTAAATAGATCAAAACCTCAATCAGAGTAAATCCTTTTTTCATCTTGAAGTAATAATCCTTAAAGCATCGTTCGACCTTGCAGAAACAAAAACAAGATTGTTTCGATAATCTATACCAGTTGCGTCTTGGGGGAAATTATAAGAAGAATAAAGATAAGGTGAGTTTATATTTGAATAATCAATAATTTGAAATTCAGTATTAGGATTGGAAGTAGCTAAAAAAGCTAAATTTTCTCGAGCATAAATATCATTAACCTTACCCCCCGCATCATAAGTTGAAATAATATTTAGATTATTTAAATTAGAAGTATCAATAAAATATAATTTCCTACTTCCGCCAACCAAAAGTAAATTGTAATTTAAAGGGAAAAGGCTATAACCAATGTCATTACCTGGTAAAGTTAGATTGGAAAGCAAAGAAGGCGATGATGGATTGGAAACATCATAAATATAAATCCTATTTGAAGATAAATAAAGACGATCTTTTAAAACAAAAACATCATTAACATCAGCGTCAAAATTTAATGAGCTTAAAAGAATGGGCGAGTTTGGATTTGAAACATCATAGATGAAAACCTCATTACCAGAAGATCTTTGAGTAGTAATAACAACATAGATTCTTTGATCTAACGGCAAAGTAAAAGCAAAAATTGAAAGGGGTATAGCATTATTATTTGGTAAGGTTGTCGAACTTACAAGATAAGGAGAAGATTCATTCGAAATATTAACAATCTGAAGTTGCTGGGAATTTGAATTATGCGCTAAATAAGCATAATTTTGTTTAACAGAAAGAGAATTAGCTCCTTTACCGGTATTTAAACTTGATTTAATAAAAGGAGTTTGTGGATTAGTAATATCAATTAAAAATAAATCTGGCTTTTTTTCATCAGCAGCTACCGAAGAAATAAAAACTGTACTAAATTTAACATTAATATCAGTGCCAGCATTTCCTGGTCCCAAATCAATACTTGAAAGAGTTGTTGGAAATCTCCAATCCCCACTTAGTCCTCCTCCACCTCCACCACCAGCACCACCAGAACCATCATCAATAGGCATATTTTTCCAATCAACTAAATAACTAATAAGAGAGACAGATTTTGGTTTAGGCTTCTTCCAGCTGACCTTAATTTCAACTTTTTTAGTATAAGGATCAAGATCAGTAATATTTCTTTCAATTAAAAAATTTTCATAAGTCGAAGTTATATTAGTAATATTAGAAAAATTTGTTTTAGATAAATCTCTTAATTTTTCTATTTCATTATTTGCTAAATTTAAAGCTCTTTCAAAAAAAGAACTTTGTATACTTAAAATCTGATTGGCATTTAAAACATAATAGGCAGTCACTAAAAAAATGGAAACTAAAACCAAAGCAAGCAAAATCTCAAACAAACTTTGTCCTTTACCATTCCAAAAGACCTTCATAATTAATTTGAATTTTTTTAATTTTGCTTCCTTGTATAAGTTCGATGGTGCCTGAAACAGAAGAAGTGGCAGAAAAATTATTAAAAACAATTTCAGAAAAAGGTGAGTTTATTTTTATTTTTACTCTTGGATAAATTTGATCATAAACTGTGTTTCTGGAATTATAATTTGAACCTGAAAAAACAAGATAATAATCATTAGCAAAATAAACTCCTCTTGGTAAACCATAAAGATTGTCCAAAGCTTCTAAACGAGCTTTATTTAATAAATTTAAAAGAAGTTCTCTTTCTCCTTCTAAAAGAAAGGATTGATAAAAACTATAATTAAAAACAAAACCTACAGCCAAAAACAAACCTAAAATTAAAAGAACAATTAAAATTTCAAAAAAAGTAAAACCTTTCATTGTCCTATTTGTTGGGTAATTTGATAAATTGGCATAATAATGGCTAAAGCAATAAAAGCAACAATAATACCCATTAAGGCTAAAAGAATTGGTTCTAAAAGAGTGACAAAATTTTTTAATTTCTCGCTTAAACTTTCTTCATAATAATTGACTAAATAGAAAAGATTGCTTTGTAATGAACCGGCTTTCTCGCCAACTTCTAAAAGATTAATAAAGACATTATCAAAATATTTTGCTTTCTTAGAAAAAAATTCTTGCAAAGGATGGCCTTGATTAATTGAAAAAAGAGCTTCTTCAAAAAGTTTTTGATAAAAAAGATTATTAACTGTTTTGGCAGTGATAGCTAAAGAGCGCGTAATGTCTAAACCACTTTCAACTAAAAGTCCTAAACTTCGGCAAAAACTAACAAAATTTGAATAACGAACAATAGTTCCCAAAAAGGGGAAGTTGATGATCATTTTATCCCAAAAAAATTTGACTTTTTTTATTTTTAACAAAAAATAAATTAAAAAAATGAAAGCAAAAAGACTTATTAAAACTAAATACCAAAATTTTAAAAGAAAAGTTGATACTTTAATAAAAATAATTGTGGTAAGTGGTAATTTAACTTTTAGCTCAGTAAAAATTGGCATGATCTTAGGAAAAACAATAAAAATCATTAAAAGAGTAATTCCTAAAGTAGCAGTTAAAATGAAAGCTGGATAAATAAAAGAAGAAATAATTTTTCCTTTTAGCTCTCTTTGTTTTTTGAGTTCTTCAGCTAAATATTCCAGATTTTTATCCAAATTGCCACTAATTTCTCCAACTTCAATAATATTTAAAAAAAGCTCTCCAAAAAGATTGGAAAATTTTCTTAAACTATTCGCTAAAGAAAGACCTCTTTCCAAATCTTGAGTCGTTAATTTCAAAATATATTTTAAAGATGGCGAGCGACTTTGTTTTTCTAAAAAATTCAAAGCATCAATAATTGGCACACCACTCTTTAGCATCAAAGAAAGTTGTCTGGCTAAAAGAATTTTTTCAACCTCAGAAACTTTTAAAAATTGTGGCTTTTTGATTTTATTCATAAATAACTCTTAAAACTTCTTCAATAGTTGTTATTCCCCTTAAAACTTTCCGAAAACCATCTTCAACTATTGTTGTCATTCCTTCTTTTTTAGCAATTTCTTTAATTTCACTACTATGTTTTCTTTCAATAATGGCTTCACGAATATTATTAGTTACATTTAAAACCTCAAAAATTCCTATTCTTCCTAAATAACCAGTTTGATTACAAACACTACAACCTTTACCATGATAAGTTTTGCTTCTTTTAGAAAGTTCTTTCAAAATTTCTTCAGGAACAAATCTTTCCAAACCTTTAATTTCTGTCTCGCTTAAATTTCTTTCATCTTTACATTCTTCACAAATAGTTCTTACTAATCTTTGAGCTATGGCAACATTCACGGTTGAGGCAATTAAAAATGGTTCAACTTCCATTTCTAAAAGACGAGGAAAAACAGTAGCAGCATCATTGGTATGAAGTGTTGATAAAAGCAAATGACCGGTTAAAGCAGCATTAATGCTAATAGCAGCAGTTTCTTTATCTCTAATTTCACCAACCATAATAATATCAGGATCCTGCCTTAAAATTGATCTTAAGCCAGTATCAAAAGTAAGACCGGCTTGGGGATTAACCTGAATCTGATTGATACCCTCAACAGAATATTCTATGGGATCTTCTAAAGTAATAATAGTCACATTTTCACTATTTAAAAGTTTTAAAATAGTATAAAGGGTTGTTGTTTTTCCAGAACCAGTTGGACCAGTAACTAAAATCATTCCATAAGGCTTTAAAATAGCTCTTTTAACAATTTCCAAATCTCTTGTAGAAAAACCTAAATTTTCTAAAGTAAATTCTTTTTCTGGCTCAACTAAAAGTCTCATGACACAATTTTCTCCATAATAAGTTGGCATAATGGAAACACGAATATCAAATTCTTTGCCTTCATCAGCAATTTTATATTTAAATCTTCCATCTTGGGGTGCTAAATGTTCATCAATTCTTAAATTAGCAAGAATTTTGACACGAGTAACGATTTCATCTTGAATTTCTTTAGGTAAAGTAAAAATAGTATGCATCACACCATCAATTCTGGCACGAACTCTTAAATAACGATCAAAAGGTTCAAGATGAAGATCAGAAGCTCTTAAATAATAAGAATACAAAATTAAATTTTGCAAAAGATCGACAATAGAAATTTCATCAACTGGTTTTTTGATTTCCTCATCAATAAAATTTTTTAAAGAGAATTTATCCATTAAAATTTTTCGCTTACTTCTTCTTTTAAGACTATTTCTGGATTTTCAAAAGCTTTTTGAAGGTTTTCGATAATATTATCAAATAAATCATCAAATTCGGTTGGTAATCTTTTTCTTTTGTAAGGATTGGCATAAGAAATTATCTGTTGATAAACAAAAGGATGCCACCGATCCATCTCTTTTAATTTTTGTGAAATTTCTTTAACTAAACTATTAGCAGTTAAAACTTTTCCTGCTCTTTTTTCTCTTATACTCAAGGCGTCAGTTAATTTTTCATCAAGAAAGAAATCACATTTTTTTAAAATTGACTCAAAAGAACTTCCTGCTAATTTTTCTTGTTTTTCATAACCAAGACCTAAAGTGACATAATAAGCTTGCTCAATAGAATCAACAATTTCTGGATCTGATTCTAAAATTTCTGGTTGAGTTTCAAGATATTGACGATAGATATTTAAAGCAACATAAGATTTTTCTCTAATATTAAGTTCTTTTTCAATATTAAGGTTCATCATTAGTTGAGCTATTTTTTGAGGAACAACAATGGCAGGAAGTTCTCTAATGCCAAGTTCTTTAGCAGCCAAATATCGATGTTGACCATCGATAATAGTAAAAGTATTATCTTTATCCTCAACAACAATAATGGGCACAAGAAAACCTATTCTTTCGATAGAGTTTGATAAATGTTTAATATGATAAGAGCTTGGCTTTCTTTGATGCCGAACCACAGCTAATTTTTCAATAGGAATAATTTTAAATTTTAAACCCTGATGATGATAAGGTTCAGTAAATTCTATCTCTGTTTTTGTTTGTGATTTTCGGGGAGTCATCTTATAATATATTATATAATGAATTTTGAAAATTTCAAAGAAAAGCTTCTTTTATATAAAAGTTATTCAGATGAAGAAATTCTTTTAATTGAGAGGTCTTTTTATTTTGGCGAAAAAGCTTACCAAGGAATAAAAAGAAAAAGTGGTGAACCTTATTTAAATCATTGTTTAAGAACTGCTCTTAATTTAGCTGAACTAAAGCTTTCTCCAGAAATAATTGTGGCTGGAATTTTACATGACGTTCTAGAAGATAGCGATATTTCTGAAGAAGAATTGAAAAATGAATTTGGAGAAGAAATAAATTTTTTAGTTAAAGGAGTGACAAAGATTAGTTCTTATCGTTATAAAGAGAAAAATTTAGCTCAAGCAGAAAATTTAAGAAAACTTATTTTAGCAACAATCAAAGATGTCAGAGTGGCTATTATTAAATTAGCTGATAGACTTGATAATATGAGGACCTTAGAATATTTAGAACCAGAAAAAAGAAAAAAAATAGCCTTGGAGACAAATGATATTTATGCTCCTTTAGCTTTAAGATTGGGAATTAGTGAGTGGGCAGGAGAATTAGATGATTTAGCTTTAAAATATCTTGAACCAGAAAAATATCATTATCTTAAATTAGAAATTGAAAAAAGAGCAATTAGTGATAAAAATTATTTAGAAAAATTAAAATTTTTAATTGAAAGTGAACTTAAAAAGAAAAATATTAATGTTTTTAAAATAGAATATCGGATTAAAAGAATTTCTAGTGTTTATAAAAAATTACCCCGGAAAAATCATGATTTAGATAAAATTTATGATCTTTTAGCTTTTCGGGTTATTGTTAAAACTGTAGAAGATTGTTATTTGGCTTTAGGAGTTTTACATTCTTTATTTAAACCTTTGATGCACGAATTTGACGACTATATTGCTTTTCCTAAGCCAAATGGTTATCGAAGCTTACATACTACAGTTATTACTGATGAAGGAAAATATGTTGAATTTCAAATAAAAACTGAAGAAATGCATCTTTATAATGAATTTGGTATGGCTGCTTATCTTGCTTATGCTGATGCTAAGCAGACTAAAACTTATCAAAAAGAAAAACCTGTTTTTGCTGATGAAGAAGAATTAAAAATTATTCAAAATTTAAGAGATTGGCAGGAAGGTTTTACTGATATTTTTAAAGAAAAAATTTATGTTTTAACTCCCAAGGGAGATGTGGTTGAACTACCAGCTAATAGTACTCCTTTAGATTTTGCTTATAAAATTCATACCCAACTTGGTAATCATTTTGCTGGTGCTCGCGTTAATCAAAAACTTGTCCCTATTGATTATAAACTTCAAAACGGAGATGTTGTAGAAATCATTATTAATAAAAATCGAAAACCTTCTCCTGATTGGCTTAATATTATTAAATCTGCTCATGCTAAAAAGAAAATTAAATCTCAACTTCGTAAAGAACATTTTATTTTTATACCTAAAATTAGTGTTGAACTTAAAATAACTGCGCAAGATAGAGTTGGTCTTTTAAAAGATATTGCCAATATCATATACTCGCAAAATATTAATATTACCGGCAGTCGAAGTAAAACCAAAAAGGGTTTAGCTTATCTTTATTTTACTTTACAGATTAACAACAAAAAGGAACTTGAATCTTTGAAAGAATTGATTAAGACAAAAATTAAAGAGGTCATTGAAATAGAATAGTTTATTAAACAACACGAATAAACATACGAATGGCAACAAAACAAACAACGAATGGCAATGAATCTACTACGGATTATTCGTCGCTATTCGTTTGTCATTCGTTGCAATTCGTGTTTATTATCTTAAAATTATTCTGTATTTTTCCTTTAAGAACTCTTCGATTTTTCTCATTTCCAAATTTATTTCCTCATCTTTTAAACTTCTTTGTGGGTGATTAAAAATAAATCTTAAAGTCATTGATTTTTTATCAGTAAAATAAATATCGATCAATTTTATCTCTTTAAGAAAATTAAATTTTTGTTTTTTTATTTCTTTCTCTATTTCACTAAATTTAACTTTTTCATCAACAAAAAAAGAAAGATCTCGAACAATTGAAGGAAAAACTGGCCAAGGCTCAAATTCTTTTATTAATTTTTGATATTTTCTTAATTTTTCCAAATTAATTTCAATCACCCCAACTTCAAGATCGAGACCATAATCTTCTGAAACTTTTTTAGAAATTAAAGCAAAGATGCCGACCCTTTCTTTATTAATAAAAATTTCTACCTGGTTTTGGCCGGTCTCTTTAAGATTAAAATTTATTCTTAATTCATCTTCTAAAACTTTTAAAACTCCCTTAAGTTCTTTTAAAATTTCTTCAGGATCTTTAAAAGCAAAACTAATTCCAAGGTGATATTCTTCAACAATAGAAATGGGTGATAAGTGATGAGAAATGCGAGATGAGTCTGCGTAATAAGCAACTTTACTAATTTCAAAAACTCTTATTTCTTTAAAATAAAATTGATTAAGATAAACTGATTTGAGTAAATTAGGAATTAAACTTGTTTGAAAATATTTATAATTTTCACTAATTGGATTTAAAACCTTGATCGGTCTGCGTAAGTCCGCGTTTAGTCCGCGTAAGTCTGCGTCTTTTAAATCTTTATCACCAAAAAAACTATAATTATGAACTTCGTCATAACCAGCTTTAGTTAAAATTTTTCTTAAATAATTATTAAATTCTATTTCTGGAGCAATACTCACTTCTTTGGGAGGAATTTCATAAAAAGCAGGAATTTTATTTAAATCATAAATTCTAATTATTTCTTCAATAATATCTTCTTCTGTCTCTAAATCCAAACGATCTAAAGGAGGAACTAATCTCATTATGTTTTTGTTTTGAGAAATTATCTTGATTTCTAATTTTTTTAAAATTTTTCTTATCCCCTCTTTTCTAAAATTTATTCCTGTAAATTTATTCAATCTTTCTAAATTAAAATTTATAATTTTTTCTTTTAATTTTTTCTCTCCAATAACTCCTTTTAAAACTTCACCACCAAGATTTTCTTGAATTAAAGAACTTAATCTTAAAAGAGCTTGTAGTGATCTTATGGGTGCAACTTTTCTTTCAAAACGAAAACTAGCATCGGTTTTTAAATTTAATTTTCTTGAGGTTGAATAAATTTTTACTGGATCAAAAACAGCTGCTTCAATAAAAATATTTTTAGTTTGCAAATCTACTGCAGAATTTTTTCCTCCTTTAATTCCAGCTAAACCCAAAATTTTCTTTTTATCAGCAATAACTATTTCTCCTCCTAAAAGTTTATATTCTTTATCTTCTAAAGAAACAAATTTTTCTCCTTTTTTTGCCAAACGAACATAAATAGGCAAACTTATTTTATCCAAATCAAAAATATGGAGGGGGGCACCATATTCAACCATTACAAAATTAGCTAAATCAACTAAAAAATTAATAGAATTAAAACCATAAAATTCAACAAATTCTTTCAACCACTCTGGAGAAGGTTTATTTTCAACATTTAAAATTACTTTACCAAAATAATAAAAGCAGTGAGCAGTTTGAACTTTTACTAAATTTTTATTTATTTTTTTATAAGATTCTTTTAGGCGGATTTTCTTTTCAAAAAATTGCTCTCCACTTACTCTGGAAATTTCTTTAGCTAAACCAATTAAACTTGAAGCATCTGGATAACGATTGGGTAAAACATCAACCTCTAAAATATCATCACTGAAATTAGTCTCAAAACTTTTGAGTGTCAAATCCTGAGCTACCTTTTCCCAATCAATTTTTCCTTTCAAATAATTTTTTAAATCTTTTATTCTAAACCTCATCAAATAATCGCGAACAAACGCGGACTAACACCGACAGAATTTATCTGTGTGAGTCTGCATCTATTAAAATTGTCTTATAAATCTCAAATCTGACGAATGTAAAATTCTTATATCATTAATATTGTGTTTTAACATTATCAATCTATCAATACCAAAACCAAAAGCATAACCATGATATTTTTTATAATCAATGCCTGCTGATTTTAAAACAAAATTATGGACCATACCAGCACCAGCAATTTCCACAAAACCAGAATTTTTACAAACAGAACATCCCTTTTGTTTACAAAAAATGCAACCCAGATCAATCTCTAAACCAGGTTCAACAAACGGAAAATATCCTGGACGAAAACGGACTTTAATTTCTTGATTAAAAAATCTTTCAAAAAATTTTTCAACTACATATCTTAAATTAGACAAATTAGAATTTTCACTTATAGAAAGGCCATCAAGTTGATAAAATTCAAAATCATGAGTTTTATCAGTAGCCTCATAACGAAAAACTTTTCCAGCTATAATTGCTCTTACGGGAACTCCAAATTTTTTAAGGATCGGAATTTGGAAAGCACTAGTGTGGGTTCTAAAAAGGAGGTGGGAAGTGGATAATGAGGGATGGGAAGATTTTACCCATAAAGTATCCCAAAGGTCTCGAGCTGGATGGTTTTTGGGAATATTTAAATAATCAAAATTTTCTTTTTCATCAACAATTTGATTATAGTCAACAACAGAAAAACCCAATTGAGTAAAAATTTTAGATATTTCTTCAATTGTTTGAGAAATTAAATGCTCTTTGCCAATTTTTATTTCTTTTCCCGGATGTTCAAAATCAAATTTTATTTGTAGAGTGGATAAGCTTTCTTTCTTTTTTAAATAAAGTTGATAGATTTTTTCTTTTAATTCATTATAAAGCTTACCAATTCTTCTTTTTTCCTCTAAATCTAATTTTTTAATCAAAGACGGAAAATTAGCCAAATAACTTTTTCTTCCCAAATATTTTACTCTCAAGTTTTCTAGCTCTTCCAAATTTTTTGCATTATTCAAAAGATTTTCTGCTTCTTGCCAAATTTTGTTTAAATTTTCTTCAAGAGACATATGAATAAAAATTCACCCTGTACCAGAACAAAGTTCGGTACAGGGTAGTCCTGAACCGTGCTTTGCTCTGGTTCAGGACAAAATTCAAAATTCTTTATTCTAGATCCATTATTATTAATTTTACAATATTTTTGTTAAGGGACAATTTTTGTGATCGTGTTTTTTAGCTGGGCAATATTCTCTTCCATATTGAATTAATCTTAAAGGAAAATCTCTCCATTCCGGTCCTTTGGGAATTATTGTCATTAAATCTTTTTCAATTTTTTCAGGCTTTGTTTCTTTAGTAAGCCCCAAAAGTCTTGTTAATCTTTTGACATGAGTATCAACAGCAATACCTTTATAAATGTTATAAGCCACTGATAAAACAATATTAGCAGTTTTCCTTGCCACTCCTTTTAATTGAAGTAATTCCTCCATAGTCTTTGGCACTTTCCCACCAAATTTTTCTTTAATTATTTTTGCATTCTCCAAAATAAACTTGGCTTTATTTTTATAATAATTAACTCCTTTAATATCATTTTCAAATTCTTTTAAATTTGCTTTAGAATAATCATCAATAGTTTTATATTTCTTAAAAAGTTTTTCTGTAATCTCATTAACTTTTTTGTCAGTTGTTTGAGCAGACAAAATCACTGCCACCAAAAGCTCCCAAGGATTAGAAAAATTTAAAGCAATCTTTGCCTTCGGATAAATTCTTTTCAACTCTTTATTAATTTTTTCGAATAATTTTTTCTTTTTCTTATCCATTTAATTTAACACGAAAAAACACGAAAAATAAACACGAAAATACACGAAAAATTTTTTCGTGTTGTTTAGTGTCTTTTTATTTTCGTGTTGTTTCGTGTATGATATTTGCATTCGTGTTGTTTCGTTCTCTAATTCGTGCTGTTTCGTGTCTATATCTAATCCGTGATACCGGGTGAGGACACTATTAACACCCAACTTTTTTCAATCAAATTTGCCTCTTCTAAAATTGGATCAATAACTCTTGAAACTTGAGCACAATCCTCAACACTTACTCCATTTTCTTTATCAATTTTGATTATCAAAGCAAACCTTCCTTCTTCACTTCCAAACTTGATATCAACCAACTTATAACCCATATCTTCAATCACTCCCCCAATTAATTCCCTTACTTTTTCTTTTAAATCCATTAATTAATTATAAATTAATTTCTATAACTTCATAATCTTTTTCAGATTTAATACCCAAATTTAATTCTATCGCTCTTTTTATTTGAGGCAATTGGTAAGGATTTATTTTCCCCAAAGAATTTCCTTTGAAGCTTTGTATTATTTTTATTCCCTCTATATCAATTGCTATTCTATCGTCAGAAGCTATAATAAAGTTTGGCTCTTCTACTTTTCCTCGCGATGGCCCTTCTGTAACAAAACATTTTCTTGCATCCATAATAACGAGATTAACATTAAAAAGTGAATTCAGTTCAGCAATTTTTTCTTGAATATGAGAGAGATGTAATTTTATTCTTTCTGTTGGTTTCATAAATCCTACAGCTAATTTTAGTGCTCCTGTATATTGAGCATATTTATGTGTTTTTAAACAAGGTAAAAAAATAATTTTGTCTACTCTATTTAAAATTTCCGTGATTGATACAGCTTTCAAATATTTTGCATCTGGTATTTCTTTTTTTATCCATTTATAATCTTCGAATATATAAATTCTGGGAGGATTTTCTAAATTCATGAGATCAAAAATTTTTAACTCCTCCATTATCTTTTTAGTATTGAGACTCATTGTTGAACTTTCTCCTATCATTACTAATTTAGGTTCAGCAGAATAAACTATTTCAACAACTGCTTTTAAAAATTCATAATCAGTAGAAGCAGGAAATGGATCTGCAGTATTAAAATTTGGTTTTAATAAAACAACATCTCCTTTTTTAACAAAATTCTTAATCCCTCCCAAAGGCTCCAAAGACTTTATTATGCATTCTTTTAAATTGATATTAAATTTTACTTTAACTACTTTCTTCATTGGTAATTTATTTTTATTTTATCATCAAAAATTTTTTTATCATTTCTACTAATTCTTTTTGATAACTGACAAATTTTTCTTTAGCCACTTCTAAATCAAAATATTCTCCTTTATCAATTTCAGGAAATTCTCCAAATTCTGTTTTTATTAAATTACTTTTAATTTTTATATCATCACCCAGATCTTTTTCCAAAGCAAAAACATAAACAATTTTATTTTTACTTTTCACCTCTCCCAAATAAAAAATTTTTTCTTTATCTTCATCAGTTAAAACAATTCCTGTTTCTTCTTCAAATTCTCTTAGAGTAGTATTTTTTAGATCTTCTTCGTTTTCTATTTCTCCTTTGGGAATGCTCCAAGAGTTTAAATCTTTATTTTTCCAAAATGGACCTCCGGGATGAACTAAAAAAACTTGAATCTTTCCATTCTTTTTTCTATAAATTAATATTCCTGCCGATTTTTTCATTATTGATATCAAAAATTTAGTTTTTTAATTAAATCTTTTGGTGTTAATATTGTTAATCCATGCTGAGATGCAAAATCAATTACTTCTTGCTTTAAAAATTCTTTATCTAAAGTTAGAAAGAGTTCGGCTTTTTCTTTTATTACTGAAGCTAAAATGGGGACATCTTTTTTCTCAATTAAATTTTTAAATGATTTCAACTCCTTTTTACTAGGATTTTTAACAACCAAGACTTCTCCTAAAATCAAAATTTCAAAAAGTCGTAATAACAAATTAGGAAATTTTCTTTCTATAACATCTAAAAGTTCTTTTAAAATAAATTCCGAAATAACTAATTGATATCCTTTATCCTTAGCAGATATTAAACAATAATATGAAGCCCCGCTGTTTGAGATTAAGGCTGAAATTATAACGCTTGAGTCAACTAGAACTTTTCTCAACCCGATAACTTTTGAAGAAACTAGAGTTGATCTTTTATCTTCCATAAAATTTTTTATAAATTTTTTTTCGAGATTCTTTAAGATCACTTTTTACTTGTGGCCATATTTTTTCATCTATATTAAAATCTATTTTAGGCTTAAGTAATAATTTCAAAGCTCTCAATTCCCTTTCTAATCTACTTATTTTTTCTAATGTTTTGCTCATTTATCTGTTTAACCTTCTAAGGCTCATTTACTTTTTAACTTATTTTTTTTTATTATATCATATATAATTTAAATTTACAAAATTTTAATGTTCAATTCGGAAATTATAAAAAATATTTAGAGGTTTTCTAAAAACAAGATCTAATTTATCCACTCTCGCTAAAAATGGTCCTTTCTTCAATTCTTCAATTAATTTTTGCAAATTTTCTTCCTTACCCTGTGCTAAAACTTCAACCTGCCTAGACCCGGCGAGGCTGGCCGTGCCATCCTCCAAATTTTTTACATAACCAAAAATATCTAAACTTTGTGCTTTTTCTTTTACAAAATAACGATAACCAACTCCTTGAACTCTTCCATAAACTTTAGCATAAAATTCTAAAAAATTATTTTTAATATCTTCAAAAGTCAAGGCTTGTTCTACTTTAAATTCATTAATCCTTGTTCTTTTAAGTTCATTTAAATAACCTCCGCAACCTAATTTTTCTCCTATATCATTTACCAAAGATCTAATATAAGTTCCAGAAGAACAAGTTACTTCAATTCTTAACACCACGGATTTATACGGATCTAAAACAGATTTATGCTGATTATTATTTATAAATGTTTCGTGTTGTTTCGTTTCTAAGTTCGCGTTGTTTAGTGTAATTTCCAAAATTTTTATTTCATAAATTTTCACTTTTCTTGGTTTTAACTCAACTTTCTTTCCTTTTCTTGCTAAAAGATAGGCTGGTTTTCCTTTAATTTTTACTGCTGAAAAAGGTGGTGGTATTTGTTCAATTTCTCCAATAAAAGAGTTTACTACTTCTTTTATTTTATTCACGGATAAAGACGGATCTAACGCGGATTTATGCGGATAATTATTATTACCCAGATTTAGACCGGATAAAACACCCGGATTATAACCTGATGACTTATTGCTATCAAAATCTTTCATCCGGTTTATATCCGGGTATTGAATCCGTTTTCCATCCGGGTAAATAATAGTTCCCTCTTTATCATAAGTTGTCGATCTTGCTCCCAAAATAATTTCTGCAATATAAGTTTTAATGCTTCCTTTTAAAAATTTATTTAATTCTTTAGTATATTCACCAATTCCTAAAATTAAAAGTCCTTCAGCCAAAGGATCCAATGTTCCTCCATGTCCAACTTTTTTCTTAGTTCTCTTTTTGAAAAACTCGACAATTTGATAAGAAGTATAATTTTTTGGTTTATTAAATAAAACTATTCCTTCCATTTTTGACAATTTGAGCAATAAAAACTTCCTCTACCACCAATTTTAATATATTTAATTTTACTTTTACATCTTAAACATTTTTCATCTTTTCTTTGATAAACTAAAAATTTTTCCTGATAACTTCCTTTGCTTTCATCTGGTTTAACATAAAATCTAAAGCTTGTTCCTTGAAGTTTGATAGCTTTTGTAATTACTTTCTTTATGGCTGAAAGAAGATTTTTTATTTCATTATCTTTGAGTTTGTTTGCTGGTTTTAAAGGATGAATTTTGGATAAAAATAAAGCTTCATTAGCATAAATATTTCCAAGACCAGCAATTTTTCCTTGATCCATTAAAACAATTTTTATTGGTCTTTTTGTTTTTGAAAAAATTTCTTTTAAATATTTAAAATTTAAATCAAAGGGCTCTTTGCCAATTTTTGATAATTCATTATTTAAAGTTTTATCATCCCAAACTCTTACCCAACCAAATTTTCTGGCATCATTAAAAATTAAAAACCCTTTATCTAAAATAAAAATGACTCTTGTGTATCTTATTCGTTGCCATTTGTTTAGAGATTCGTTGCTATTCGTGGGATAAAATATCAATTGCCCGGTTAGCTTCAAATGAAATACCAAATATATATCACGGTTAAATGTTTTACCAGGATGATTTTTACCGGATAAGTTATCCTGATGATTACCGGATTTATCAGGTTCAAATCCGGGTAGTTTATCCGGTTTATATCCGGGTAAATTTATAACGAGTTTAAAAATCAACATCTTACCTTTTCTTTCAATTTTTAAAATTTTAGAATTTAAAATTTTCTTTTTATCTCCGATAAAACTTTTCTTGTTTAAAATTTTCACATCCCCAATTTTTCTTCCAATCAAATCTTTTTCTAAATATCTTTTGATTGTTTCTATTTCAGGAAGTTCTGGCATTTATATTTCCGTAATATCTCTTGGATAGAAAAAGTCTAAAAACCAGTCAACGAAAGTTTTAATTTTGTCTTTATTAGAAATCATTTTAGAGAGATAAACTCCTCGTCATAAAATCCAAGTAAAAAATCCTGAAAAAGTAAAATTTTTAATTTCGCCGATAGCAAAAAACTTTCCTAAAGAAATCAGATCTCCTTGATGCCTATAAACAAATTTTTCTAAAGGCTTATTTTTTATTAAATTGAAAATATTTTTAGCAACAAATTCTGCCTCTCTTACTGCAACTTGAGCTAATTGAGGAAGTGGTTTCTGATTTTGAATATAGCAACAAACATCACCAATGGAAAAAACATTTTCATAATTTTTAACTTGTAAATATTCATTAACAATTAATCTTCCCCTGTTGTCTTTTTCTATATTACCAACAATTTCTGGTAAATTTGGTTCAACTCCAGCTGTCCAAATAACAGTTTTTGTTTTTATGATAGTCTCGTCATCTAATTTGATAAAATCTTTGCCAACTTCTTTTACCCCTTTTCCTAAAATAACATTAATATTTTTCTTTCTCAAGACTTCAAGAGCTATTTTTCTTAATTTTTGCGAAAATTGTGGGATCAGTTCATTTCCTTTTTCAATCAAAATAATTTTTACTTTAGAGATAATTTCCTTTGGATAAATTTTAGAAAAAGTTTTATAAAAATAATCTGACATTTCCGCCGCAAGTTCAACTCCGGTTGCTCCGCCACCAACGATAACAAAAGTTAATAATCCTTCATCTTTATCTTTAGAAGCTATTTCAAACATATGAATAAAATGATTTCTCAACCTAATAGCCTCATCTAAAGATTTCAAAGTAAAACTATTTTCTTCTGCTCCGGGAATATTATAAAAATTTGTTTTTGCACCAAGAGCAATAACTAAGCAATCATAATCCAATTTACTTTCATCTAATTCAACAATCTTCTTTTCTAAATCAATTCTTTTTACTTCTCCATGAATAAATTCATAATCACAACATCTTATAATTTCTCTTATTGGTTCAACTAAATTTTCTAAAGAAACACTTCCAGTAGTAAATTCATGTAAAAGCGGAGTAAATAAAAAATAATTTTTCTTATTAACTAAAACCAACTTAACATCCGCGTTTATCCGCGTTGAAATCTGCGTTAATCCGCGGTTATGAAATAATTTATGCAAATATTTTAAAGTATAAACACCGCCAAAACCTCCTCCTAAAATGACTATTTTCATTATTTTTGAGAACGAATTAAGACAAGACGATTAACTTTTGCTTTTTCTAAAACAACTTTTCTTGTTTTTTCAAATCTTTGGAAATTTTCTTGTTTCAAAAATGACCCAAGTTCTTCTTCAGAAACAAAAGCACCAAAATAAGGAATAGTTGTTTTCAAAATTCTAATTAAAACAAAATCACTTTTTCCTGGACCACCTCCTCTTTCTTCTAATCTTGACCAATTATTTTTTAAAAGTTCAAAAGCAAATTTTTTAGCTTTTAAATTGGTACTTAAAGATGAAAAAAAGAAAATAACTTGATTGAATCTTACTTTCTCTAAGACAAAATCAAAAATATTTTTCAATTTATCTAAATTTTGTAAATTTCCTAAAGCAACCAAACATTTATTTTGTTCTTCAATTAAATTTGTTTCTCGAAAATAATTTAATAAACTTTCGCTGTATTTTTCATCAACTAAAACAGCATTATTAAAAATAGATTGCTTGATGTCAGGATGAAGATTTTGCTTATTTTTTAAAAATTCTTCAAATTTTTCTCTGCTCCAATCTAAAATTTCTTTATTTTGAGTTAACCCCAAAGAAAAAATTGCCTTACTTCTTAAAGAAGTTTCGTAAGGCAATTCTTTTTCTTTTGGCTCCTTTGATAAAATCTCTAAAACTTTCAAAGAAAATTTTTCCAATAGGTTTTTAATTTTTTCACTAATTGGGCCTTCGGTAAAATAATAATAAAAATTTAAATAAGATACGACTTCACTTAAAAGAAATTTTTCCTCAAGATTTAAAAAATAGTTTTCTAAAATCTGACAAAAATCATCTAAACTTTTTTCTCCTTTTCTTACAAAAAATTCATAATCGTGAAGTAAATGGATTTGATCAATCTCAGATAATTTCTCTAAATTTTCTAAATTATTTTTCAAAATTTCATCATCATAATTACTCACAAAAAAACTTGAGTAATTTTTGTTCAATATAATGGGAGATTCTAGATTAGATAAAACTGTACTTTCTTTGTCAAAAATAATTCTTTTTTCTTTATTTTTTGAGCTAATAACCATAGGAATCTTCCACAACGGAGATCTGTCTTCATCTAAAAACAAAAATCTTTTTTGTTTTAATAAATAATTTCCATTTTCTTTTCTTATGAAAACCTGCGGAAAGCCAGTTTTTTCAAGATAATCTTTCATTATTTCTTTAACATTAACTTTAGAAACTTCTTCTAAAGAATTCCATAAATCTTCAGCTTGAGCATTTTGATAAGAAAACTTTTTAATATAATTTCTCAAACCATCTTTAAACTTTTCTTCTCCTAGATAATTTTCTATCATTCTTAAAACACTGCCTCCTTTTTCATAAGAAATCTCATCAAAAATCTCTGTTGATTCCTGCGGATCTTTAATTTCAACTTTAATTGGATGTGAAGAAATTAAAGCATCAGCATCCAAAGCACTAAAAACTTCATCAACAATATATTTATCTAAAATTCTCCATTCTGGATAAAAATGATTAACTGCTTTATAAGCTAAATAAGTAGCGAAACTTTCATTTAACCATAAATCATCCCACCATTTCATTGTCACTAAATTTCCAAACCACATATGAACAAGTTCATGGGCAATGACTTCGCAAACTCTCTCTTTGGCTGTTTGAGGAGTTATGCCTTCAAAAACTAAAAGCAAATTTTCTCTAAAAGTAATGGCTCCCCAATTTTCCATAGCTCCAGCAGCAAAATCAGGAATAGCAATCAAATCTAATTTTTTAAGTGGATAAGGAACATTAAAATATTCTTCTAAATAGCTTAAAAATTTTTTACAATTTTCTAAAGCAAACTTTGCTCCTTCTAATTTTTCTTTTGGCGTAAAAGCAACCCTTATTAAAACATCTTTATATTTATCTTCAAGAAAATAAAAATCACCAATGCCAATATATAAAAGATAAGTTGACATTTTTGGAGAAGTTTCAAAAATTACTTTTTTCTTTTCACCAAAAATTTCTTCTCTAATTGGCAAAGTATTAGAGATAGCTTTGAGTTCTTTAGTGAAAATTAAAGTTAAATCAAAGGTTGCTTTTTTGTCAGGATCATCAAAACAAGGAAAAGCCTTCCTTGCTTCAATAGGTTCAAACTGAGTAGTAATTAAATATTTTTCTTCTTCTTTATCTTTATATTTGCTCAAATAAATTCCTCCTAAAACTTCTTTTAGTTCTCCTTCAAAATTTATAAAAATTATATTTTCTCCTTTTTGAAAGCCGTTTTTAATTAAAATTTTATCTTGAGCAACTTCAAAATTAACTTCTTTATCATTAACTTTTAATTCTTTAATTTTTAAATCTATTGAATCAATTTTAATTAAATCTTCTTTATCTAAATTTAAAAAAATTTTTTCTTTTCCTTCATAAGTTTTCTTTTCTAAATCAAAATCTAACTCAAGTTGATAGTTTTTAATTTCCATTGTTGCGGGGGCAGGATTTGCACCTGCGTCTCGGGCTTATGAGACCCGCGTGGTCCTACTCCACCACCCCGCGATGTATTATTATAATATTTATTAAATATTATAGCACGAATCAGTATAGAAATAAAATATATGTGACATCGTATGTCACACAAATTCAATCTATAAATATAGCAAATTTTTGCTATAATTAAAAAATTAAAAAAAATGACTACCATCACTATCAAAACCAAAAAACATAAAGAAGTTATAGACATCACTGAAGAAATAAATAAATTTTTAGAAAAACAAGAAAAAGATTCTGGATTGGTTTTTCTTTTTGCTTTACATACGACTTGTGCTTTAACTACTGCTGATTTAGATCCTGGCACTGATTTGGATATGTTAGATGCTTTTGAGGCTATAATCCCTAAATTAAAATATCGCCATCCCCATGATCCTTCCCATGTTGGTGATCATATTATGTCTTCAATTATTGGCACTTCTTTAATTTTACCTTTTGAAAATAAAAATTTAGTTTTAGGAACTTGGCAAAGAGTTGTTTTAATAGAATTTGATGGACCAAGAGAAAGAAAAATTTTTATAAAAATTATTTAAAAGCAAACTTAACTATTGGTCCAAGATCTGTATCTTCAATTTTATATCCAAGTTTTAATAATTCTTCTCTAATTTTATCTGCCATTGCCCAATTTTTCTCTTTTCTCAATTTTTCTCTTAATAAAACTTTATCTTTAATTTTTTGAGGAATTTTTCTTTTTATAAATTTCTCTAATCCTAAACCTAAAATTTCATCAGCCAAAAGCACAAAATTCTTTTTATATTCAAAACTTTTATTTGATCTTAAAACCTCCCAAATTTTAGCAATTAATTTTGGCGTATCAAGATCATTGTTGATAATGTTGAGAATTTCTTCTTTAGCGCTTGCCCCGTACCGTGCTTTGCTCTGGTACGGGGTTTGTCGATCATTATCCATAATTAACTCCCCACTAACATTTTCAATAAGATTTCTGTAAGCATTTTCTGTTGAAGCCATTGCTTGCCAAGTAAAGTTCATTTCTGAACGATAATGTGAAGTTAAAACTAAATATTTAAAAGCTAATGGAGAAAAGCCTCTTTTTTCAATATCTTCTAAAGTAAAAATATTTCCTAAACTCTTTGACATTTTTTGTCCTTCAACAAGTAAAAAATTTACATGAAGCCAATAACGAACAAATTTTTTTCCTGTAGCTGCTTCTGATTGAGCAATTTCATTGGGATGATGAACTGTTAAATGATCGATACCACCTGTATGAATATCGATTGTTTTTCCTAAATACTTTATCGCCATAACTGAACACTCAATATGCCAGCCAGGAAAACCAATGCCCCAAGGACTTTGCCATTCCATTTGTCTTTTTTGATCTTTTGGTGAAAATTTCCATAAAGCAAAATCAAAAGGACTTCTTTTTTCAGGATTAACTTCTATTCTCGGAAGTAAATCTTTTCTCTTTTTTAAATTTCCCAATTTACCATAATCTTTAAATTTAGAAGTATCAAAATAAATGCCATCAGAAATTTTGTAAGTATATCCTTTCTTTTCCAAAATTTTAATAAGTTCAATCATTTCTTTGATATGTTCTGTAGCTCGAGGAAATTTAAGGGGTTTTTTAAGATTAAGTTTTTTAAAGTCTTCCTTGAATAATTTTTCAAAATACCTTGCTATCTCCCAAGCACTTTTCTTTTTTTCTCTGGCACTTTTTTCAATTTTATCTTCACCGGTATCAGCATCAGAAGTTAGATGCCCAACATCGGTGATATTAACAATCTGTTTAACTTGATAACCATTAAACTCTAAAACTCTCCTTAAAGTATCAGCAAAAATATAAGCTCTAAAATTGCCAATATGAGGCCTTTCATAAACAGTCGGACCACAATTATACATTGTCACCAATTTATCTTTCAGAGGAATAAATTTTTCTTTTTTTCGAGTAAGACTATTAAACAAAACAGGGGGTTTCATTAAAACAAGCTAAGACTAAATGGCCAAGGTTGAGGAATGAAGAGTAAAGCCAAAATTGCTGCCCACAAAGCCAAATTTTTCATAAAATTTACCATCTGTAACATTTTCATTTGAGGATCTGTTTCTCTCCAAAAATTATGCATCACAAAAGTAACCGGCAAAAAGAATAAAGTTAAAGCTAAAATGCCAATTTCAATATAGGCTCCAAGCAAAATTGAAAGACCACCAATTAAAAGTAAAATCCCCGTCAAAGCAACCATTAATTTAGAGGCAGGGATATTTTTGCTTTTCACCCATTCAGACATAGAATTTAGACTACGAAAATGATTAAAACCATTAAAAAGAAAATAAAAACCTAAAATGACTCTTGAAAGAAGCAAAATATAATCATTAGCCATTTTTAATTTAAACTTTACTTATGACCTTTTTATAAATTTTATCATAAATTAAAATATAATTGAAATATGCTTAAATTCGATACCAAACAAGAAAAACTACAAAAATTAAAAGAATTTTTAGAAAAATATAAAAATTTTAGGCCAAAACCTAAAAGAGAATATGATCAATTTTTAGCTACTGAAGAAACTTTAATTAGAAGGGTTTTAATTTTAGAAAACTTTATAGATCAAAATAAAGAAATTTTATTTTTAGGAGATGATGATTTGACCTCTTTGGCCCTAAGTATCTTTCATTCAAATGTAAAAATTTTTGTTGTTGATATTGATGAAGACATTTTAAATTTTATAAATTTTGTTTCTGAAAAAGAAAAATTTAATATTGAAACTTGCTATCATGACCTAAGAAATCCTTTGCCAAAAGATAAATTCAAAAAATTCAATCTTATTTTTACTGATCCTCCTTATACTCCTTCTGCCTTGGAACTTTGGCTGACAAGATGTATTGAAGCAAGCCTAGGAAGTGGCAGTAATAAAAAAAGAAAAAAACCAGAAGTTTTATCATCAAAATATTATTTTCTCTGTTATGGATATACAAATAGAGAAACAGAAAGGGGATTAAAAATTCAAGAAATAATAACAAAAATGGGGCTTGTTATTCAAGAAAAAATTAGAGATTTTAATAATTATTATGGAGCAAAATCTCTTGGTTCAAAAAGTGATCTTTATCTTTTACAACCAACTCCCAAAATTAATCTTCGCAAAATTGATATTGAAAGAACAAAATTTTATACCCATCAAAAATTTTAATTTAAGATAACAACTTTGTTTTTCCCTTGTTTTTTTGCTTTATACATAGCCTGATCAGCTTTATTTATTAGATCAAAAAGTGTTTTTTCATTTGAATAAGACACAACTCCTAAACTAGCAGTAACATTTATTCTTTCTTTTTTATATTTTACTATAATTTTTTCTATTTTTTGTCTTAGTTCTTCAGCGACTTTTTGAGCAGATTTTAAATCACAACCAATTAAAGCAACAACAAATTCTTCTCCTCCCAATCTTCCAATAATGTCTGAATCTCTTAATCTTTCTTTTAAAACTTTAGCCACTTTTTGTAAAACTAAATCTCCAATTTTGTGTCCAAAGCGATCATTAATCATTTTAAAATTATCAATATCTAAAAAAATAATTGAGAAAGGAATTTTATATCCTGTTCTTCTTTCTATTTCCTTTCTTTTATAAATAACAGCTTTAAAAATTTTTTCTACTTCTTTTAAAAATCCTCTACGATTATAAACTTTTGTCAGTTCATCAAAATAAGCTAAAAACTCAAGTTCTTTTATTTTCTTAAGTAAACTTTTATTATTCATTTTTTGGGCTCGGCTGGATTCGAACCAACGACCCCCGCGATGTGAACGCGGTGCTCTACCCCTGAGCTACGAGCCCCTTTAATTTTATTTTATAATATCTTTATGAAAATATATATAGGCACTTCTGGATGGCAGTATTATCATTGGAAAGGAAAATTTTATCCTGAAAATTTGCCTTCTAAAGATTTTTTGAGATTTTACTCAAAATACTTTAACACTGTCGAGGTCAACACCAGTTTTTATCATTTTACTAAAAAATCAACTTTTGAAAAATGGCAAAAAGAAGTAAATAAAGATTTTCTTTTCTCTATCAAGCTTCATCGTCTTTTTACTCATTTTCGAAAATTAAAATTAAATAAAGAGGACAAAAAAATCTTAAAAGAAACAATTGAAAGTTATAAAGTTTTAGGAAAAAATTTGGGACCGATTTTAATTCAGCTTCCTCCAAGTTTGAAAAAGGATTTGAAAATTTTGGATAGGTTTTTGAAAAATTTTAAAAATTTAAAACTTGCCATTGAATTTCGGCATAAATCTTGGCTTGATAAAGAAACTTATAAATTTTTGAAAAAGAGAAACGTTGCTTTTGTCATTTCCGACTCACCTCGTTGGCCTACTGATGTGATCAAAACAACAGATTTTGTTTATATAAGATTTCATGGCAAACCCCATCTTTTTGCTTCAAAATATGAAAAAGAAGAACTTCAAAGATATGCCAAAGAAATAAAAAAATTAAAACCAAAAACTCTGTTTGCTTATTTTAATAATGATGCTGATGGTTATGCAGTAGAAAATGCTTTGGAATTTAAAAAAATTTTAGGCTGATAATAATTTTTGTTTCAATTCTTCTAAAACATTTCTTGCGATTTGTTTATCTTCTTCTGAAATATTTTTTGGAAGGGCTATTTGAGCTACAAATTCTTTTTTATCTCCGTCTAAAATAATACCAAAATCTTCTACTTTTAAAGATTGTTTTACTTTAATCTCATTCTCTTGATAAAAGTTATTAATCAACTCAAAAATCTTTATTCCTCCACCCCTAAATCTCATCCGAAAAATAATATTTTTTTCCGTTTCTTGGGTTTCTACATCTTCTATCACCAAAGTTCCACCAATAAAATCTTCGAGACTCTTTTTAAAAGCTGAAATAATTTTTTCTCCCCTTGGTCCTTTACCATTGGGGCTAAATTCTATCATTTTTATTATTATATCACAAAAATTATTTATCCAACTTACATTAAAAACACGATCGTGTTTTATATATAGGTTCGTAAAAAACGATAAATCTTATCTATTTCTTCTCCTTCTCTTAAAATCTTAATTTTCTTTTTTCTTAAATCAATTAAAGTTGAAGGTTTGGAGATTAAATTTCCTCTATCTAAATAAAAAATCTTATTTCCAAAATATCTTTTTGATTCTCCGATGTTTTTTGCTGGTTCATATCCTTCCCAATTTGCTGAAGGAGCAATAAGTGGTCCTGAAATTTTTAGGATATTTAAAATTAATTTGTCTTTGGGAAATCTAAAAGACAAAGAATTAGTACCACGATGAAGATAATATAAATTATTACCCGAATGATAACCGAATACTTTACCCGAATTTTGACCGAATATTCGGTCGTTTGATTCGGGTATATTATTCAGTCGCTTGATTCGGATAGAAAGTACCACACTCACCTTCCCTGGCCATAATTTCTTTAAAATTTTTCTTTGCCAAGAATTTATTTTGACATTAAATTTTTTTAAATCATCAAAACTTGAAATTAAAATTATACAAGGCTTGTTTGGATTTCTTTTTCTTAACTTATAAACCTTTTCAATTGATTTTTTATTAAAAGCAGATGCACAAATTCCATAAATTGTATCAGTAGGAATAACTCCGATAGCTCCTTCTTTTAAAAGAAACGCGGCCTTTATCCAATCCAAGTTTTCCCTTCCCATATAACCTCCAATTAAATTATCATTTCTAATAACTCGATGACAAGGAACATTTAGAGGACTATTTTTCAAAATATTAGCTACCGCTCTATAAGCTTTTTCGTTCCCTGCTCTTTTAGCCACCTCTTTATAACTTAAAAAACTTCCCGCTCTAATCTTTCTCACAATTTGAAAAACTTTTTCCTTAAATGGCATTTATTGTAATAAATAATTTTTTATGAAATAAATCTTAATAAAACTTTTATCAATATTTTTCATAACCTCAAGATTATTTAAGTTATTATTTAAAAATTGGATCATTCTAAATGAAACTTCATAATTTGAGGAAAGTATTAATAAATCATAACCAGTTAAAAGTGACTCTAGAGCAGCTTTTTCAAAAGTATCTCTTAATTTAAAAGAGCCCATACCCAAACTATCTGTTATAAACAAGCCTTTATAGTTCAATTCTTTCTGTAAATATTCGATAAAATTTTTCGATCTTGTTATTGGTTTATCATCAATATCCTCAATAATAACGTGCGCCATCATTACACCCCACGGGTTATTATTTAAAATTTCTTTAAAAATTTCTAAATTATCTTTATAATTATTTAATTTTTTAGAAATTAAAATTTTATTATGAGGATCACTCACAATATCTATATAGCCGGGAAGATGTTTAGGAATAGAAATAATGTTTACTTTATTAAAACCATCAATCATGGCTTTTCCTAATTTGATAGTCATTTCTTTATTTTTTTGAAATGTTCTTGGCCAAATATAATCATTTTGGTTTTGCGAAAAATCAAGCACAGGAGCAAAAACCATATTGAAACCTAAATTTTTTAATCCTTTACCTCGTCTATAAGCTTCATTGTGAGCCTCTTGCTCATTTTTGAGTTGATTTTGAGGAATAGATTTCAAAAAAGGTAGCCTTGAAACATAACCTTCTTCATCAATGGCAATAAATGGTTGTAGTTTTAAACATCTTTTACTCTCTTTTTTAATGAAATTAATCCAATCTTTTATCTGTTTTTCATTTTTATATTTTCCTATTAAATTAAAATTACCAATTTTATAACTACAAATTAGTTTAGAAATTTTCTCTCTTTCATCATGTGGCCATATATTTATCATTAAAATTTGACCGAGTTTTTCTTTATAGCTGAAAGAATTATTAATAATAGCTTCTACTTTAACAAAATCCGAGGTTATCAAACTTTGTAATAAAGAGATAATTAAAAATAAATCTAAAGTTTTCATTTGAATTTCTAGTCAATATGTAAGAAACTTAACCAAAAGCGCAGTGATTGAACAAACTCACTTCAACCACTTATATTTTTCTACTAATTTTGTTTGACTCCAAATTTTTCCCAAGCCCAAATATTTTCCTGATTCAGTAAGACATAAAACTGCTAAAACAATAATATAAATAATATGTTCATCAATTAAAGGATTGTGCTCTGGTGGTAAAAATCCGGCCAAATACATTAAAGCAAGCATTAATCCTCCAAAAAATGTTGAAAGCTTAATAAAAATTCCAAGCATTATTCCTAAACCAATACCCAAAAGACCTAACATAAAAAGCCAATCAACCAATGGGTTTCCTGCCATACCTTGAAAAATACCAGCAAAAGGACCTTTGGTAGCAAATTTCAAAAAGCCAAAAGTAGGAGAGCCACCTTTTATCCAGGCTTGATCACAAAAATAATTAATAGTTTTTGTCTGTTGATCAAAGCAAGTAGAAAAACCTAAACCTAAAAGTTTATCAAAAAATGCCCAAAGAAAAATGAAACCAACCGCCAGCCTTAAAATTCCAACTGCTATTTGAAGTTCTTTTTTAAATTCCATTTATAATTTATTTTTAACCTCGACCCTGATTTTATTATAAACTAAAACTTTTCCAAAATTTCTCTTAATCTATTGTATTTAGCTACTCGCTCGCCTTGAAGTGGTGGACCAATTTTGAAAAAATCAGCCTTAAAAGCAACACCTAAATCTATAAGCCAATGATCGTTTGTTTCTCCGCTTCGATGAGAAAAAATTGTAAATAGATTATTTTCTTTTGCTAATTTTACAAATTCAAATGTTTCTAAAATTGTGCCGATTTGATTTGGTTTGACAATGACTCCATCAACTGAATTTTTTTCTAAAGCAATTTTCAATCTTTCAACATTAGTTACTGTTAAATCATCACCAATAACTTTAAATCCTTGTTTTCTTAAGTTCGCAAAATTTTCAAATTCATCTTCTTTAAACGGATCTTCTAAATATTTAACATCTAAAAGTTTTAATTTCTCATAAATTCTTTTCCAATTAACTAATTTTGTTATTTGATTAGCAGCAATATCTGCTCCAAGTTCAAAATCATCTTTAAATTCTTTTAAATACACAAATGGTTCATAATTGTCTGAAAAATTTGTACAAAAAGCTCCTTCATCATTTCTTCCTAATGGTTTTGGCAATTTTCCTTCTAACTTATTAATAATGTTTAAAATTTTTGCCAACAGGGTATTAAAATCTTCTCTCGTCTGCGTAAGTTTGCGTTCAGTCTGCGTAAGTCTGCGTCCTACCAGCCAATACTCCTGAAAATCCAAATTATTAAAAGAATGAACTCCGCCACCTATAATGTTAAGAACCAATCCCGGAACATAAAATATTTCGTGTTGTTTCGTTTCATTTTCGTGTTGTTTCGTGTATTCTTCGGTCAGATACTCCCACAGCTCCAACCCTTCTTTCTTTGCTAAAACTCTTGCAAAAGCAATTGAGGCTCCTAAAGTAAAATTTGCTCCTAATTTTTCTTTATTCTTCCCTGCCCCTTCAATTAAAAAATTATCAAAATCTTTTGAATCTTTAAAATCCAAATTTTTTATATTCTTCAAAAACTCTAGTAAATTTTTTTCTATTTTTTCACAATCCAAACAAATAGCCTCATGCTTTCCTAAACTCTTTCCTATTGGCACACTTGCTTTTCCCCTTAAACCCTCACTTAAAATTTCAACCTCAATCGTCTCCTCCCCTCTTGAATCCAAAATCTTTTTAACTTTAATATCTTCAATTTTCATTTGTTAAATTTTCTTCAACCTCTTTCACTAAATTTATTGTTTTTATAACTGCATCTAGGTTGACGCTTATTGATTCAATTTTATTTTTTACTAAAAATTCAACAATTTCTGGAAAATCTGATGGTGCTTGTCCACAGATTCCAATATATTTATTTTTTTCTTTACATTTTCTTATTACTTCTTCTAACATTTTCAAAACAGCTGGGTTTCTTTCATCACCAATTTTAGTCAATATTTCATTATCTCTATCAATTCCTAAAACAAGCTGTGTTAAATCATTTGAACCAATTGACATACCATCGAAAATTTCTAAAAATTCATCTGCTAAGAGAATATTACTTGGTATTTCACACATAACATAAATTTTAAGTTCTGGATCTTGAATAATTGCTTTTACAATTTTTACCACTTCTCTACCCTCTTCAGGAGTTCGACAAAATGGTACCATTGGCACAACATTTTTTAATTTCATTTCTTCCCTAACTTTTTTAATAGCTAAAACCTCAAGTTCAAATGCTTTTCTAAAATTAGAATGATAATATCTGCTTGCTCCGCGCCAGCCTATCATTGGATTTTCTTCTTTGGGTTCATAAATTTCTCCACCGATCAAATTTCTATATTCATTAGTTTTAAAATCAGAAAATCTAACAATAACTTCATTTGGATAAAAAGCAACTCCAATTTTAGCAATTCCTTCGGCAAGTTTGTATATATAATATTGTTTTTTATCTTCATAGCCTTTTGTTAATTCGTCAATTTTTTCTTTTATTTCTTGTGGTAAATTAGGATAATCAATTAAAGCATTAGGATGAATTTTAATTTCACTAGCAATAATAAATTCTTCCCTGGCAAGACCAACTCCTTTAACTGGCAAATACCATTTTTCTAAAGCTTCATCAGGTTCTCCAATATTTACATAAACTTTTGTCTTTGTCTGTGGGATTTCTTCTAATTTATGTTCTATAACTTCATACTCTAAAATTCCTTGATAAATTTTTCCTTCAAGCCCTTGCGAATTATCAATAGTTATCTCATCACCGGTCTTTAATTTTTCTAAAGCACCATTTACACCAACAATCGCAGGAATACCAAGTTCACGAGCGACAATAGCTGCATGACAAGTCCTACCACCTTTTTCTGTTATTATTCCTTTAGCTATTTTCATTATTGGTTCCCAATCAGGATCAGTCATTTCTGTAACTAAAATTTCTCCGGGTTGAAACTCCTGAATTTTTTCAACATCTCTAATCACTCTAACTTTTCCAGCTGTTATCTGACTTCCTATAGCAATTCCTTTTAAAATTTCGTGTAGTTTCGTTTCAGTTTCGTGTTGTTTCGTGTCATTTGTTTTTAATCTATACTCATACCAAACATTTTGTTTTGTTGAATGTACCGTCTCTGGTCTTGCTTGAACAATATAAAGTTTATTTTCAACACCGTCTTTTGCCCATTCAATATCCATTGCTTTTCCATAATGTTTTTCAATTAGATAACCATATTTAGCAAGAAGCCTTAATTCTTCATCAATTAAAGAAAACACTCTTCTTTCTTCTTCTTTTGTATCAACCTCTTTTACCCCACCCTCCTCAGCATAAACAATCTTTCTATTTTTCTCCCCCAATTTTTTGGAGATAATTGGAAATTCATCCGCCTTCTTAAAAACCATAAACTCATCTGGCACAACCTTTCCTTGAACAATTAATTCTCCTAAACCAAAAACAGAGTTAATAACAACAACATTTGGACAACCATTATCCGGATCAATGGTAAACATCACTCCAGAACTGCCAACATCACTTCTTACCATTTTTTGTACAGCCACAGAAAGTTTAACTTTAAAATGATCAAAACCTTTATCTTCTCTATAAGAAATAGCTCTATCAGTAAAAAGCGAAGCAAAACAAAATTTTATTTTTTCAAGTAAATCTTTTTCACTGACATTAAGATATGTTTCTTGCTGTCCTGCAAATGATGCACCAGGTAAATCTTCAGCGGTAGCACTACTTCTTACTGCCACCGTTAAATCTTCTCCATATTCTTCTTTTAATTTTTGAAAAGAAGTTAAAATTTCATTTTTCAAATCTTCAGGAAATTCTCCGCTTTTAATCAAATTTCTTATCTCTTCTCCTCTTTTATGTAAATCCTCAATATTATGAGTATCTAAACCTTTTAAAACATCGTGAATTTTCTCTTCCAAATTATTAAATTTAATAAAATAATCATAACCTTCTGCAGTAACCGCAAAACCATTAGACACCGGCACCCCAACATCAGCTAACTTATTATACATTTCTCCTAAATTAGCATTCTTTCCTCCAACCAAAGAAGTATCTTTTGCTGAAATCTTACTAAAAAATTTTATATATCTCATTATTTAAATTATAACATGTTTTCATTTTAAAAACATTCCATCTGCTTAAATAAGCATTTTATCTCATTCAATATAAGCATCTTATATTTATGTCTCCTCTCTGGGTCTTTAATAGTTAAAAAAACAGTTTGTAATCCGCCAAGTGGTTCATAAAAAAAGGCTGCAAGATTAGCATGTAATTCTTGAGAAAAAGAATTTTTATGTAATCTTTTGGAGAAATCGTATAGATGGTATATTTCATGAAGGCTTACAAACTTTTGGACCCTTTGTGGTAAATCATTACGCACTAAAGCATACTTGGTGTCAAGTTCGATTCTGGCTACTCCAAAAGCTGGTGAAATTCTTGGGGCAGGTACATATTTTAATATAAATTTATTTTCTTTTAATATCACTTCCCATTCCTCATCGCTTATTTTATTGAATTTTACACCCCAGATTTTTCTAGCATCATTTACCATTATAATTATTACAATTAAAACCACTCCTGTTATAAAAATTAATAAAAGTCTTTTAATCATTCTTTTGGGGAAGTTATCAATTTTTCTATTAATTTAATATAATCAAGCCACAAATTTTCTTCTTCGATGGCAACATTAATTTTTAACAAAATTATCCATTTAAAATTTTTGTAACTATCATCTATGTAATTTTTTAATGGTGTTTTTTCTAATAAATTCATTAATAAACTATTTTCAAGTTCAGAAGCAGGATATGAATATAATACAAAATCAAAATAATCTAACATTTTTTCATTAATAAATTTTCTTATATCTGCTTCTGATTCAGAACTTAATCCATTAATTTTTAAAGCTCCACGAAAAGATTCTATATGAATTTTTCCAAAATCAAAATCAGTTTCAAAGAAAATAAATGATTCATTAGCAAGATCTCTTCTTCTGATTCCACCTACAGAACTTATTTTTGCTCTTTTATTAGTATTAAATTCTCTTATAACAGATAATTGAATATAGTTAGAATTATAATTACCATTTGCTAATAATTTTACAGCCTCTTCATTGCTTTTATCCTCAAAATTTAAATTTAATTTTTGAGAAACATTTATAAAAGAATCAATGATGCTTTCTCTTATTTCTTTTTTATTCTTATTACTATTATTACCAACCTTAACTAAGCTAACAAAAAAACCAAAAAAAGAGGAAAGAATTAGAATTTGCAAAATACGTTTAAATGAATCGCTTAGATTGATATGAAAAACATAAATTGGTATTACGCCTATACTTATTCCAACTATCATAAAAAGAAGAGATAAAAAGAAAATCCATGCCCAAAAGAAATCTCTGCTTATTTGGGGCGGAATTAAAGTTAATATTAAAAAAAGAAAACACGAAAAAAATATAAATATAAGATATTGAGGCGGAAAAGTTTCTTTCCCAAATATCTTTATAGCTCCAACATAAATAAACATTAGAAAGAATAATGTTATTCCAATTTTTCTACTTAAAAATATAAATTTTTCTCTTAATGACATATTTTTATAAATTCATTTTTATACGCTTTAATTTATTTTTTAGTTATCTCTCTTCATCTTTTCGCAAATCTTTAATATGATATTTTGTAGTCATATTATCTATATTTTCCCACAAAAAAATTGTTTTGTTAAGAATTGGAAATTGAATAATTCGATTATATATTCTTTATAAATTGCGGGTGGTAAAGCTTAAAATTATAAAATTATTTGTAAATTTAAAATGATTTTGCTCGATCTCGTCTACTACATAGAATATGCTTTTTGTTGATAATGTAGTATAAAATATGTTTATATTTCATCGCAATAAAGAGAGGTAATAAAGAGGGTTGTAAAGTTCGATGTTTTTCTTTAACTTTAACACTCCCTCTTTATTTAGCTAATAGATAGACACCAATTGTACCCCATGTACCCAATGAGTTCTCGAAGTTCGTGTCAAGTCATTTAACTATGTAACCGAAATATGTTCTGGATGGGACTTTAAAAATGTAACCGAACTTGGTTTAATTTTCTTTTTTGGTTCGACCTTTTGTGATTTATTT
>Ga0272449_1000290_pt1 | contig 61371 bp, 55 predicted proteins | sample YNPCB0241_FD_198679 | JGI IMG/M metagenome (GOLD analysis project Ga0272449, IMG submission 198679) | Hot spring sediment microbial communities from Yellowstone National Park, WY, United States - YNP-CB-024-1 | ecosystem: Environmental > Aquatic > Thermal springs > Hot (42-90C) > Sediment...
GAAAGAAGGCCATCCACCAAGCTCTGACAAGGTACTGTTGAGCAGTATTTAACATAAGCCCAAGACTTGGGACGTTGGGATCAGCTATCCCTAGGAATCCCAGCCCAGCTTCTACAAGTATGGCAGTGTTTATTTGAAGGACTGCATATGGGATAATTGCTGGTATCGCATTTGGTAGAATCTCCTCGAAGATTATCCTTACATCAGTTAGTCCCACAGCTCTAGCAGCCTCTATAAATGGACGCTCTTTTATCGATAGAAATTCCGCTCTCATCATTCGTGCTATACCAGGCCAGCTAACAATACCTATTGCTATTATGATATTCTGGAAATTTTGACCAAATATAGCTACTATAACTAACGCGAGTAAGAACTGCGGTATAATCAGCGCCATATCTGTTATTCTCATTAAAGCATCTTCGAGAATTCCACCGTAATAGCCCGCTACGACGCCTATCAGTATCCCAATTGCTAATGAGATTATAACTGAGCTGACACCAACAGTTAAGGAAGTCCTTATCCCATAGAGAACATTAGTATAAATGTCCCTACCCAGGTCGTCTACCCCAAAAGGATGCAAGGCAACAGGTGGAGTAAACGGCTTACCTACTAAGGTTTTCAGAGGCGGATACCACGTAATGAGTGGAGCTACTATGGCTAAAATTACAACTACCAGTAATATTATAAAACCTGCTGTGAATCGTGGATTAACCTTGAAAGCTTTTGAGGTCTTATATAGTAACTGCAACCCGACAATCTTGAGGGGACCTATACCTGCGTATGCGGTTCTCTGCCTGTTCATATTTGTCACCGTAAACGTATCCGAGGATCGAGTATACCGTAGAGTATATCTACGAGTAGGTTTGCCAGTATCACGATTATTGAGCCGTAGATAAAGATTCCAAGCACGACGGGGTAGTCTCTCAATCTAATAGAATCGTATAGTAGGGAGCCCATTCCAGGCCATGCAAATACCGTCTCCGTTAGTATTGCTCCTACTAAGAGGACTCCTGTGTTGAATCCTGTGTAGGTTACGACGGGTATCAATGCATTTCTAAGAGCATGCCTGAATACCACCCTTGATTCAGGAATTCCTTTAGCACGTGCAGTAAGTATATAATCTTGAGTCAAAGCTTCTAGAACGCTCCCTCTCGTTATCTTAGTAGTGAATGCTATGTTAAAGATAGCTAAAGTCATTGCAGGTAGGGTCAAATGGTATATGACGTCGATAAAGTATTGTAAACCTTGGTACTCATGTCCGACTGAAATCATTCCTCCTAGAGGGAAGACGCCGAGCCATACTGCAAAGATTATTAGTATTATCTGCCCCAGCCAAAAGTAGGGGATAGAGATACCCACGATTGAAAGAGTTGATAAAGTTAGATCAGCTGCTCCTTTTTTTGCTGCTGCGATAGTTCCGGCTATGATCCCAATTAATGCTGATATAAACATTGCTGTTAGTACTAACAGCAAGGTCGCAGGTATGCGTTCAACTATAAGCTTGGCGACAGGCTCCGACCTTAAATATGAATATCCCAAGTCGCCTCTGAAAACATTCGAAATGTAAATTACGAATTGCTCATATAGTGGTTTATCTAATCCTAGCCTCTCTCTTGCAGCTCTAACAAATGATTCATCTCCTACTTCTCCAACAAGTATATAGGTAGGATCTCCAGGAGCTAAACGGACTAATAGAAACGTAACTATTATGACGGCCAGTATCATAGGGATATATTGGATCAATCTCCTAATGATGAAAACTAGTAATGGAGACATCCGACAATGAGGAGATAGTTATACTTAAAAAAGTTTTCTTTTAGACTTAGAAAAGGATTCATTCTGAGTAGAGATAGCAGGATACTAGTCTATCATCAACATTAATTAACGAAGGTGTCTTCTCCCTACATCTATCCATAACGTATGGGCATCTAGGATGGAAATAACATCCTTTCGGGGGATTTATCAAAGAAGGTATCTCTCCGCCTATAGGTATACGCTTCCGATTTCTAGCGATCTCTGGATCAGGTACAGGTATAGAGGATATAAGCATCTGCGAATATGGATGTAAAGGCTCTTCTATTATTCTTCTAACTTCACCCTTTTCCACCACTCTCCCAAGATACATTACCAGTGTATCTTTGCAGAGACTCTTAATAAGAGCAATATCATGGGAGATGACAATATAAGCTATTTCATCTATATGCTTTTCATAAATTTCTAGCAGCAATTTTACTATCTGTCCTCTAACAGATACATCGAGAGCTGAAACAGGTTCATCTGCAATTAATAATTTAGGATTTAGAGCTATGGCTCTAGCTATACATACTCGCTGTCTTTGCCCACCACTTAACTCATGGGGGTATCTATCTAGAAAAAGTTCTGGAGGAGTTAAACCAACTTTTTCCAATAAATCTACAACTCTTTCCCTGATTTCTACATCACCGATGCTTGTATGAGTCTTGAATACCTGCCCGATAATGTGCATTATCTTTCTTCTAGGGTTGAGGGATGCCATAGGATCTTGGAAGATCATCTGCATCTTAGGCCTAAGCTTTCGAAGCTCTTTATTATTTAAACTGAAGAGGTCGACGCCATCCAAATAGACTTTTCCTGAAGTAGGCTCAAGAAGCCTCAATATAACTTTAGCAAGAGTTGTTTTGCCAGAGCCACTCTCACCTACAATCCCTAAGGATCCTCCAACATCTATAGTAAAGCTTACATCGTCAACAGCTTTAACATACTGCTTGCTCCTGCCGAAGACCGCTCTTCCCACTGGGAAATATTTCTTTACATTCTCAACTTTGAGTAATGGATGCGTTCCCATAAACCATCACATCATTAGCCAGCATGCTACAGCTCTATCATTATTCACTCGTATTAGAGGAGGCTCTTCACCTAGACATTTTTCAAAAACATATGGGCATCTCGGATTAAATCTGCAACCCGCTGGTGGATTCACTAAGTCGGGTGGATTCCCCTTTATACCGCCGACCTCACTACTTGACTTATGGACTGTAGGTACAGCTTTAAGTAGACCAATAGTATAAGGATGCTTTGGGCTCTTATATAATGAGTAAGTTTCTGCAATTTCAACAATTTTCCCAGCATACATGATAGCTACTTTATCGCAAATCTCAGCTACAATACCTAGATCATGTGTAACGAGGATAAGAGACATACCTAACTCATGGATGAGACCCCTTAATAATTCTAAGACTTCAGCTTGAACGGTTACGTCGAGAGCTGTAGTCGGCTCATCAGCTATTAGTATTTCTGGGTTACATGAGATAGCAATAGCAATTATGACCCTCTGCTTCATCCCTCCACTTAATTGGTGAGGGTATCTCAATGCAACGTTAGAAGCATCCGGGATTCTAAGTCTTTCTAACAATTCAACTGCTCTCTTTCTAGCTACCTTCTGCGTACATCCATGATGATACATTATTGCTTCAGCTATCTGGTCACCGACTTTCATCACAGGATTAAGGAAAGTCATAGGGTCTTGAAAAACCATCCCTATTCTACGACCCCTCACTTTCCTCATCTCATCATTAGAAAGCCTAACTAAGTCTATCTTTTCAGGGTACAACCATATGCTTCCATCAACGATCCTTGCATTATCTGGGAGTAGCCGCATGATTGAAAAAGCAAGTGTGCTCTTCCCACTACCCGACTCACCAACGATTGCAAGCGACTCACCCTTTTTTAGGTCCAATGTAATGCCATCTACCGCTCTCACAATTCCTCGGGATGTATAGTAATAAGTCTTTAGATCTGAAATCTCAAGGATTCTTGAATCGTTCATCCGTCAGTTCCCCATCCAATATGAAATATAACTTTTAACTTTTATCAACATATTGGGCGTGTCCAACTTCTATTTGCTATTTATAAACTTTAAAGCTACACTTATAAGTAATCTAAGAAGAGTTTACAAATTATTGGACACGCCCTCAAAATATTTAAAAAGAACGCTTATATAGCATTAAATTACCAATATACTACATGAGTAAAGAAAAGCTCCTCCATCCAAAGAAGATTCTTAGGTACTCTCTCCCAAGCATATTAATTGCATTAATGATGATAGCAGTCACAGTGCTACCATATACTGAGTCTCAGCCGAAACCTGAACCAAGGTACGGAGGTACATTAATAGTAGGATTGGCATCTGAGCCTCCACACCTCGTCTTAAGCGGTCCACCAACCTGGGCTTTCTATCAAGTCGTCAGACAGATCGGTAATTCTCTAGTAAGTTTTGATCCCGAGACTCTTGAATGGAGACCTGAGCTTGCTCAGTCCTGGGAGATTATAAAGGAACCTGATGGCGGAATGACCATCATATTTCACTTAGTCAGGAATGCTACATGGCATGACGGTAAACCATTCACGTCCGCTGATGTCAAATTTACTTATGAGCAAGTAGCACCATTATTTAACAGCTTCGTTGATTCAATGATGAAGAATTATGTAAAATCTATAGAAACACCAGATGACTATACAGTTATATTTAGATTCAAGACTGCGTGGGCTCCGGCGTTTTATCCGGGCTACTTTGGGGGGTCTGGGATAAACATTAGTCCTAAGCATCTCTACGAGGGTACAGATATCTTAAACAATCCATATAATACTAAACCCGTAGGGACTGGGCCATTCAAATTCAAAGAATGGAAGAAGGGTGAATACATTATCCTCGAGAGAAATGAAAACTACTGGAAAAAAGGGCTACCATACCTTGACAGGATAATATTCAAGATAATTAGAACATCTCCAGCTATGATGCTTGCATTTGAGAAGGGTGAGATAGACTTTATATGGACATATGGTTTAGCGATGTCTGATGCAGTAGCACTACAAGAAAAGATAGGTCTAGGGCAATTACCAGGTAAGAGAGTATGGTTCTTCCCGAGCCCAGGAGGTTCTCTCGATGTTGTAGGGTTTAACTTGCATCCTGAAGGGCTTGCTCCTTTAAAAGATGTTAGAGTAAGAAAAGCTATAGCAGCAGCTATTGACCGCAAAAAGATAGCTGAAGTAGTTTACTTCAACAGGGTTGAAGCACTCGATACAGTTGTTTCAAGCGCACCTGCTGTTGCACGCTATAACCCTGGTGTAAACCAACCGCCCTATGACCCAGCTCTAGCGGAAAGATTGCTTGATGAGGCAGGATACCCACGCGGCCCAGATGGGACTAGATTCAAGATTAGGTTGATGATAGATTCCGTATCTTACCCATTTTATCTAAAGGAAGCAGAGCTGATAAGAGATTTCCTAGCTCAAGTAGGTATAGTAGTTGAGATAGTAGCGCTAGACACGGCAGCATGGCATGAAAGAGTATTCAAGAACTGGGACTTCGATATGAGCATATTCCCATTCGTACATGGTCCTGGACCAACCTACTTCATCCGTTACTACACTGAGAAGGGCATCGTTAGGGCTTCATGGTCGAACGCTATGGGTTATAATAATCCAGCATTCAATGAGAAGATCTTCGCTGCAGAATTTGAGATAGATAGGGAGAAAGAAGCACAGATTGTTAGAGAAGCACTCAAGATACTGGTTGATGATCAGCCTGCTGTTTGGACATGCTCTAGAACATTTTTGGCGGCCGTTAATCTAGACTTCTCCGATGAGTTGGAGCCAGGTGCATGGGAGCATGGAATGGGTACAGGATACCTCAATCTAGAGAAAGTCTATTGGGTGAAGGCACCACCTAAGCCTGAAGTAACCACGATCGTGAGAACGGAAGTTACAACTATGGTGCAGCCGGGTACAACGATGGTAACTACTGTTGAGAGACCCGTAGTAACAACAGTTGCTACGCCAGTTCCTACACCAACCGTGACAGTAGTAGAAGTCGTCCCAACATGGGTATATGCGCTCATAATAGTCGTAATAATCGTAGCAGCCGCCTCAATAGCTTATGCTATTCAGAGAGCTAGAAAGCCAAGGTCCTAACCTAATATTAATCCTATCCTCTATTTTTTGGTTCCATCATGTTTTCTGGATTATCAAGTTAAAATTATGATACTCGTTTTCTTGCTCTGATTTTGGATAGAGAGGATGATCCTTAAAGTTCATATAATATCTTGCTAACAACTTAGCCATGATTGTTATGGTGGTGGTTGAAGGGTGTCTACCTTGAAACAACTATTGGAAATCGTCGATCTTCTAGATGACCCGAAGGTAGATGGAGAGAAAGTTAGGGAATTCTTTACTAATAAAGGGTTATCCCATATGGAAATAAATGTAGAGCGTATCGAAGGTGAAAAAGCCTCAACAGATTTTATATCCATCATGATTCAAGGCGTAAAAGGAAAATATTCTGGAGGTACTTCCCGATCTCTTGGGATAATTGGTAGGCTTGGCGGTATTGGTGCTCGACCTGAATGTATAGGCCTCGTCTCAGATGCAGATGGAGCAGTAGTCTCACTTGCCGCAGCCTATAAAATTGCAGAAATGATGAGACGTGGAGACTTCGTAGGAGGAGATGTCATAGTGAAGACACATATATGTCCAAACGCACCTACAAGACCCTACAAGCCTGCACCTATGATGGATTCTCCAGTAGATATATTTACCCTTCTAAAGAGAGAAGCTGAAGGTCAGATAGACGCTATACTTTCAGTTGATGCTACAAAAGCCAACTGGGTAATAAAACATAATGGATTCGCGATCACTCCCACTGTTAAGGAAGGATGGATACTGAAGGTTAGTCCAGACCTCATAGATATCTACATTAGAGTGACTGGGCAGCCGCCCGTAGTAGTACCGATAACTATGCAAGACATCATTCCATACACCACCCCTGTATACCACATAAATAGTATGATGCAGCCGTGGATTTATACGAAGGCTCCTGTTGTTGGAGTAGCAATAACTACTAGTATGGTGGTGCCAGGCTCTGCAACAGGCGCTACAAACATCTTCCACTTAGAACAAGCCACAAGATTCGTAGTAGAAGTAGCTAAAGATTTTGGGAGAGGTAGAGTAAAGTTCTATGATGAAGGAGAGTGGGAGAAGATAATATCTATTCATGGGTCATTAGCTGATTTAATGAGGAGAGGAGCGCCGGAATAGGAGGTTTCAAGATGTATACTGTCGGTTTAATAAGAGTCTTAACCATGAGAGACGAGGAAAAGATAAGTCTTCATGGAAAAATAATTGAAAAGGCCTTCAATGAATTGAAAGTTATTTCAAAGTGCATAGAAGACCAGCCTCTAGGCATTTATGATGAGGTTAGTGAAGAAATCGCTAAACCTAAGATACTTAGACTAATAAAAGAGTTCGAGGCGATGAATGTTGACGCAGTAATAGTAAGCTGTGCAGCCGATCCAGCTGTAGAGGAGGGTAGAAGAACTTCAAAAATTCCAGTCATAGGAGCTGGCTCAGCAACTGCATCTCTTGCTTTATCTCATGGTGAGAGAATAGGTGTACTGAAGCTTACTGAAGAAGTGCCTAGAGTAATGAAGAGAATTCTTGGTCGTCATTTAGTGGCTGAAGAGAAGCCTGAAGGCGTAAGAAACACAATTGATTTAATGCAGGAATCGGGTATAAGAGCATCGATCAGAGCTTTAGAGAAATTGCTAGAGGCTGGAGTAGATGTTATTATTCCAGGGTGTACAGGCTTCTCCACTATAAACTTTATAGATATCGTAAGAAAGATATCTGATAAGTTATTGTTTATAGATCCGGTTCTAGCTTCAGGGTCGGTCACACTTGGGATACTTAAACAGCTTAACAGACGGGGAGGAAAAAATGATCGTCAAAGTTGATGAAAAGATTGCGGAAGCAGCAGTTCTAGGTGGAGCATTCTATGGTGGAGGAGGAGGCGGAGACTATAGAGATGGGCTTAGATATGCACGACTGGCATTAGAGTTAGGTGAAGTCTATATAGTTGATGTAGAAAGCATCTCGCCTGAAAGATATGTTGCTACCGCATCTATTATAGGTGCTCCAGCAGCTAGAGAAAAATATGTTCTTCCATCCCATATGATTAGAGCAGTCGAGCTTTTAATGGATAATATAGATGTTCCGCTAGATGGACTTATAACAGGCGAGAATGGCGGATTATCAAGCGTTAACGGGTGGATACAGTCTGCGATTCTTGGGATACCTATCATCGATGCTCCTGGAGATGGGAGAGCGCATCCGACAGGTGTAATGGGCTCGTTAGGTCTCCACAAGATACCTGATTATGTCTCGATTCAAGCTGCTGTAGGAGGGGATAAGAAAGCTGGTAGATATGTTGAGTTGGTAGTTCAAGGATCATTAGAGAAAGTTGATAAGATAATTAGAGAAGCATCTATTCAAGCAGGTGGAATGATTGCCGTTGCAAGGAATCCTATCACAGTAGATTATCTTAAAGATCATGCAGCTGTTGGAGCTTTATCTAAAGCTATAGAAGTAGGAAGGGTATTCCAGAAACATCTTGGGGATCCTTTGAAAATTGCTCAAGAGGTTACTAAACTCATAAACGGGAAAATAATTGATGAAGGAACGGTAGAGTACGTTTCACTCGAGACAAGAAGCGGATATGATATTGGCAGATTAATTATTAATGGGAAGTATGATAAGTACGAGATAACTTTCTGGAATGAATATATGACTGTTGAAGACTCAAATTCTAGGAGAATAGCATCATTCCCAGACTTAATAGTGACCTTAAATGTTGAATCGGGTCTGCCGATCACTTCAGCGGAAATAAGGAAGAATGACAAGATAATCCTTATAGTATGTCCAGAGGAAAACATCTTGTTAGGAGCGGGAGTCAAAGATCCACAACTATTATCACAGGTTGAAGAAATCATAGGTAAAAAGATAACATGAAGAAGCATAATCTACTTAGTAGAATCTATTAGTAGATGAGTCTCCAGATCCGATAAAATCTTTACATCTCGAAAGACTACCTTCTAGCTCTAAGACCATGAAGCTTAACCTCTAAATAGGATTAGGCTCTAAGCTAGGTAATAGCAAAATGTATCGTTTACCATCCAACGAAAAAGACAAGAGAACTATCGCAGCGACTTTAAACTAGTTATATGCGCTAATAAATGGCGGGGGAGACTAAACAGAAAGTGTCTGGCGTGCTGCAGGTCTAGTGTTCTACGCTTCTACTGTGGGAGATTTTTCCATAGTGGAGAAAGGACTTTATGAAATATCTACATGCTTAGTAAAGTTATCAATAAAGAAGGCAAGAAGTCCTGACTTGGAAGTAGAGGGAAAACACCTGGGACTTTTTCAAGATGAAAAATATCGTTCTACTAGGAGCCTAAATTGATAGTCTAATGATGTAGATTAGATAGTCCACCCTACGCAGAAGGTACAGTAGACTTATCTTGAGGGCAAGCCACGTATGGGTCGCGGGTCTAGAATGGTTAAGGCATACCTATCCCCATACAATAGGTTGAGATTATGCGTTCCGTGACAAAAATGTTCGGGGAAGTAACCGACACATGGAATCCATATACAACTAATTGGGATAATGTCCAAATAGGGGTTATGTTTAAAGGTCGGTATTTTGTCTTGTTTATATGGTTGCTAAATGCATGAATGGAGCATTGCTGAAGGCATAGTTACAACATTACTTGAATCATTTAAGGATCAGAAAGTCTTAGAAGTTGAGATAAAGATAGGTGAACTTAGAGACTTAAACATAGAAGTATTAAGAGAAGCACTGAGCATACTCTCTAAGGGGACAAACTTAGAAGATTCTAGATTCAGTCTAGTTGTTTCAAAAGCTGTCTTTAAATGCTTAAGCTGTGGAGAGAAATGGATGATGGATAAAGCATTAGAGATCCTAGGTGAGATGCTTGATGCTAGTAGATACATAATTGAAGAAGGAGAACTTGAGCCTCCGATCCACTTTATACCAAGCCTAGTTGCGGGGTTACAGAAATGCCCAAGATGCGGGAGAATAGATATAGAAATAGAATCTGGAAAAGAATTAGAAATCTCCAAAGTCTACTTAAGCCAATGACATATCTCTTCAAAACATGGTCGTATTTTAAGCGGTCCACATCTTCGGGAGTATATAAATCATAATCCATGTAGTTACATGATTTCAGAAAGATAGTTTATCCAGTTTTAAATTTTTAGATGAGTAGATCTTAATATATTCTCAGACTCTCCTCACAATACGTTGGTGAACATAGAATGCTCGATCCTAGGATTAGTTTACTGAGGAAGAAATTGGAGAACGTAAAGAGTATTGTATTGTTTGGTAGTGGGAAAGGAGGAGTTGGTAAGAGTGTGATTTCATCAGCTACGTCATATATTCTTTCAGAGAGAGGATACGATGTAGCATATTTAGATTTGGATTTTCATGGTCCAGCTGGTCAAAGCCTTTTCCCTGTAGATATACAGTTTAAAGGTGGGAGAGAAGGCGTAGAGCTTCCTATATCTGATGGTGTAAGAGTTATGTCTATAGGATACTTCCTAGGAGATAATCCTTTTCCACTAGCTGGTAGAGAAAAGATAGACCTCTTGATTGATTTCTTCTCAATCCTCAATATTGGTAAGCTTGATTCAATCATCATTGACCTTCCACCTGGAATGGGGGATGAGCTAACTTTCACTCAGAGAGTCTTTAGAGATAGAGTAAGCATAGTTGCCGTAACTATGGACTCGGAGTTAAGCCTTAACGTTGCTGAGAAGCTCATGAAGTACATCAAGACTGAGAAGATAAACTTCCTGGGAATTATAGTGAACATGGTTAACTTGTTTAGAGAATATAATCCTAAGCAGATAGAAAAGAGGCTTCGTGGAGAAGTCTTAGGCGCTGTATCTTACCATCCACGTCTTGAAGAATTTAAGACGATTAAGAGTAAACTAGAAAATGTACATGAATTTAGAAGAGAGATAGAGCATGTAGTAGATGATCTTCTAAAAAGAGTTAACCTTCTAAAATAGCGGACCCAATATTTGGGTCTAAGAGAGGATTTGGCATATTTACTCTTTGGCTGTGTAGAGTGCTGCACATGTTACTGTTCTCGCGACCCCATCCATCGTTCTAATTCTCTCTACTACTAGGTCTCCTATATCTTTTATAGATGATCCTCTAACCTTAACTATTATATCCCATTCACCAGTGATTAAATGTACTTCTTCAACATCTGGTAGTTCTGAGATCCTTCTAGCTAATTCTTTTTGAGAGACTTGCGGACCAGGCATAAATGAGACTAGGATAAAAGCAGTTGTAGATTTTCCAAGTTTTGAGTAATCTATTTCTATGGTGAATCTTTTTATGATCCCTTCACGTTTCATCTTATTTATCCTTTCCTGTACCGTAGTTCTAGGCATACCCAGCTTCTCAGCAATCTCCCTTACACTCTGGCTTGAATCTATCCACAGTTCTCTTAATATCAATTTATCCTTCTCATCTAGATCCATTTTCTCAAACTTCCATAATATAGTACGTGCTAGAAAATATTTCTTAAGCCTACCATGAAGTAACCCTTATACCTTATAAGACAATTTTTTATATGTACGTTAACCAGGGTTTTTAATTCTTAGACTTATTCTGAACGCTTATCGTCGAATTAGGCTCCAATAAATTTATAGCATGAATGATTAGTCTATGTTTAGAGTCTTATGGTTAGAATAAACTCTGCCGTGATAGTTGGTTATGGAGGATATGTTCCAAGATACAGAATTAAAAGTGAAGAGATAGCTCGTATATGGGGTAGAGATAAGTCGGAGCTGCCTGTAGAAGAGAAAGCCGTAGCAGGGCTAGATGAAGATACAGTTACAATGGCTGTAGAAGCTGCGAAGATAGCTATTAAGAGAGCAGGTATTCCTCCAAGCAAGATAGGTGCAGTACATGTTGGTACAGAATCTAAACCTTACGCTGTAAAACCTTCTGGAACAATTGTTGCTGAAGCAATAGGAGCTGTACCCAGTGTTACAGCTGCAGATTTTGAGTTTGCATGTAAAGCTGGAACAGAAGCTCTACAGTTTATCACGAGCCTCGTTGATGCTGGTAGGATAGAGTATGGTTTAGCTATTGGTGCTGATACAGCTCAAGGTAGACCTGGAGATGCTTTAGAATTTACAGCTGCATGTGGTGCAGCAGCATTCATAATCGGTAGAGATAAGAATGAAGGGGTTGCAGAGATAGAAGCTTGGACATCCTATGTAACAGATACGCCCGACTTCTGGAGGAGAGAATATGAACGCTACCCCCACCATACAGCAAGATTCACTGGTGATCCAGCCTACTTCCACCATATAGTAAACTCTGTTAAGAATCTTCTAGAAAACGATGGATATACATTAAATGATATAGATTATGCTGTTTTCCATCAACCAAACGTAAGATTCCCATTAGTAGCTGCTAAGCTTCTAGGAATAGACTTAGAGAAGACTAAGCCTGGATTGATTACTGGGTACATTGGAAATACGTATGCAGCTTCCAGCCTCCTAGGTCTCGTAAAAGTTTTAGACCAAGCTAAACCAGGTCAAAGAATACTTCTAGCAAGCTTCGGATCAGGAGCGGGAAGCGACTCATACATTATTAGAGTTCTTGAAGGCATAGAAGTGAAGAGAAGTCTAGCTCCAACTCTAGATAAATTTATTGAGAGAAAAACCTATATTGATTATGCTATTTATGCTAGGCATAGAAAGAAGATATTAATGTAAAGTGGTTAAGATATGAGTAAAGTGTATGTTGCAGGTGTAGGGTTAACCAAGATTGATGAACACTGGTGGATGTCTCTTGAATACTTAATGACTGAAGCATCCCTAAAAGCTCTTGATGATGCAGGAATAAGTAGAGTTGACTCAATATATGTTGGAAGTATGCTGTCACCAATACTTCAAGAACAAGGTCATCTAGGAGCATTACTTGCTGAAGAACTTGGTTTATCAGGTATCCCCGCTATAGGTGTTGAGGCAGCCTCCGCATCTGGTGCAGCAGCAGTCTATACAGGTGCTAGAGAGATCGAATCTGGTAGAGCTAACGCTGTTCTAGTAGTAGGTGTAGATAAGATGTCAGATGGTATGGCTGAAGAAGTTACAGCTGCTATGATGTCTGGTGAAAGACAAGAATACGTAGGGTTCATTGGTGCAACATTCTATTCTATAAATGCATTAATATACAGTCTATACATGGATAGGTATAACGTTGGTCAAGAAAAGATAGCTCTATTCCCAGTCCTATGCCATGAACATGCAGTAAATGTTCCACATGCTCAATATCCATTTAAGATTAAACTTGAAACAGTCTTGAATTCACCTTATATCTCTGAACCTCTAAGAAGATTCGAGACGACAGCTATTGCAGATGGTGCAGCAGCCTTAGTACTAGTAAACGAGGAAACAGCTAAGAAGCTAGACACACCTAAAACCGAGCTGATAATAGAAGCATCTACTGATTATCTTACACCTTTCCAGCGGGAAGACCCTCTATGGTTTCCAGCTATTCAACTCGCTACTTCTAAAGCATTGAGTAGAGCTAAGCTCGAGAGACAGGACATAAAGATTCTAGAATTATATGATGCTACATCTATTATGGCCATAGTATCTCTTGAATCATCAGGCTTCGCTGAGAGAGGTAAAGCATGGCAACTTCTAGAAAGGGGAGAACTAGGCTTATCTGGAGCTCTACCATGCAATACCTTTGGAGGGCTAAAAGCACGGGGTCACCCAGCTGGAGCTACACCAGTATACCAGATAGCTGAACTACACCTACAGTTAACCCATAGAGCTGGAAAGAACCAAGTAGACTCAGCGAAAAATGGATTAGCTCAATCTCTTGGAGGAGTAGCTTCTACAGCATTTGCAACTATTCTGAGAGAGGTGTAGATAATGTTTAGAATAAAGGTTCCGAGATACTGGAGGCATAAAGATTTTAGATATAGATTAAATGCTTGGAAGTGTAATCATTGTGGAGAAACCCATTTCTTTCAACCCTTAATCTGTAGAAAATGTAGATCAAGAGATTTTAGTCGAGTAACCTTACCTGAGTCTGGAAAACTCTTAGCTTACACTGTTGTTAGAAGCCCACCAGAAGGATTTGAAGCTCAATCACCCTACATAATAGGTTTCATAGAACTTGACGATGGGACAAGAATCCTTGGACAATTAACAGACTGCTACCCAGAAGAATTAAAGCAAGGTATGAAAGTCGAAGCAACATTGAGAAAGATAAGGGAAGACCAAGAAGATAAAATCATCGCTTACTGTTACAAGTTTAGACCAGCAATCTAAAGACTTAGAAAAGTAGAGGATGCTGTATCTTTTTAACCATTGTCTTCATAGACAAAAACCAAAGATAATCAATTCTTCATCTAGACTTTCATCAATACTGTCATTGAGTATTTTAGACTCTTTACAGTATTAGCTCAGATTCTCCTCGACTTCTCCAGTTTTCGAAGAATAAATTAACAACTGTATAAAGACTTCGAAGAAGCCATTGATAGAATGTTTGATGTTTCAAAGATGCTAGGGTTGTTGAGCTAGTCTCTTTCTCCTACTTTTTTAATAATTTTTTATACACATATATTGTTGCATATTCTCTTGGAATACCCTCACGTTGAGCTATACTATCTATCTGTGCTCTTAATGCTGGTAGAGCTTCTTCCCCACGCCTCTCTTGGACTATAGTGGCCATTTCTTCATAGAGCTTCACAGCTAGATCCTTATATGCTGTAACTTCATATATGTTGTCATTCATTCTTTTAAGCTGCTCAATCTTGGCATCTATTTCTTTATACTTCTCATCTGTTTTAGCAAGTTCTTTTACGAGTTCGGGAACCATCCTCTCAAGTTCTTCCTTCTTTGAGATTGATATCGGTTCTCCTTGTTCTTCAAGTTCTCTAAGAGTATCTAATTCTATCTGGTTGAAGTATAGTTCTTCTTCTAATCTTGAGAACCTAGCTTCATACATTGTTTTCAGTCTTCTACATTTATCGATTACTTCAGCGATACCTTTTCTAACTTCTTCTCTTAGTAAATCCCATTTCTGTAAGATCTTTTTAAGAATAGCTATACTCATATCAGGTTGGTCTCTAAACTTCTGCTGAGTTACTTTCTCTCTAGTTTTTATCTCTTCAATCTTTTTCTTTAATGCTTCAAAAGCTGTCTCAACATCAATTTCGGCTTCACTTATTTCTCTATCTTCCTCTAACAATGGGGTTTTCACTATAGATACTTCTTCAATTGCTGCTTCGATAGACTTCACATCTTCAGTTTTCTCTTCTGTTTTCACTGGTTCTATAACTGGAGCTTCTTTCTCTTCTGTTATTTCTCCACTCTTTATAATGATCCTCTTAGGCATGATGTTCCAACAATTTTTATTGTACTCGATTTATAAAAATCTTCTGTTATAAAATGCATTTAAAGAAATACTTAGAGAAGTGAGATAGATAGTTTTTCTTTAAGTGGTGATTAGATTGTGAAGAAATGTAAGATAAACGAGGAGAGAGGCTAGTTTTTTTATGACGATTATTTTTCTAGTATACTTAGAAGGATTGCCTGCTCAGCTATATCTGCACTGTATTCTGCTATTCTCATATAATCTCCTAGAACTGTCTTTAGGATAGAAGTATTCTTTGGGCTGGTCTTCCATACCATGGCTTTCTCTACAACTTCATCGTATACTTTTCTAACTTTCTCTACCTCTGCAAGTAATTGATTTGCTAATCTACTATCTTTCATCAACAATATATTTTTAGATTCCAGAAAGATATTCTTGATTCTTTCATCAAGCTTCTGAAATTCTAATGCTATTTGTTTATCAATATCCTCTTCTAGGAATAATGATGTGCTTGCTATGTTTGATGCATGGTCTGCTATCCGTTCTATCGACTTGGTTACAGATGAATAGCTTAGGCACGCTATGACATTCTCTATCCCAAGTTCATGGAGCATTTGTGGGTTCTCAGCAGCAAGGTTAAGCTGTCTACTTATAAAATAAAATAACTTATCTACTTCATCATCTCTCTGAATTACTTCTTCTGCTAATTCTCTATCTCTTGTTAAGAGAGCTATTGTAGCATCTCTCTGCATCGATGCAGCTAGTTCCGCTTGTCTCTCTAATGCTTCTGCAAGGGGTAGCTCAACATGCTGGGCGAAGCATTGTAACAGCATCTCCATCATGCTTTCATTTAGAACCTCCATACCCATTAGCTTCTTCCTCATATTCTCTTTTAGATATAGTTTTAACTGAGAATACGGTACGGAGAATTCTATATTGATTATGTCATACCCTGCTAGATAAAGTGAAATCAATTCTCTGAGCAGCGTCTCAGCTTCTGTGTCTTCTCTAACAGAGATCCTGGCTTCACGCTTACTCCCTCCTTGGCTTTCACATATCAGTATTAGTGACGAATTACTTCTAGGTATTAATCTAACAATGCTTCCAGGCTTTAATCCTGCTTTCTCCACCCAATCTTTAGGTAGGGAGACTGAGAGTGTTGTTTTACCTGTTACTTGGACCTTCCTAATATATTCCTGCATCTCATCTATACATAGACCTACGTAGATTTAGTCTTTTCTATATAGAAAATATCAAAAATATATTCTCCTTACAAAATGCATAAATTGAAGACTTAATAACCCCTAGATGAATGAAAATGAAAGCAAATACTAAACTTGTATTGATAACAATTGTTGTAATAGCAGTTCTAGTATCAATCTTCGCGCTGTCATCTTGGCAGACACCTACACAGCAAACGACAGCCACTTATACGGCTACCACCAAGACCACGCCTACACCGACAACTATACAGTTATCTGGTATGATTAATGGAGCAGGGGCCACATTCCTTAATCCACAGATGCAAGCTTGGGCCTCAAAATTCTATGAGCTTACAGGTGGAAGAATTCAAGTAAATTATCAATCTATTGGTAGTGGAGCTGGGCAAGCGAAATTCAGAGAAGGAGTACTCGATTTCGCTGGAAGCGACCCACCTCTTAAAGCAGACATATACAACGAATTTAAAGATAAAGGTGGGATAATACAGTTCCCAGTTGTAATTGGAACAATAGTTATAGTACACAATATACCAACTGTAGAATCTGAGAAGTTAAAGCTAACAGGAGAAGTAGTAGCAAAGATCTATCTAGGCGAGATAATCTATTGGGATGATCCTGTAATTAAAGCATTAAACCCTGAACTAAACCTCCCCCATGAAAAGATAATCGCTGTACATCGCTCTGATGGTAGTGGGACTACTAGGGTCTTCACAGCATATTTAGCTAAAGTCTCAAAGAACTGGAAGGATAAAGTCGGCTCAGACTTTACGGTTGCATGGCCAGTTGACCAATTAGGTAACGGTGTAGGTGGAAAAGGAAATGAGGGTGTAGCAGCTGCTGTAAAACAGAACTTGTATTCTATAGGGTATGTTGAGACAGCATACGCATATGAGGTAGGTCTAAAAGTAGCTCTAATACAGAATAGAGATGGAAATTACGTTCTACCGACAAGAGAAGCAGTAGAGTCTGCAGCTAAAGCTTTAGTAACGGTTCTTCCAAGAGCTTATGAAGACTGGTCACACATCTTTCCAGACGAAACAGTTGATGCTCCTGGAAAAGAGAGTTATCCGATAACTTCCTTCTCATTCGTGATCTTAAGACAGGTATATGATGATCCCGTTAAAGTTGCTATACTAAAAGAATTCTTTCAATGGGTATTGACTGAGGGTCAGAAGGATGTAAACATAGTGAAGGGATATGAGCCTCTACCACCTGAAGTATCTATGATAGGGTTAGAGGGGTTAAAGCTTTTGAGAACTACGTGAAAGAAGATGAAGTCTGGAAGAATATTCTACACTATTTTATTTATTTTTGTATTTACTTCACTGCTTATTGTTGTAGGAGTAGTTACTTCACTAACTGTTACATCATACCCGATATTTTCAAGAGATGGTTTATCCTTCATCTTTAAGAGTACATGGAATCCTGTAAAAGAAGATTATGGCATACTCCCTGCACTCCTCGGTACTCTCATTACTTCAGCAATAGCGATCAGTATCTCTACACCTTTAGCTATATCTCTCGCAGTATTCTCCATCGAGATCGTCCCCTCGAAGTTCAGAGCGTTCATAAATAATATTTCAGACTTAATGGCGAGTCTACCCTCCGTAATATATGGATTGTGGGGGTTATACGTCCTCGCACCCATACTCCACCAATATGTTATGATGCCTTTACACCATTATCTTGGATTTATTCCATTATTCTCTACCAAGCCTATACCTACGAACCTATTTACAGCAGGTGTTCTACTCGCTATTATGATAATTCCTTTCGCTTCTAGCGTAATCCGTGAAGTATATAATGCTGTGCCCTACTATTTGAAGGAGGCAGCATATAGTTTAGGAATGACTAAATGGGAAGCAATAAAGACGATGCTTGGATATATTAAGTCAGCAATCTTCGCAGGCATATTCCTAGCTCTGGGAAGAGCTATGGGTGAGACTATGGCTGTAGCTATGGTTGTAGGAAACACGTTTACTTTTCCTAAAAGCTTATTCGATATGGGGTATACTATATCCAGCTTAATAGCAAACCAGTTCCCGAATGCTGAAGCTTACAACTACATGATCCCAGCACTATATGGTGGAGCCCTCATACTCTTCATAGTTGGCTTAACCATAAACTTAGCTGGATTATACTGGATAAAGAAGGTGATGATTAAGAGTTGAACAAGAGAAAGGTTATAGAGAAGATAATGCTTGGAGTAATCTCCAGTTTAGCTATAATCTCAGCTATACCAATCTTTGCAATAATAATCAACATATATTCTGAGGGAGCTAGACATCTCACTCTCAACTTCTTAATTGATCTACCTCCACCTCCAGTAAGTGGTAAAAGTGGGGGGATAGGCCCAGCTTTAGTTGGCTCACTCATCCTTACATCACTAGCAGTAGCTATTGGTGGAAGTATAGGTTTCTTTACAGGTTTATACTTATCAGAGTTTTCACATACAAGGCTTGCCCATTATACTCAAATTTTTCTCCAGATTATGGTTGAGTTCCCCACCATTATCATAGGATTATTCGCATACATGGTTTTAGTTGCACCTTTAAAGAGGTTTAATGCTTTAGCTGGAGCATTCGCTTTATCCATAGTCATAATACCATATATTGCATTAAATGTTAGAGAAGCATACAGATCAATACCATATACTCTGAAAGAGGCAGCGTTCAGCTTAGGTGTTTCAGCACCTATAGCATACTTGAGAATATTGTTAAGTACTGCGAGGCGTGGAGTCTTGACAGCTCTTCTCATTGGAATGGCCAAAGCAGCAGGTGAAACAGCCCCTCTACTACTAACAATCCTTGGAACAACATTTACGTATTTTGGAGGCCTAGACCAGCCTATAAACGCCATACCATTACTAATATACAACTTTGCACTCTCACCCTATGAGAGATGGCATCAAGTAGCATGGGGGGCTGCAGCAGTCCTCCTTACTATAACCCTCATGATATTCATAATCTCAAGACTAGTAGTTAGGGAGGTCAAGGTATGAACTGGGCCATAGAAGTTAATAACCTAAATGTATGGTATGGGGATAAACATGTAATCAAGAATGTCAGCTTCAAAGTACCTAAAAACATAATATTCGCAGTAATGGGGCCTTCTGGATGCGGTAAAAGCACGTTGCTGAGAGCAATGAATAGGTTACTTGAATTAAATCCATATGCTAGGGTAGAAGGTCAGGTTAAAATAAATGGTATAGATGTATATAGTGATAACGTTGATATTACATGGGTCCGCAGACAATTCGGGATGGTCTTCCAGATACCTAACCCATTCCCACATCTTTCAATATATGAAAACGTAGCACTAGGTCCGAAGCTTAATGGTTTAGTAAAAGATAGGTCAGAGCTGGATGAGCTTGTTAAACAAGCTTTACAACAAGCATATCTATGGGATGAAGTAAAGAATGATTTGAAGAAGCCTGCATCGATGCTCAGTGGTGGGCAGCAGCAGAGGTTATGCATAGCACGCGCATTAGCATTAAAGCCAAAGATAATACTTATGGATGAACCTACAGCTAATCTAGACCCTGTAGCATCATCTAAAATAGAAGAATTAATGCTTGAATTAAAAGAAGAGTATACGATAATAATTGTTACCCATAATCCTCAGCAAGCTGCAAGAATAAGTGATTATGTAGCATTCTTATATATGGGTGAATTGATAGAGATTGGAGAAACCTCAATGGTATTCACTAGACCTAGAAATGCACTAACAGAAAAATACGTCGTGGGGAGGATGGGATAGACTTGGAGGTTGATTAAGGTGAGCTTGAAGAGACCTATAGATTACGGTTTAGAAAGACTTAATGGATTAATGAGTGATATGGTTAACCTAGCTGGAAAAGCTCTTAAGAAAAGCATAGAATCTGTCTTGACAAGAGTAGATAATATTGAAGAAGTTAGAAAAATGTCTAGTCAATTATTATTCATGATGGATGAAGTCGGTGAGCTGGCAGTCCAGCTTATAGCAAGATTCCAGCCTGTAGCTTCAGACCTGAGAGAGATAAAATCGGCGATACAAGTCTCCTACGATTTTTCCAGGATTGGTAGATATGCTGCAAATATATCTGAGATCATTAAAATGATTCCAGAAGGAGGATGCGATTTTACTATGGTTAAAAAGCTTTCAGATATAGTTTTGGAGATGGTTGAAGAAGCTGGAAGAGCCTACCTAAATAAAGATTTAAAGAAAGCTGAAGAAGTAAGGAAGAGAGACGACCAGGTAGATGACTTATATGCTGAGAACATTAAACATCTAATACAGATGGGTGGGAAAATCGATACAGCATGCTTACTTTCAACAGCGTTAATATTAAGATACCTCGAAAGAATAGCAGACCATACATGTTATATTGCAGACTCTTTATCATACATAATCACTGGAAGAAAACAGTAGAAAATATGGCTAGATTAGATTAAAATTGCAGTAGGTACATTTGGATAGAAATTGAAAATAATAAATGTTAAAAGCATGATCCCAAGTAGAGAAGAATGTGGGTGCAGCTTACCTCATGATAAAACATTACGTGAAGTAGTTATCGGTAGAGGGATTATAGACGATCTTCCAAGATTTCTAGATATATTAAATGTTGGGAAGCCTATTGCCGTCTTCTATGATAAGATTACCTTTAAAGTAGTGGGGGAGAAGATAGTTAAGCTAGTTAATGGCTTAGGATTTGATGTAGCTGAACCAACATTTAGAGAAGCAGAGAAGAAAACCATCTTGACTGAGGGTACTCAAACAGTTATAGCGGTAGGAGGAGGTACAGTAATAGATGTAGCTAAGTATGCTGCTTACAAGCATATGGCCCCTTTTATCACTATTCCAACTGCATTATCCCATGATGGGATAGTTTCCCCGATAGTCTCACTATTTAGTGAGAGTGGGAGGAAATCCATTGTAACCAAGGCACCAATATTCTCTTTGATAGATTTAGATATTGTATCAACAGCTCCAAAAATACTATTCTCATCAGGATTCGGAGACCTATTAGCTAAGGTTGTCTCGATAAAAGATTGGCAGCTTGGGAGAGATGAAGCTGGAGAAGAATATTGTTATACAGCTGAGAAATATACTATGAAGGCTCTAGAAATAATACTAGACTGCTTGAAGGCTGGTCAAGCTAAAGATTATGGAAAGCTTGCTGAAGCATTAATCTACTCAGGTGTATCAATGATGATCGTTGGTTCCTCTCGGCCTGCTTCTGGTAGCGAGCATTTATTCAGCCACTATCTAGATATGTATTCTCCAAATAGAGCACCTCATGGAATACAATGTGCTTTGGGGACTCTACCAACCTCCCTTTACCATGAAATGCATAATCCAAACTGGTGGAAGAACCCTGACTATAGCTGGAGACAGCTTAAAAAATATATGGAGAAGGCAGAGATACCGCTAAACTTAAGGCAACTGGGGATACCCATAGAAATAGCAGTGAAAGCATTAGTCTACTCTCCAGAAATTAGACAGGAGAGAATCACCATTCTACACAAACGTAGACCTACAGAAGAAGAAGCACTACAACTCCTAAGAGAGACACAGCTCGCCTAATCCCGACTAGAGGATGGAAAAGTATAATCTTCAATCAAGACAGCCAGTTTCATACCTCTTCTATCTTCAACATCTAACTATTTTACAATCTTTTACAGAACCTCAACTCCCACTAAACACCTTCACTTCTGAAAAAATAATATATTTTTAAATTAGTTCTTCCTGATTTTTAATTTGAAGACTGGGGGAGGGGAGAAACTGATTGGGGATGAAGACTCTTGGGAGGCATTTAGTAGTAGAAATGTATGGAGTTCAATCAGCCCTCCTCCATGACCTATCTCTAGCTAAGCGAGTATTAAGAGAGTCTATAGAAGCATGTAAAGCTACGTTCATGGGTGAGCATTATACAGTATTTGCAGGAGGAGGGATAAGCGGGATAGTGGTAATAGCTGAATCTCACATATCTATACACACCTGGCCAGAACATGGATATGCTGCTGTAGATATATTTACATGTGGTGACCAAGTCGATCCATGGAGTGCATATGAAGTATTCATTAAACATTATTCTCCTAGTAGGGTAAATGTAACAGAGATTAAGAGAGGGATTGTTGAAGCATAGATAAAGGTGGAAGACATGGCTGAACCTTCGATCTACGTGATAGAAAAGGTTTCACCTACACTCAAGGTAATTTATAGCGTTAAGAATGTAGTATACTCTGGAGAAACGAAGCATCAGAAAGTAGACATAGTTGAGACTGAGGATTATGGGCTTGCTCTACTATTAGATGGATTGATGCAGTCATCCGAAATAGATGAAAACATATATCATGAATGTCTTGTCCATCCAACCCTACTAGCTCATCCAAGACCTAGAAGGGTATTAGTAGTTGGTGGAGGAGAAGGCTCAACAATTAGAGAAGTAGAAAAACATAATGTTGTAGAAGAGATAACTATGGTAGACCTTGATGGAGAATTGATAGAGTTGGTGAAGAAGTATATCCCATGGTCTACGAAAGCTTTCCAAGACAAAAGATTAAAACTCTACATTAAGGAGGGAAGAAGTTTCCTCGAAGAACAACCAGATAACCGGTATGATGTAATAATAATGGATGTAACTGACCCAGTTAAAGGAGGACCTGCAGAGAAACTCTATACATTAGAGTTTTATCAGCTTGCATATAGAAAACTCTCAGAAGATGGGATGATCGTTACACAGGCATCATCTATCTCCTATACACCGAGTATCTTCCTCTCCATTGTTAAGACTCTCTCTCAAGTATTCCCGAAAACTTGTTATTATGGATGCTACATCAAGTCTTTTCTATCTATATGGGGCTTCGCAGTAGGCTCAAAAAATACCTTGCCCGTAAACTTGGAAGCTGATGAAGTTGATAGAATCCTTAAACAGAGAACTATAAATAACCTGAAGTTTTACTCTGGAGAGATCCACAAAGCCATCTTTAAATTGGTGGATGCTTACCTTAAGTTCTACAGTGGAGAAGCTAAGATAATTAGAGATTAAAAGAACATAGTCCCAAATTATTCTATGGGTAGCTTAAAACATTTTTATGGCTTGAACCACTCAAAGAGTATGTATGAGTTTGCCCCCGTTTTAATATCTGGGATAACTATCGTAAAATATTTCCTAACTGTTGTAGCTAGTCTTCCAGACCTTATTATTTCTAGCGCTGATATACTTTCTTCCCTATTCTTTACCTGGACTATGAAGGGTGCATGCTCTAAGCCTGGTCCAAGCCTATATACAGCGAAATCGCTTCCAAACTTTATTCCTGGAGTAACTATAAATCCTCTTTCCCTCAAGTCTCTATATACATGGTATTTTTCTTCAAATCTTTCATAAGCTCTAGAAGCATGCTCTTTAAGCTCCTCTAAACTCATCTTTTTACCTTCACGGTATACTTCAATCTTATTTTTCTCAACTAAGTAGACTGCTTCGATTATATCTAGTATTAGGGGTGCATTAAAATCGGGAGTCTTAGGTTTGGGGATCCCAAGGGGTTTCCCATAAAATCCTTCTCTATAGAGCCTCCTGCCATCTTCTATATTCCAGACGATCACAGAGTCTTCTATTAACTCAGCAGTGATCAAGTTTACATCCCCTCAGTATTTCTTAGCTAGAATATTGTTAATGATAATGCTCTAAGAGTATCAACTATCTTCTCAGCTGTATCTGCTATCTCTTCAAGCATCCATACAATCTCTCTTGTAAGTAGGAGAGGTGCAATCTTCAAATCACTCGTGAGTATTGCTAAGTCAAGTGTACGATAAATATCATCAACCTTCTTCTCATGCTCCTCCGTCTCTCTTATCTTCTGCTGGAATGTATTTACATTTAATGTTATAGCTAGTAGTGCTTCTCGGAGTCTATTAAGAGTTGAAAGAACCATGTCTCCTAACTCTAATAGCTTACTATTTAATTCTCTACTAAGTTTCGCTTTCATCTTTGCTAGATTAACCATTCTATAAGCTACCCCCTCAATAGTATCAGCTATCTCATCGATCTCTGTTACAAGTCTAATGAAGTCTTCTTTATTAGTAAGTAGTGCACCAACATTACTCATCTCCATCTCAATCATCCTAGTAGTATCTTTAGCTGATTCATCTGCTTTTAAGATCTTCTGATAAAACTCTTCAAGCTTCGAGAGACTTGAGTCTTGAACAAAACTCTCAAGCATATTTAAAGCAACTTTATACATATCTATTACTTTCCTAATTTGGTCTTGAATAAAAGTGAATATCCTTATCCTGAATTCTTCCTCCCTATCTCGAGGTAAAGTCATAATGATTCACCATGAGGAAACTACCCTGACTATCAATATATTAAATCCTTTATTAAGTCTTTCCCAGACCGATTTCAATAAAGCATCCAGGTAAAAATTGAGATACTCAACAATTATGGATAGTGTATAGTTTGAATCCGTAAGATGCATTGATATTATGTTAATATCAATGGGGCTGGGGTATAAGCCCTAGCAAGACCCATATGAGTAAACTTTTGGTCCTCGGCGAGCACGCAAGGCTTGAAGCAAGGACTGCCACTATATCTATTGAGTAGCTGGGGCTACCAAACCAGCCCCTCCCTCAATTTTTTAATTTTTATGCTTTATGGTTTAATTCTTGCTATCTTGGATCTTCTCCTTCATCTTCAGTTAGAAAATACAAATGTCTTCAAACAAATATTCTTATATAGTGTATAATTCCTATACTTTGAGAATGAGAACAATAGAAGAACTGAATAGGTATTGCCTACAGTATGGATTCTTTTATCCCACAGCAGAGATCTACAAGACAGCACCTAGTGGGTTTTGGGAGTATGGGCCTTTAGGTACACTTCTTAAACAGAAATTTCTACAAATGGCGATGAAAGAATTAGTTAGGAAAGATGAAATGATTCTTATAGATGGTTCCCAAATCCTTCCACGCGACGTATTCCTCGCATCTGGACATTTAAATTTCTTTACAGACCCCCTATGTTCTTGTAACAACTGCGGCTCTATCTTTAGAGCTGATAAACTCATAGAAGAACAAGCAGGTATACCTGTCCCAGAGCGCACACCACCCCAAGAGATAATAAGACTACTACAAAATGTTAAATGTCCATCATGTAATGGCGAACTTGGTAATCTGAGGTTGTTTAACATGATGTTTAAAACCACGGTTGGTGTAAATGGTGATGAAGTATACTTGAGACCTGAAACAGCACAGAATATCTATATCTCCTTCCCACGTTTATACGTTTATGCTAGACGTAAACTACCTCTTCCAGTAGCACAAATCGGGAAAAGTTTTAGAAATGAAATCTCACCACGTCAATCACTCTTACGTCTTAGAGAATTTACACAACTAGAAGTTGAAGTGTTCTATAACCCAAAAACCGTTAATGATATAGAGAAGTATAAAAAAGTAAAGGATAAAAGAATTCCGTTATACATCAATAATCAAAGAATTATGTTATCATGTGAAGAAGCAGTTGAACAGGGATACATCTCAAACTGGCTTCAAGCATATTACTTAACTTTAATATATGAGTTCTATATTAAACTCAACATACCACCTGAGAAAATCAGATTCCGAGAACTGAGTGATGATGAAAAAGCATTTTATGCAAGAAGAGCTTGGGATTTGGAGGTAGAAATGAGTATGGGTTGGATTGAGTTAGTAGCCTGCAACGATAGAGGAGACTATGACTTAACAGCTCATATGAAGGTAAGCGGTGAAGAAATGTATGTACCCGATAATACTTCTAGATTAGTGCCCCATGTCTTTGAGTTATCTATGGGTGTTGATAGAAGTATTCTATCCCTGCTTGACCTTAACCTCATTAAAGAAAATGAAAGAACAGTTTTAAGACTACATCCAGCTCTTGCACCAATAACAGTAGCGGTCTTTCCATTGATTAAAAATGACATGTTAGTAAGAATGGCAAAAGACATCTATGAATTATTGAGGCTTGATTTTGATGCATTTTATGATGATTCGGGGAGTATAGGTCGGAGATACAGAAGACAAGACATTATTGGAACACCATATTGTATAACTATTGACTTCGACACTTTAAAAAACCAGACTGTTACTATAAGAGATAGGGACACTATGGAGCAGAATAGGGTTGAGACTTCACAGATTAAGAAATACCTAATAGAAAGATTGGGTATTTATCAATTCTGACATTACTTTTTTATAAATCAGCTTTTTGACGTGTCTCAGGTCTAATGTATGCATCCACACATGTGGCTCCTACTTCAATTTTAAACATCATGTTAAAGTATGAAAATAATCTAGCTCTCCGCTACATATAGAGCATTTAATATTATTTTCTTTAATTATCTCCTTAATCTTATCTAAGTTGAGCCCTTTCAGGTATATGTAAGCCTATTGTTTCTTCAATTAATTTATCTATTCTATAGACTGAGTTAGCATCTTAGACATTTTGCAATTGGATCTACAAAGCTTTTTAAGTGCCCTGAAGCTACAAAAACGTTTCTAGAGAGAACTTGAGCTCCGTCAATCTCAATCATATTATCTCTTCTAACAAGTTCTCTCCTCCATAATTGGTAAACTTCCTCTTAAGAGATACTCCTAGAGAACCATGATTCCAGAATCCTGCTGGAGCATCACTATATATCTCTGAGGCAGGATAGAAGGAGCCTCTCTAATGCAAGCCTCATAGCTTCTTCATAGTTTGATTGGTACCTGAAGTTCTACTTAAACTAACCTACCTAGATGTTAAGCATAATACTGGTTCATATAAACTTACTTAAATTCTAGAATTACTATTTTCAACATAGGTTTAAAAATGGATTAGACGATTACTTCTTTCAACCATATATTGCTGCTCTACAGCTTGGGCAGAAGTGATTTAAGTTAACCCAAGCATCTATGCAATCTCTATGGAAGAGTGCTCCGCATGCACTACACTTAACGGCATTCTCACTAGTTAATGGATAATAACATATTGTACATACTCCTTCTTCAACATCTTCAGCAATATCTATATGGGCTACAGTAGCTGTAGCAGCCCTCCTTCCAGTGGGTGGAAATGATGCGCTTGGCTCAACGGGTGGTGGAGGATATACGGTAGCAGTCGCTGCTTCTACAGGATAAACTATTTCCTTCTTTAAAGGTGTTAACAGTATAAGAGCGCCTATACCGAGCTCTATGATTCCAGTAAATATTGCTGCGAAGAAACCTAAGTCTGGGTAGCCTCTAAGGTTTACTTCAAGAATCTTGAATACATAAACATATACTGGAGAAGACAGTGCTAGTAGTCCTCCAATAGTTGTTAACCCTCCGATTACTGCTTTAATAGCACCTAACCTCTTAACAAAGTATGCAGTAAGTAGACTGAAGCCAGCCATTAAACCACCAATGATAGAAAATAGGAAAGATTCAATAAAATCGTATCCAGTAAGTGTTAGGATAACACCTCCGTCTGTCTCGATATACCATCCAAGCAGCAAAGTGAGAATATGTATAGCTCCTGCAACAGCTCCACCTGCACCAATCCTAAAAAACCTAGAAGTAACCTCCTCCTGTGTAACAATCAAATACTATACGCCTCTATACATGAATTCTACATCTCTTTTATAAAGTTCTCTCTTAAACTTTTCTCGAGAACCTTAAAAGAAAAGCTTTTCCATCTGTTAATAAATTATTTTAGAGAGTAATTGTAAATTCTATAAGTAGTATTGAAAGCAGATATAGGACGACGGCTATATCAGAAACTTAGGAAGAATTAGAGGAGCATCATATTGACGGATTATTCCTAAACTCTAAAAGAGATTACAGAGTTCTCAGGAAGAGTGTTAAGGTATTCTATCAAAGTGTACAAGTATTCTGAAGAGAAGTTAATAATTGGATCATTCTAAAATTCTGTTATCAGCGACTAATAGAACATGATACTTTGGAGGTCAGATTCATAGATTCTCAATACTTGGCTTGATTTTATTGCCTGCGATTTCAATAGCTTCTCTTAGTTTATCCTTTTCTATCCAGTATGGCTCCAGTATCATGTGGCCACATCCTGCATCTCTGAATCTAGCTATTTTGTCAACACATTCCTCGATTTTGCCGTAAATAATGGTGGAGTCAGCTAAATTATCTGGAACCTGGCTGGCTAGTTCATCCCACAGCTTCGGTTTCAACACTAACTGCTGCGTTCTTAAACCAGGATGATTTCGCCCGTATCCAGCAATCCATTGTATATCTGGGTATGCAGCCAAGTAATGCTTTGCAGCGTTTAGGATACGTTTGTATGATTTTGCATCAGGCTCAAATGGGTAAAAAATGGCTGCAAGGCAAGGCTCCAACTCTTCAACTTTTCTTCCAAACTTCTTCATCAATGAATAAATTTTATCTAATGTTAACCTATAAGTTATTGGTGTATGAGATTCAGGTATCCAGCCGTCGGCAAGCTCAGCTGTTATCTCAATCATTTTCGGACCATAAGATGCAACGTATATCGGGATATTACTCGCTGGCTTTAAGGGTGGTCCTGCTTTTTCTAAAGAGAAATGTTTGCCCTTAAAGTTAGCTGGCTTATCTGGAGTAGACTTCCAGAGAAGTTTTATTACGTTTATACCTTCCTTAAGCCTCATCGCTAAGTCATTGAGTTTTATTCCATATCTGAAGTGGCTAGTTCCAGCTCCTGCACCAAGCCCAAGAACGATTCTTTTTGGTGCAACACAGCTAAGTGAGGCGAAAGCATGTGCTGTTACCATAGGGTGACGCCTTAACACATCCGTAACCATGGACCCAATAAATACTCTACTAGTTTTTAAAGCAACTGATGTCAGAGTAACATAAAGTTCAAGAGTTCCTGAAAATGGAGCCTGATAATCAGGATACCAGACACCATCAAGATTAACAGCCTCACATAAACATGCCTCACTTAACAGGTCAGGGAAAGAAGAAGCAAGACACCAACTCAACTTCATAACCATCAATAAGCCTTAGAGATAGCGGAATATATTTTTAATTCTATTAGCGATGAGTAAAAGAAGATTGTTTTTCTTAAATCCAAAACTTTTCAAAGAACTTACCTCTAAAAAATTCTATATCATAGGTGTAATATTGTGGATGCAATTGCTAATAGGGCTTCATATCATGTATTGATACAAGCCTCTCATGTCTTATTATAACTCTCCTAAAACTCTTAATCCATCTAAAGGATCTTTCTACGAGGCTCCTACAGTCGTTATGAGAACATAGAAAGAGAAGCTTAAAGGGTTTGGAGATGAGTTCAATAGGAATGAATTAGAGAGATGGTGAAAGAGACTCAATGCTTTTATCAAAGTTTTCAGGAGATATGTTTAGACTAGTAATAGTCGAAGTGACAAGACTAAGGATGTAGAATATTAATTAATATGAGTGAGTTGAAAGTCAGGAAATTCTTTAAGCTAGCTTTCCAATAGGGACTTCTATTTAGAAAGAAGACCCTATACCGTCTTAAATGTTATTGGAGTTTACTGGCAAACCTACTTCTCAAGATTTCATCCATGTTTCATTAATTTTAGTGGATAAGCTCTCATTCCAGAAAACTATTATGTAGTTAAAGGCCAATTTACTTAAAATGCTGTGATCGTAAAGCTTATATTTCATAAAACATTAATAACTCCAGTATAATACTAGTGGTGCGGCATGAGTATATTTACATCTTCTAAGAAGGAGAAGTGGCTTGAAGAATTAGAGCAAAAGTTTTCTCAAGAATTATCAAGCACAAGGCAGGGGATAGTTGAGAAACTTTCAGAAGAAATCAACCGCTTAAATAGTACGCTAGAGAATATTAGGAGAGATGTAGGTAACTTAATTACACTCACATCAACACTTTCATCTTATCCTTCAGTATTCGAGGGGAGAATTACACCATTCATTGAAAAACTTGAGAAAGTCTCTGAAGAACTAACTATAGTTAGATACTATGAAAACATGCTACTCTCAGTTCAAGAAGGGATAAAAGATATAGTTGAAGCATTAACAAAAGAAAGAGAGATGATTAAGCAGGAAATACAGCAGCTGGTTAAAGAGAAGACTGAGGTAGAAGCTATGAAAGAAGAAATGAGGAGATGGAGGGAGGAATTAGAAAAGAAAGAGAGAGAAATAGAAATGAGGGAAGAGGTGGTTAATACACTTGAAGAGAAGAAGAGAGAGCTTGAACAGAAGATTGCAGAATTATCTCAGAGATATCTAACTGGCATCGAGGAAGCGAGGAGTAGACTTGAAGAAATGGTTAAAGAAATGATGAGAGATTTTAAGCTTAGAGAGATTAGGCTTGAGAGGCTTGTTAGAAGAGAGGCTGAGCTTAAAGAATCTCTGGCCAAGCTTAGAGAAAAAGAAGAAGCAGCCGCAGAATTAGAGAAGAAAGCTTCTCAGCTGAGAGGGGAGATAAATGCTTTAACAGAGAGGAAGAAAAGGCTAGAAAACGAGATTAGAGAATTAGAAGATAAGAGGTCTAGACTTGAGAAGCTTCTAGGAGAATTGAGGAGAGCTTATCTTAGCCCTTAAATACCTCTTCTATCTTTTGTAGCCTCTCAGTTAACTCGTGGAATGCATCAATCAGTGCTGAGACTTTATCTGAAAGGTCGCTCATCTCAGTTTGGATATTCTTCTCTAAGTTTGATAGAGTCTTCTCGATCGAAGATATCCTTGCTTCAAATCTATCAAGCTTCTCAATAAGCTTAACTAGATTCTCACCTCTCTCTATTTTTTCAATCCTCTCTTCAAGCTCAGCTTCAGCTTCATCTAACACTTCTAAAGCCTTAGCAAGATCCATCACAAAATCAAATGTTGCAACTTTCTTCCCACTAGGAGTATCTAGATACTCGGGGATAATCTCTATCTCAATCTTCTTTTCTTCTTTTTTTAACTCACCAGCCAATTCTTCCACCCCTTAAACTTCTTTCCCAATTATATTAAGTTTAAAGCTTTATAACTGTATCTCTAAAAACTAGGCATTAACAACTAGGTGCAGCAGTTTGCTTATGGTTAGTCTGCTACACTAGAGATGTTAAAGGTCTTCTACAGAGTGGGCATCTCCCCTTTATAGTTATCCAATCTTCAAAACAGTTTTCATGCCCTATAGCTCCGCAGTATGGACATTCTATTATAGGTGCACCTTCACTAACCTCTGAAAGACAGATTACACATATACGCTTAGTTTCAAGCTTAGGTGGAGGTGGTGGAGTCTTCTTAACCTCCTCAATAGCCCATGGATTCCAGAACCCACTATTCACAGGCTTACCTACTTTTATCCTCCCCACTGTGATCTACCAAGATAGATGGCTTACCCTATGTATATATATGTATTCTGGAATACACCTGATGCTTATTTTTCCAGGTTCTATTCTAGGTTTTAAAGACAAGTTTTAGAGGTAGAGGTGTAAACCTTCTACTAGTTTCTACATATGCTATCTCACCATCTTTTATTCCTACTTCTCTTAGTATCTGGTCATCCTCCAGCCTCCATTTCTTGTAGAGTATTTCAGGGTCTGGAAAACCAAAGGTTTCAGCGATCTTCTTTTTTAAGTCTAATACTCTATCATCTGGGTTTACATTAATCTCTATATTATCCGTTTTCACATAGTCTCCACATACAAAACATTCATTTTTTCTTTTCAACTTTACTTTAGTAAGTCTAGAAGAATAACCATCATAGACTAGGAGCCCGTCAAGGATTTTTCCAAGAGCTTCTCCATGAAGAATCTTTAATATTTCTGTAGATGCTAATCCAGCTATGGTTGCAGCAATACTTTGAAGAGCAGGCATTTTCGGCTTCAATAATTCTTGAATCTCTCTTATCTTATTCCTCGATACTTCATCTAGTTTCTCAAGCATCTGAGCTTGAGAATACTTTATGTCAAAGATCGTTTTTACACCTATTTCAAAAAGCTTCTCAACTAATTCTAGGCTTACATATATCTTCTGTTCTTCAAGGTCTCTCCTTAAATCTTCAGGCTTCCTCCTTCTAAGAGTACATTCTGCAAGCTGTATCTCCTTTGGGATCAAGTCTTCACCGTGACATTCTAAGCATGCAGTCTTACCAGGTAGAACTACTTGGAGGTTAGCGTAGAGACCATCCATGGCGACGTCAACTAAAGGCTTATCCAGCTCAATACACATTGAGTTAACCCACCTTCTTACAGGCCAATTATCTAAACATGAACAAACTACTACAGCTTCTCTGAAGACATCAGAATCCAGTTCTCTAACATCTTTATAGTATTGGTCTATCTTAACCCATGGATTCATCTTTACTAGTTTTTCTTTTGCGGCAAGAGTCTTCGGTCTCCCTACATCTTCATCTGTGAATAACATCTGTCTACTAAGATTAGATACTTCAACTACATCGTTATCTACTATTATTAGTTTCCCTATACCCATTAAAGTAAGATTCTTTGCAACTTCGCACCCTATAGCTCCAACCCCAATAACCATAATAGTTGATTCAGAGATTTTATCCTGCCTCCATCCTTCTATCCTTAACTGCCTCTCATACCTCTCCAAGCTCTGCATACCTAGAATACCCACAGTCTCTAAGATATATCTTCAACTCAACTGCCATAATAACAGTTAAAAGGTGGGCAGGACATTGTACACTTAAGGAAGTCGATGGGCTTGCTGGGGATGGAGCTGGGGTATAAGCCCTAGCAAGACCCATATGGAAGGATTTATCGTCCTCGGCGAGCCTAAAGGGCTTGAAGCGAGGACCGATAACAGTTGTTTATGGGTGGCCAGGGCTACCAAGCCAGCCCCTCCTCCTAAACTTTTAAAAAGCTCATGTTGAAAAACTAAAAATATGCAAATAGAGCTATCCAGAGTATGTAATAGAAATTAGTTAAATCATTCTACCATCAAGAGTAGGTAGTGAAGGTTGAAAGTTTTTAGGAAAGCATATTTTCCAGCAAGCAACCAGACAATCGATAACTCTGCTGACCGGTGAGTAATAAAAGCTGTGAGGTGGGCAGGGTAACCATAAGCATTACCTCTTCGAAGGTGGGTATCAATCTGACTTCCGCCAGCTTCACAGGTACTATAGTCTCATCGGCCAGCTCCTCTTCAAATCTCTTAGAGTTTAAGCCTTTTCAGAGTTTTTATTGATTACGTTTAGACAGTATTGATAAATTTTTGATAGAGATGTTGAAAGTATCAAGGTCATGTTGAATCTACCGAGAAAGTCATATAAGTTTAGCGTTACAGTAGTAAGCTATCTAATTAATCTAATCTAAGATGAAAAATAGAGGTTGTTCATACTCCTCATAATAGGCCAAGCCTAGCTTTTATCTCAGCAACATCTTTCTCTATTTTCACTAATCTTTCATCAAGGATTGCCTTAAGATCCCTCCTAAGTTCTCTAACTTCATTAAGAGTTTCACTACTAATCTTTAGGGATTCATCTCTAAAAGCCCTAAACTCTTCTCTAAAATCTTTAAGCTCGCTCAGAATCTCACTACTAATCTTCAGCGACTCACTTCTAAATCCTCTAAATTCTTCTCTAAAATCTCTGAACTCGCCTCTGAAATCCCTGAACTCACTTCTGAAGTCTCTGAATTCATCTCTGTAATCTCTAAATTCTTGTCTATAGTCTGTGAATTCCGATACTAGTTTCGTGAAGTATATTTTTGCCCATTCGAGGCTCTCAACCATCTCCCTCTCGATAGGTCTAATGGCTTCCTCACCATAATCTATCTCGAATAAGCTGTATGTTCTCCATGGACCAGTATATCCCGGCTCACCTTCTCTTCTTACTTCTATCCTCTCAACGTTTAAGCTTAGCATGTCTCCAGGTCTACCTTTAATATCTATTGCTTTCAAGAACTTTTCTAGAGTATCTTCTTCTGCTTCAGCGAAGACCTCGACAGAGCCGTCTTCGAGATTCCTAACCAAACCTCTAACATTCATGAGTCTAGCAACATTCTTAACAAAGACTCTATATCCTACTGCTTGCACACTACCATAAATTCTGATGTTAGCTTTAACCAACAATGCTTTATCTTAATTCTAATAGGTTTAGAGATATATTAATTTTCAGTTCTGTTTAGAGAAATTATTGTTCCTACGGGTCTTCCTATATTCTGCAGATTCTACTTATTAGACTGAATAGATAGTTTTTTGATTTTGGATAAAACTTGGGAGGAGTGCCTTGCCCATATAGAACATGCTCCTTCAGATGATACCATGCATGGACCGTAGGGAGAGTTTGGTGTACATTTTTTCATGAAGAGTGGGCATTCTGCTGGTTTTATCCTACCTATTATTACTTCTCCACATCTACATCCAGGTGATAAGTCGTAGCTCCATTGAGCTTGGTCCGGCTCTTTTATCCCATATCTTTGTAATGCATCCAGCTTATTGTATTCTTCTCTCAATCTATACCCACTTCTCTGTATGAATCCTATACCTCTCCATGCTGCATCGTATTCTTCAAAGACTTTCTTTACCATGTTCTTAGCAGTTTCGTTTCCACTCCAAGACACTGCTCTAGTATACTCTATTACAACTCTAGGTTTATGTTCATCTATCTGTTTAAGTATCTCTGCAATAGATACTAGTAGGTCTAGCGGCTCAAATCCTGAGACTACTGTTGGTATATTATATTTCTCAGAGAGAGGTTTCCATGCTTCTCCACCAATTATTGTTGAGACGTGCCCTGGAGCTATTATCCCATCAACTTTTCCAACCTTCTCTATAGCGTATTCAGCTGCTGGAGGAGTTAATCTTCCCGCAGTAATGAGTCTGAAGTTTTCTGGTAGGATATTCTTGAGGATTGTTGAGGCGTAGATTGGGTATGTTGTTTCAAACCCGATTGCGAAGAATACTGATTCCTTCTTATTCTCTTTTACATCTTTAACTGCATCAAGTAGACTGTATACTATTGAGACCTCCCCGCCTATCGATCTTGCTTCAGCTAAGCTCTTAACACCATTGATCTTCTTGACAGCTGGAAGCCTATAAGCATCTCCATAAGTATAGACTCTTACACCTTCTAGAGCAAGCTTTACCGCGGATTCAACATAGAAGGATGGTGTAATACATACAGGGCATCCTGGACCTGCCACCATGTCTATACCGTCTGGAAGAAGAGCTCTCAAACCATAGTGGGTTGTCGTCCACTCATGTGTTCCACAGAAATTCATAATCTTTAATTCTTCAACACCATCTGATTTAATATTCCTCCATAAAGCTCCAATTACCTTAATAATCTTAGATGCTAATTCACGGTTGCTTTTAAAGACTTTATCAACAGTATCTTTTAAATCGATCGAGCTCAAGCCATATCTAGATCGAGTAAGCCACGCTTAAAACCCTAGCTCTCCACCAATATCCCGTTAAACCAGCAGTAATTTTACCTAGACATATGATGGTATATCTATAAACATATCTTGGTATTAGGCTTCTACATCTTTAAGCTAGACATTTTAATTTAGCTTCTTCAGCTATTTCGCTGGTTTATATGAGAGAGTTGGAGAAGCTAGCTGCTGAACGTGCTCGTGAGGCTGTAAAGTATGATAGACTAGGTATGAGAGGGGAAGCAGTATTAAATTATAAAGAGGCTATCCAGCTTCTCCTAAAACTAGTTAGGTTTACTGATGACCCTGTAATGAGGAGGGTATACGAGGAGAAAGCGAGGCAGTATAAGGAGAGGCTTGAGGCTCTACTTGAGAAGAGCTTAGAATCAGCTTATATACCTGCGAGAAATGTTAAAGAAAAAGGAAGTTATCTTATAGTTGACCCTCCACCTGTAAAATGGGATGATGTAATAGGGTTGGAAGAAGCTAAGAAAGCTCTCAGAGAGAGTATCATATATCCATCTCTGAGACCAGAATTCTTCCCTCTTGGATGGCCGCGTGGAATACTATTCTTCGGACCACCTGGGTGTGGGAAAACCATGCTCGCTGCAGCTGCTGCTAATGAGGTGGATGCTCTCTTCATGCAGGCTGATGCATCAGTGATTATGTCTAAATGGCTTGGAGAATCAGAGAAGAATATCGCTGCACTGTTCGAAGAAGCTAGAAGATATGAAAGAGAAGGGAAGCCTGTTATAATCTTGATAGATGAAGTTGATTCATTAACTACTTTTAGAGAGAATGAAGTGGGAGGAGAAGCTAGAGCGAGGAATCAACTCTTAAAGGAAATGGATGGGCTTCAAGATAAAGGTAGAACACCTAGAATATACGTGATAGCTGCAACAAATAAGCCCTGGCTCCTTGATGAACCATTTATACGCCGTTTCCAGAAGAGAATATACATACCCTTACCAGACTACGATGCTAGACTCAATATGTTTAAACATTATACCAAGAGGCTAGACCTAGACGATGATGTAGATTTTAATGAACTTGCAAAATTAACGGAGGGTTATAGTGGAGCAGACATCTCTCAGATATGTATGGAAGCACAGCTTAAAGTAGTAAGTGAGTTCTTCGAGAAAGGTAAGAGCGATAAGCCGAGAAAAATAACTATGAGCGACTTCATAGAAGTTGTCAAGAACGTTAAACCCAGTATAAGCATGGATTCATTAAAGAAGATGGTAGAATGGGCTAGAAAATACGCATCTACATTCTAGGAAATCAATCTAGCTATATTCCCTTCTCAACCCAGCGTTTTACTTTACCTCCTACCAGATGCTTCTTATAACATACACGATTCCTTTTAGATTTACCGTATCATGAAAAGTCAAATCCTCGCAAATCTCTATTGCTTCTACATTCCATGAGAATACACATTATGCAGAAAGAATACAATAGCCGAGAAGATAATATATGCTTACTTCTCTCCCTCTACCAGCAATATGTAATACGTTAGTATGCTTTTCCAATAATTGAAAATGAATGGCTCCTGAGTTTCAATTTAGAAATTTGAGCGCTACTGTCTAATAAGGTTATTATTAATGTATAGATTTAAGATAAATAGAGAGTCTTAGCATTGTATAGGCGGTTACGGAGGATAAAGTATGCCTGTTAAAGGCAAAATAATATGGGTTGCGGGGCCAGCTGTTCGTGCTGAGGGGATGATGGGTGCGAGAATGTATGAAACAGTATATGTTGGCGAAGAGAAGCTTATCGGTGAGATAATCAAGCTTACTGGAGATATAGCTTTCATACAAGTCTATGAGAATACTAGTGGATTAAGACCTGGTGAACCAGTTTATGGAACAGGTCAACCTCTAACCGTAGCACTTGGCCCAGGGGTAATTGGGAGCATCTATGATGGGGTTCAGAGACCATTAATAAGCATAGCTAGAGCTGTTGGATCATTTATTAAACGTGGTGTACATGTTCCACCCATATCTCTAGATAAGAAGTGGAAGTTTACACCAACAGTTAAGAAGGGTCAAAGAGTTGAGCCTGGAGACGTTATCGGAGTAGTTGAAGAAACACCATTAATCCAGCATAAAATAATGATTCCACCAAATAGTAGAGGAGGAGAAATAGTAGAGATAGCTGAAGAAGGAGAATACACAGTTGAGGAAACAATAGCAGTAACCAAGACGAATACTGGTGAAGAACAGTTAAAAATGTATCATAGATGGCCTGTAAGGCAGCCTAGACCATTCAGAGAGAGACTAGACCCAGTAGTCCCACTCATAACAGGTCAAAGAGTCCTAGATACATTATTCCCGATGGCGAAAGGAGGGACGGGGTGTATACCTGGAGCCTTCGGGACAGGGAAATGCGTGCCTCCTGGAACACCCATACTACTTTCTGATGGAACACTGGTACCGATAGATGAATTATTCAGAGAAGCTATAACTAACTATAATATAAGTGATGAAAATGAAGAAGTAATAATTCCTATAGGTAGATTAAAGATAGTAGGTTTCGATGGGGAGAGATTGAGAGAATTCGAAGCATCACATATCTATAGAGGTAGGTCAAGATATTTAGTGAGACTGGTTACTTCCTCTGGTAGAGAAGTTATGGTTACACCGATGCATAGATTGTTTAAGCTTGACCCTGAGACAGGTAGAATAGTAGAGACACCTGCTTCAAGCATAGCTAGAGGGGACTTTCTAGCTATGCCCCGTAAGATAAATATTCAAAATAGCTATCAACCTATTCTATTGAAAGATGCTGAGACTATACACGTATGTGGAAAAGAAGATCTTAACCTTGTTAGAAAGTTGATGGAAGAAGCAAAACAAAAAGTCGGCTCAATTAAAGCTTTAGCTAGAACTATGGGAATAAGCTATAACACTTTAATATGCTACTGGATTGGTAAGAATAAGCCTTCATTAAAATTCTTCATTAAGCTATCTGAATTCTTAGGTAAAGGACTTCCCCTCGAATTTACTGTTAAAAGCTCTACTAGAGGGAAAAGTATAAAGCTGCCTGGATATATGACGGCTAAGTTTGCTGAGTTTCTAGGATTATTAATGTCTAGTGGGATTATTACTAGACGTAACATAAGATTCTTTAATGCTGATCCATTGATTATCTCACGGTTCAACCAAATACTCAGAGAGCTTTTCCAGTTAGATAGTAGTGGGGGATCATTCAAGAAAGCGGGATATATTCAGGTAAATAATACAGCGTTAGTGAAAATCTTAACCTTTTTAGGATTCCCACTAATGGAGAAATCTAAGAAGTTGACCATCCCATCGGTAATTCTTAGGTCACCAGATGATGTAATAGCAGGATTCGTTAGGGGATACTACCTAGGTGTTGGGTCATTCAATAATGGTGTTGTTGAGATATCTTCTACATCAAGAGAAATAATACAGACATTATCATACATATTGACTAGGCTCGGCATACTCTACACAGTTAAGATTGATAAAGAGAAGAATAAGAATAGAATAACAATCTCGGGTATAAAAGAGCTTGAGAAACTCTATTCAATAGTGCTTGAAGAAGTTAGAGAGATAGATAAGGTTGCCTCAATTAAAAAGTATATTGAAACCCATAATAGAGATGGAACTTTAAGAGAAGTCATCCCATTAAGTCTCCAGCATACTAGAGAGCTTGCTGGGGGAAATACATTCTTAAATCTTAGAAAAAAAGAAATAAGCACTTACAACTACGTATCTCTTGGAGAACACTCAAGCACAAGTATCCTTAATGGGGCAGCCTTATTATCTCAAAGCAGAATAAGTCAGTACATGGACATATTAGATAGAGTATTAGAAGAAGTATTTTTCGATAAAGTTGAAGATGTTGAAGTTGTTTCAGGTGATTTTACAGTATATGATTTAACTGTCCCTTATGTACATAACTTCGTTGGGGGTCATGTTCCCTGCATATTACATAATACGGTCACTCTCCATCAGCTTGCTAAGTGGAGTGATGCTAAGGTTATCCTACATATTGGATGCGGTGAGAGAGGTAATGAAGAATCTGAGATACTGATTAAGTTCCCCGAGATGACTGACCCCTACTCTGGTAGACCTTTAATGGAGAGAACTATACTAATAGCTAATACTAGTAATATGCCTGTAGCTGCTAGGGAAGCAAGTATCTATACTGGGGTAACGATTGCAGAATATTATAGAGATATGGGTTACGATGTCCTACTGGTAGCTGATTCTACGAGTAGGTGGGCTGAAGCATTAAGAGAGATTAGTGGAAGACTAGAAGAGCTTCCAGCTGAGGAAGGCTATCCAAGCTATCTTAGCTCTAGGCTTGCAGAATTCTATGAAAGAGCTGGCAGAGTTAAGACTCTTGGTAACCCTGAGAGAATCGGCTCAGTAACTATTGTTGGAGCTGTTTCACCTCCTGGAGGAGATTTTACAGAGCCTGTAACAACTCATACACTTAGATTTGTTAGAGTTTTCTGGGCTCTCGACCCAAACCTTGCATATTCTAGACATTACCCAGCTATCAACTGGATTCAATCTTACAGCGCATACGTTGAAACTGTTTCAAGATGGTGGGAGGAGAATGTTGATAAGGAATGGTTTAAGCTAAGGCATGAATTCTATCAGATTCTTAGACGTGAAGATGAGCTGCTTGAGATTGTCAGGCTTCTCGGTCCAGAAGCATTACCAGATGATGAGAAACTTATACTAGATGCAGCTAGAATGATTAGAGAAGGATTCCTACAGCAGTCAGCATATGATGAAGTAGACTCTGTATGTAAACCTGGGAAGCAGGTTAAAATGCTTAGATTATATGTTAAATTCTATAAGCTGGCCTCCCATGCTCTTGAGAGAGGTGTACAGCTGAGAGATATAAGAGCTATGAAGATTATAGCTGAATTGATAAGGTCCAAGTCGACTATACCTAATGATAGGCTTGACCTATTCGATAAATTAGAGGAGAAGATGGAAGAAGAGTTTAGACAGTTAATGGTCTCGGTTAGCCCTGGTGTCAGTGTAGGAGGTATGTAAGATGGCGAGAGCTTCAGGAGTAGAATATGCTACTGTAAGAGAGATTAAAGGTCCATTAATGATTGTAGAGAACGTTAGCAGTGTAGCATATGATGAGCTTGTAGAAGTAGAGACGGGAACAGGAGAGAGAAGGCTTGGAAGAGTTATAGAAGTAGGTGGAGGAAGAGCTGTAGTGCAAGTCTTCGAGGGTACACAGGGTCTCTCAATCTCTGATACTAGAGCTAGATTTCTAGGGAAGACTATGGAGCTAGGTGTATCAGAAGACATGCTTGGGAGAATCTTCGATGGGCTTGGGAGACCAATAGATGGGTTACCTGAGCCAGTAGCTGAAGAGTATAGAGATATTAATGGTGACCCTATAAACCCTAATGAGAGAGACTACCCAAGCGACTTCATCCAGACAGGAATATCAGCTATAGATGGTATGAATAGCCTAGTTAGAGGTCAGAAGCTCCCAATATTTAGTGGAGCTGGGCTACCACATAATCTTCTAGCAGCTCAGATTGCTAGACAAGCTACTGTACCAGGGAAAGAAGAAGAATTTGCTGTAATCTTCGCCGCAGTAGGCGTACAGAATGATGAAGCTAGATTCTTTAGGAGAAGCCTTGAAGATAGTGGAGCAATCTCACGTAGTGCATTATTCTTGAATCTTGCAGACGACCCAGCTGTTGAAAGGGTTATCACTCCCCGAGTAGCATTAACACTTGCAGAATACCTAGCATTTGAGAGAGACTACCATGTTCTAGTAATAATAACAGATATGACAAATTATGCTGAAAGCTTACGAGAGATTAGTGCAGCTAGAGAGGAAGTCCCAGGCAGGAAGGGTTATCCAGGATACATGTATACTGACCTTGCTAGCATTCATGAGAGAGCTGGCAGGATTAAGGGGAGGAAGGGTTCACTGACTCAGATGCCTATCCTCACTATGCCCAGCGATGATATCACCCATCCAATACCAGACCTTACAGGATATATTACTGAAGGTCAGCTTGTACTGAGTAGAGACTTGTATAGGAAGGGGATATATCCTCCGATAAACGTCTTGATGAGTCTATCTAGATTGATGGGGCCAGGTATAATCGCTGAGAAGAGGACTAGAGCAGACCATGGCGAGGTTAGTAACCAGTTATATGCAAGTTACGCTAGAGCAGTACAGCTTAGAGCTTTATCAGAGATTGTCGGTAAATCTGGTTTAAGTGATATAGACTTGAAGTATTTAGAGTTTGGAGACTTGTTTGAGCAACGCTTCCTCAAGCAGGGATATGATGAGAATAGGACGCTAGACCAAACACTAGACCTTGCATGGGAGATATTCTCAATACTTCCAGAATCTGAGCTTACAAAGATTAAGGAAGAGACCTTAAAGAAACATTACAGAAAGAAGCTAGCTATTCAAGCATGATAATCTTAGAAGCTACTTCTTCTTTTTCTCTTTCTTCTTCTTTCCTCCTTCTTCTTCACTACTATGCCCCGTTGGTAGATACGGGTTTACCTGCCTCCCACCCAATCTCCACCACCATCTCCAATTACTAAATATTCTTATTTAACTATTCAGTATTAATCTCACCCGATATTCTTAATTGCTCTCTCTATTATTGTTTCATGTTTTTTCTTCTTCCAGAATACTGCAACTGCATCCCCCCATGCTTCAACAACAATACATTTCTCATCTCTTGATAGTGTTTTAATCATTTCTACTGCTTTATGGTATGGTCCAACCCAGACTACTGCTACATCCTTATATAGTCTCCTAAGTTCTGGAAGTCTATCTATTAATTCTCTTATTTTTTCTTCAGGTGGGTCAGCTACAACCATATCATATCTTCCACTCCTTATTCTTAGAGCATCACCTTCTTCTACCTCAATGCCTTCCAGCTTCCTGAGGTTCCTCCTAGCTGCCTCAACATAGATATCTACTGCTTTAATTTTCTTAACATTCATGAGGTATGCTAATTTCGAGAAGGCTCCACTCCCACAGAATAAGTCAAGCATACTATTAGGCTTCAACAGAGACAGTATCCTCTCAAGTACTTCTGTTATTCCAGGTGAAGGACCATAAATATATCCATCAATATATGGGAGCCAATGAACTCTAAGCCTATTACAGATTAGAGCTATCGGTGAGAACGGTGAAAGCCTACCAGACTCTATAAGCTCATCAATTCTAACACACTTCAAGACCAATAAACATGTAACAACATCCTTAATAACGTCAAGCACATGGAAAGTAATACTTAGAAAGCATTCTTTAATACTTCTATGAGGTTATCCAGAATTTGAGGGGAAGCTAACCATAAACTTTATAATGCTAGAGGCTTCTATTCTCTATAATAAAGTTCTACAACCGGCAAGATGAAAAACAGGTCTAGATAATCTGGCCGGGAAAAAGTCTGCTGTTAATAGTTATGAAGCTCCAGGGGAACGATGTTTCCTTTAAGCTTGTAGAAGAAGGATAAGATTGCTTTTTACCTGTTGTGGCAACGTAATTTGCATGTCTTTTCTCAACACCTTCGCAGTGTATATTACTCTCCACCCATCTTATACTGTTAATACATAAAACATGTTAGGAATACGACTTGACTTCCTAGGGGGACGCATACTCTTTATTTACCCTCACTAACATCTTACCTTTGGCGAACTCTAACGCCATAGCTACTTAGACATTAATAACCAAAGAAGTTGGAATAATGCTAATATAAACTATGCTACCCATGTAATTGTAAACATTTGTATATCCGTCCACCTATTTTCCATGGAATATTTTCCTGAAGAACAGCACTGCCAGCCCCGATAGGACAACTATTACGAGTAGGTTAAGCATAGGTGTGTTCACCATGATTGGTGTGTTAAGGATCTGCAGTTTTTCAGGCCTTACGGCGTAGACGTAGAGAGCGCTCTCGCTTCCAAGAGCAATCGTTGAAACAACCAAGACAAAAAGATAGCCCGTCGACGTTGTTATCCCTACAACCCATCCTAGGAAAACGCTTTTTAATGAGAAGATAGGCGGATGGCTCTCTGCCAGCTTCTTTACTCCCCATATCTCCCAAGCAGGAACAGGTGGAAAGAGCTTAGTGAAGACATAGACAACAAGAGCTAGGCCTGCGAAGGAGCCTATCGTTAACGATGCCTCAGTTAGCGTGGGTACGTATTGGGGGATTGCTGACTGCACGGTAGGAAGCCTCAGCTGGTTTAGCAGACCCGGCACTATTATCAAAACTCTTTTAACCCACATAGCCGGAAGCACAATCCCCGCCATCACCACAGTTACTTTATAGGTTCTAAACCTCGGAATTAACAGAACCACAGATGGTATGACGAGAGATGCCAGCATGTACCATGTTAATGGACTATAGAGTCCCAGCCATATAAACTGTGAGACTTGGATATCTTCTATCACCGAAGCATATCTTACAGTGAATGTTTCCGCCATCAGGAAGTACAGGTATGCCAGTGAGAAGACTACAAGAAGTTTAGAAAGCTGGACAAAGCTATAGTCTGTGATTATGTCTCGTAAATGGTATCGCCACCTGATTACTGCCGAGGTCAAGATGACGAGGGAGAGCCCTGTGAGGAGAGCGCCAATAATAAAGTATGGCCCCATCAAAGCATCATTCCAGGTCGGCACGGACTTCATTATTCCGAAAATCCAACCTGTCACGGTGTGCATCATTATGGCTATGGGAATCGTTACGACCCCAAGAATCTTCAATGCGTTCTCAAGTAAGTGAACCTGTTCCTCCTCCCCAACCCAGTCATACCGTAGCAGGTTGTATAACCAGCTTAGCCTCCCGCCAGCCTCCGATAGAACTGCGGCATCAGGTATAACCGAGAGATGGAGATATCCTAGACTCATAAGCAGGTAGAAGAGGAGGACGATTGTGTCCCAGCCAACGGGTGATTGTATCCTGCCATAGGTGGGTATGTAGAGTAAGGCGCGCCACAACTGCCCCACGTCAAAGAGTATATTGAGAGCCGCCATAAGCAGACTGCCAACAGTCAGTATTTCCGCCACCCTGCTTATCGGCTTACCCCACTCTAGCTTAAGCAGCCTAATAACGGCTGAGATGAAGGTGCCTGACATGCTTACGCTGATGAAAAAGACGAAGTTTGCCATGTATATGCCCCATGCAGCGGGACGGTTGAGCCCTGTTACAGCCAGCCCCTCCCTAAGCTGGGTAATCCAAGCATTGAATGCAAGCCCTACAACTGCAAGCAAGAAAAGAAGGAAAACCGCTGAGCTAGTTGTGAAGGGTGTAGGAATGTAGTGAGACCTAGTCTCAGTCATATCACTTAGCCTCCTTCAAGTAGATCACTTTGGGCTCTGTTCCGAGCTCCTCAAAAAGTCTCATGGCACGCTTGCTCCTCGAAAGCTTGTGGACAACACTCTCAGGGTTATCAAGGTCTCCGAAGATAAGAGCTCTTCCAGTACAACTCCTAACACATGAGGGTAGATAGTTGAGCTCCCTGAAATCGAAATCCTCCCACTTGGAGGGGTCTTCCGCCTCTGTGACTTCATCACCCTTCTCTAGGAGCCTCTTCATCAGTATATCCACAGCCTTGCTCACAGCCTCCTCCAATGAGCTAGCCTTCTCCGCTTCAGCCATAACAGCTGGAGGGGCTTTCTTTAGAAGTATGTCACGTTCAAGCCGTTCTATGCGATGGACGCAGAAGGTGCATTTCTCAACGACACCCGCAGGTCTGATGGGAACTATGGGGTTTAGGTAGTTTTGGTAGGTTTCAGGCCACTCGGGTGCATTCCAGTTAAAGTATCTGACACCATAGGGGCAGGCAACCATGCAGAGTCTACATCCAATACATCTATTGTAGTCCTGGTCAACTATGCCGTCCACACGTTTATAGGTGGCTCCTACAGGGCAAACGGCTACGCAGGGTGGGCGGTCACAATGCATGCAAGGCCTTGGGAGGAAAGCTTCACCATCTTCCAGCCTTTTAACAATCAAGTCCATCCAAGCTATCTGCCTCCCTCTACTCTGCTCCTCTTCACTACCTATGGGGACGTTGTTCTCAGCTTTGCATGCAACAACACATGCTTGACACGCTGTGCATTTATCTAAGTCGATGACCATGCCCCACCTGACCATTAGCTACCCACCACCTTGTAGACACGTACGCGTGTGCTGAAGAAGCCAGCGGAGCCTGAGAGATAATCACGCTCTTCAGCTAATATTTCATTCACATTTGTCCCTGTTTTTGAGGCCCAGCGACCGTATGCCGATCTTCCTATACCGAATGGCATAGCAGCTACACCGGGTGATGAAGTCTCCCTGACAACCGCACGTGTCTCGAGCCTGCCGTTAACAGACTCCACGATAACAATGTCACCCGTCTTTATGCCTAACTCAGCCGCCTTTTCAGGATGAATCTCGACCCAGTTCTTCCAACCCCATCTCGCGTATGGAGCGTAGGCGGCTAGAGCCCAGGGCACGTTTGTACCCCGCCCCTCGGCATGCATTACGGTTTTGTAAGTAATCAGTATCATTGGATACTCTTTTTCATCGCCTACGAATCTCGGCGGCTCATAGTGTGGTAGTAGGACCTCAATACCCCTAGCAGAAATTCTTAGCTGTGTTAGGATTTTCTCATAGGCCTCCTCATAGGTAAGCCACTCTTTCTCAGCCTTCTTCTTCGCAAGCTCTGTCAACTTCGTTTCTAGGGTTCTTGAGAGTAGCTCGAACTTCCCCGATTTTGTCTGGAACTCGTGCGAATAGTCTTCGAAGCGGTAAGGCGGGTCATACCAGAAGCCATACTTCAACACGTTCGACCAGAATTCATCGAAGCTTGCCATACCGCTAACAGGCTTAGGTCCTACGCGACCTCTCCCACTCTCCCAGATGCCCCGCCATCTAAACATGATTACTTCTTTAAACGACCTCCATGGGAATGCCTCAGCAACTTTGCCTCCGATTAATCTCGCCAGCTCCAGTAAGATGTCGCCTGTGTTAGCTGTGTTATAGAGGGGGTTGATGACAGGCTGTCTTATCGAGGCCACGGGGTAGCCGAGGCTTGGGTATATTACGTCATCCATCCACCGTTCGAGGTAAGTGTGGTCAGGCAGTATAACATCGGCGTATTCCTGGGTTGTTTCATCCATGAAGGGAGAAGTGCTGACTATGAATGGTACTTTCTCCAAAGCTTTCCGCCATGTTTTAGGGTTAGGTGATGAGAGAAGCGGGTTAGTGTAGTAGAGCATCAAAACCTCGACGGGGTAAGGGTCTTCTGACAGAATGCTTTCAGGAACCTGCTGGTAGACGTTTTTCGCAAATGGGTATTTCTCCGTCCCAGCAAGGTCAATTCTTATATTCTTCAACCCGTTTTTTGCAACATCGTCCAGTTCTAGCGGTGGCCACGCTGCGAAAGGTGGTGGTTTCTGAACTATAACGCCTCCTTTCTTCCCAAGGCTTCCCACTAAAGCGTTCAATGCATGTATGGCCATGTAGTTGTAGACCCCGTTGGGCTGCATCATCGCACCCCTCTGGCCCGCGGCTATTGCAGGCTTTGTCAACGCAAACTCCCTAGCGATTCTCTCAATGGTTTCAATGGGTACCCCCGTTATTTTACTCGCCCACTCAGGCGGGTACCTAGACATAACCAACTCTGAAAACTCCTCGAAGCCAACTGTATATTTCTCTACAAACTCTCTGTCATACAGTTTATCCCTGATTATTACATGGGCTATCCCTAGAGCTAGGGCCCCATCAGTTCCAGGCTTTACTTTCACCCATTCATCTGCCTTAAGGGCAGTGGTTGACATTCGAACTTCAACAACTACGATCTTCGCCCTCACAGGTCTTTCCTGCCGAACGTGTCCATATGTTCTCAGAAGCCTTACAGTGGGTCTCCAAGCCTCGAGGAATCCAGCCCCGAATAGAAGCATGTAGTTGGTGTTTCTCCAGTCATAGCCTAGGTAGTGTTTCACCCCTTGCATTAAGTAGTGGGCTATGACTGAACCGTCGGAGCATATGCTGCTGTGGCCTATTCGGTTTGGAGTGCCGAAGATTGTTGTAAACCTTGAGATGAGGTCTCCCATATTCCCCCTAACACGTCCATCAAGCCAGACAAACCTCTCAGGCATGCCAGAATCTCTCAATTCCTTCAATCTTGAAGCTACAAGCCCTAAAACCTCACCCCAGCTCGCTTCCCTAAATTTGGAGTCCCTCTCACCAACTCTTACCATCGGTCCCTTAATCCTATCGGGGTCATAAACAATCTGCAGACCATAGTGTGCCTTTGGACAGATACTTCCAAGATTAATTGGATGCAATGGGTTACCTTCAATCTTTACAATGCGGCCTGAGACGATGCGGGCTGCTATGCCGCAGCCTGCGGGACATTGTAGACACGTTGAAGCCACATAACTATCTTCAGGAAATTGGTAGCTGTATCTACCTTGTAATATGTTCTCTTGAACGCTTAGAAGCGTGCTGCGGGGCAGCTGGATGACGGAGCCGATTGCTGTAGCAGTGCCTACAGCCGCCGATACAGTTAGGAAATCACGCCGGTTAAGAAGACTGTATCCCTCTCTTTTCATCTAAAAATAAGTTTGCAAGGTATATTTAATAGTATACATTTGCATATAAATTCCGTCAAAATAAGGTTTTTGAATACTATTAAAGGATGACTATTTCCTGACCTAGGCGATTATGAAGATTCTCCTTGGCCATATAAACTTTTTTGACACTACTGGATTCACCAGTCACTGCTTACACAGCATAGAAACGTTTTCATCAAGTTCATAAAACATAAGAGATGCTTGTGAGCGTAACTTACAAGTAGCGGTTGAAGCAGCAATAGATGTAGGAGAAGCACTTATTGCTTACATGAAGTGGAGAACCCCAAAATCATACAAAGAGATCGTTACAATATTATTGGAGAACGGGATAATAAATGGAGTGCTAAGCGAAAAGTTTAAAGATGCAATAAATATGAGAAATATACTAATCCACAATTACATATACATAGAGCCAGGAGAACTATACAGTAATACTAGAAACCTCATCCACCCATTAAATCGGATAATGAATTACATTATTAGCTACATGCAAGAGAAAAATATAGACCCATGAACATAAAAACAGTCTCCCAGATACTACTTTGCTTATAGCATATGTATTTCTTTCTATCTTCTAGTAGATAGAATATTTTATCCTGAAAATTATCCCTTATATGATAAGTCTATCGATTCAGATATGTTAAAACCAATATTGTGGTTTTTCTGTAATTCTTTCTTTATCTTCATCTATGAATCTCCATTTACCTCTAAGATCCAGTATCACTATACCTAACTCTCCACCAAGCCTATCGCTTATCAAGACTTCATACTCAATATTCGAGATCATAATGTCACATTTAATTGGTCCTATACTTCTATCCTCTACTTCAACAGTGACTTCAGCAGCTTCGGGGATTAGGAAGTTTCTAACTGGTCCACCTGCAGTACCAACCTCGATTAATAATGCATTTGGTGGGGGAGGCCATAGACCTAGCTTAATAGCAAGCGATCTAGGTATAAGTAGTTGGGGGGTTTCAGCTTCAAAACCTGAATTAACTAAAGCTGAAGATATAACTTCTCCACTACTACTCTTTATCCTTAGTTTCACTCTTACAGCCATTATCTCTTAGCACCTTTCTCAATGGATAGATATGACCAATCCTTCTCTTAATAGGAAAAATATGACCGACCCTTCTAGAAATCCTATTAGAAGTCAAGACATACCCACCACTATAACGTCCCCTTCATTATAATAATATTTTAGTGAGGTATTAATAATTATCGTGCTTGTAGAAGATGCTGTCAATGTAGAGATTTTTCTATTGAGTGTCGTATTTTATAAGTTGGGATTACTATCCAATAGTAGCTTTTAAATGCAGGAGTTGTAGAACAAGACTGCTAAAAACAAAGGGTAAACAACAATCTCCAAAACGATATGCTATTATAGATAATTTTTGAGAGAAGAGGGGACCATGTTACAGATATTAAACTTATGGCTTTAACTATTTTTTCGATGGTTGACAATACGTTCAACATCTAAGTTTGCTAGGATTGGATAAATGCTTGAATAAAACATGGTAATTGCTGATAGAAGCCTAAGATTCGAATGCATGGAAGAGGGTGGAATAGAATGCATTCATGAGAGAGTAAGTAGGAGGAATTTTGGAAACACAAGAGGATACCATTTTGTTAACAGAAACATTCTTCATGGTTTCATAAAGTATGTTAATTTATTTATCGGAGTTCTTTAACAACTTTCATTAAGATTCTTACTCTCTCAGGGTCTACTGGATTCCAAACTATTCCATTCCTCTTTATATATGTGCCTACGATAGCAGCATCAGCATATTTTAATAGGGTACCTATATTGGAGGGATTCACTCCGCTTCCAATAATTATAGGTGCATCAGGTACTGCTTCTCTAACTTTTAGTAGGTCATCTATACTTACTTCAGCGCCTGTGTATGGCCCAGTAATTATTAAAGCATCAGCTCTGCCTCTATAGTAAGTCTCCCTTGCAAGCTGCGTAATAGGTACATCATATAGAGGTTTACCATGTTTAACAGCGATATCTGCGAAAATCTTCACATTACTCTTGAGAAACTCTCGGTAACGTATGGTTCTGTATGCCTCACCTTCTATAATCCCTTGATCTGTAACAGTACAACCAATATGTATATTTACTCTAATAAATTCTGCTCCAGCTATGCTTGCAATACCTATAGCTGCTATTGCATCATTTCTAAGAACGTTAACTCCCACTGGGATGCTGAATCTCTTTTTTATCTCCCATGCAATTATAGTGCGTGTAGTTTTAGGAACGGTTTAGGCCCCCTATTCCCTGAACGCAACCATCCACGCTTAGTTTATGATGAATATAACCGTTCCATCTTTAAGTATCTAAAGTATCTCTTAACACTATTAGTATACTGAGTCTTAATACTCGTATCTAAGCTTAGGAAATTTATTTCAAGACTACTAGAAACTCAGCTTTCCCTAGTTTTCTACCAGGTTTAAAACAACTAGAAATCATGGTCGCAATATCCATGCAATCAAATACGTGTCCACCAACCTTTAAACATGCTCTCCCTATTCGAATACTATCTTGGAGAGTTTCTAGAATCTTTATAGATTGACGGCTCTATTATATACTTCTAGGTACTTCTTCGATACGGTATCCCAATTATACTCTACTATTATCTTCTTGTATGCTTCTCCAATCATTTCATCTACAGGAATTGTTTTATTCAGGATGCTTCTAACTGCTTTAAATATTTCTCTAGAATCTGGTTCTACTAGAATACCGTCTAAGCCTCCTCTGATAATCTCTATGTTTCCTCCTACCCTACTAGCTACTACAGGTATCTTTAGGGCCATGGCCTCGAGGAGGAATGTGCTTACACCTTCCTGCCTTGAAGGTAATACTGCAGCATCCGAGCCTGCAAGTATCCTTAATGCTCTCCACCTAGGTAATGGTCCAAGAAAAGTAAGCAGCTTCTTCTCATGAGCTTTCTCAAAATACCTTCTTAATGGACCATCTCCAGCAACAACTATCCCTTCTAGTCCATATCTAGCTGAAGCCTCGATCAGTAAGTCTACACCCTTCTCATATGATAATCTACCCAGGTAGACTATCTGCGGATCACTTATTCTTTCAGAATCTCTCGGTAAATCTGATAAATCTATAGCATTCGGTATATGCTCAACTTTTAGACCGAGGCTCTTATAATGTCTTGCAGCTTCCATAGATACTGTCGTCAAGATGTCCAGCTTCTTCAAGAATATCTTCTCGATGATTCCAGCTAGATATCCTAGGTATCGACCGTGAAGTAGTCTTACCTGTTTAGAGTATAATCCATGGAGTGTTAAGATTTTCCCACTACCTGAAGATAAGACAGCTGGGAGTGATGGTAGATTGTGTCCATGAACTATGTCGTATTCTCTTAACATTGTTTTCAAGTATGAGCTAAACCCGTAAAGTGGGTTAGCTAGATTCTTCAAACTAGGGATCTTCAAGTATTCTGCAGATAACATGTCTACCCTAAAACCTATACTATGGAGTTTTCTAGCAAGAACTCTAACATGCTGAGCTATTCCACCAACTCCAGAAATCCTAGGAGACAATAGTAGAATCTTCAACTCTTATTCTACTCCTCTGATATATATGTAGCAGGTAAAAAATATAGGGGGTAGAGTAGACGTGGATTGACCTGAGCGGCTACTTATGCTAAATCCATTACAGGATCTATTGCTGGAGGTAGTCTCCTCTCAACCTTAAGTATTGCGCCTACTGGAGGCTTAACTTCTACTACGAATACATCATTAGCCTTCAGCTGAACGTTATCAATGCCTCCGTAGATCGTGTTAACATGTATTACGATCTTGAATGATTCACCATACTCTATTAGAGTATCTCCATCTCCCTGTATCTCTGTGACTTCTACTTGTGTTCCATAAGCAAGTTTGTCAACGACTTTGTATGGATCAATATATGATATTATCAGTGTTTCATTACTGAGGTCTACAGGTCTCTTACCTACCGCTGTCTTAACATACAATGTTATTGTAGAGACCTTCATACCACTGGTTGAATTTTCACCAGTAGCTATTACTGAGCCTGCTAACTCTATACTTGAAGTAGCTTCTTCTAATCCAGCTTTAAGAACCTCACCGCTCTTCTGAGTTGATGCAAACCCTAGGTTCAAAACCGCGAAAGCAAACGCTGCCGCAACGATGATAAAAGCTATTAGTATTATAGCCGTCTCAAGCCCAGTCAATCCACGTCTACTCTTTCTTCTCCTAACCTGGTTTTTCCACCACATTTTCCTCAATAATATTTTGGTAATACTGATATATAAATATTGTCTTCCTAAGATAGTATTCAAAAAATATATAAATATCTTTTCAGTACTATATTTTGAGGGTTGTGGGACTATGTCAGCATTCAGGAGAGAGATAAGTTGTGATAGTAAGTTTATTACAAATGTTAGTGAATTAATAAGACTTATGTTAGCATCAGTTAGATATAACTTGGGGATTGGACTGTGCAGTGTTCTGCTATACAATTTAGGAAAGAACATTGGTGAAGACTTATACAATTCATATTTATCTCTGAAATCTGGAGAGGCTTCTCTCGAAGAAGCAAGCGAACACCTTATTAATTGTTTAAAGACGCATGATATTGTTAAAGATGCATTAATACTTAAAGCATTTAAACCAGAGGGGCGGCTTGAACTAATATGTAAGATCAATAGTAAGGAGATCGAAAACATCTCTGGAGATGACTCAGACACTAAAATATCTCTTGTATACTTCTTCTATAGAGGGATACTCTCAAGATACTATGAATTATTCTTTAAAGCGCCCCTGAATATAAAGAAGATATCCATATTGTCTGATGAAGCTATGATATGTGAATTCATTCTTGAGACTCCCTTGGAGGATAGAGTAAATGAGCCGTGAAGAACATGGCCTCCTAGAGAAGAGGCTTAGAGAACTTGAAGAAGAAGTAAGAAAGATGAAGGAACCTCTAGAAACAACGCTCATGGATATAAGACAACTAATATCAGACTTAGAAAACCCCTTCAATTATATCGCGAAAATAGTGGATCTCGATAAACTTCAAACTAAACAAGTACCTAAGGAAACAGGAGGTATAAAGAAAACGAGTAGGATAGATAGTATACGTGAACCTACTGAAGATTTTGAAGAAATAAGTAGAGAAGATACCGGACAAAGGTTTGAAGAACCTCAGAGAAGCCAACTGAATCTACTAAATATCCTCGCTTGTGGTTCTATATTAGTTAAGTTATTAGGTCGAGACCATGTAGTACAGTTTCTGAACTCTAGAATAGTTAACCAGCTTGCACCTAGAAGACTGGTATATTCCTTGATAGATGCAGTAGATTTTTTACTCAAGTATTCCGAAGGGGAATTGTATATTCAATCTCAAAGCCAGATATCTTTAGATTCTATAGTTGCAGCAGCATATATTGTAAGCTTACTAGCGAATAACAAAGTAGATGATAGATTTTTTATCCTATTAATGTTTGGGTTAAAGGAGCCACCAATAGAATTTAAGAATAGAAAGGGGGTGCCTTAGAATGCCTGTAGGCTCATTAATGACTGAGGTAATCCTTGCAATAGTATCTATGGTTGTTGCATCAACTATAGCAACCGTGTATATTTCAAACATGAGTCAAGCAGCAGATCTACAGAAACTTCAATTAGCAAAAATCAAGGAAGAGACAGAATATAATTGTAGAATAGTTTTTGCTTATTCATCTAGATCTTCGAATACTATCAGGCTATGGGTAAAGAATAACGGAGCGAAACAGATATCACCCCAATTAGTAAAACATTCAGAGATACTCTTAATCTCATCAAATAATGTTAAGTATCTTCTCTATGGAGATTATACGCCTAGCTGGACATACAATTTACCAAATGATATAGATGGAGACAACAAATGGGACCCATCTGAAACATTAGAGGTAACGATAAAGCTAGATGAAACGATTATTGAGGGAGACTATACAATTAAATTAATACTATTTAATGGAAGAACCTGCGAATATACATTCTCTGTATAGGAGGTTGATAGATGTCCAGTCTTGGAAGCATTATAGTGTTCATAATCTTTACAATAACCACACTCATACTAGTTGGATATATGCTAAACAGTCTATCCAACTATGTATCCCTCTTTACATATTATAGCCAGTATTTAGAGGGAAGCTTACAAGAAAATAGAGGAGAGATAATAATCAAAGAATTAGAGGTCTCCCCTGATAACATCACAGTAACATCAAGACTAATGAATAAATGTAGTAAACCTATACGTGTAAGAGATTTCCCCCTAATAGATATTATCTTGGTGTACAGGACACTTAACGATAAAATTAGAGTAAAATGGCTTCCACACAATCTAGATAGGACCTTAAATGAAGGTTGGCGCCCACTAGAGATAGAACAAACCAATAATACAGAATTAATTAACCCAGCATCAGGAGACTTTAAATCAGGATTATGGGATCCAGGTGAAGTCTTACTCTTAGAAGCATGGGTGATGGGAGATGAACCCATCATTGGGGACCCAGTCTTGATAGTATCATGCCTTGAAACTGGTGGGAGAAATTGAGTGAGAAAAGCTCTGTAGCTAGATATATTAGGGCCATGAACCCAGAACTAGATAGGAAGATCGGAGAACTAAGAATCCCCTTCCTATGTTTAATTGAGGGACCAAATGATAGTGGGAAAAGTGTCTTAACACAACAATATGTTTATGGAGCTCTTAAATGCGGTTTCAAAACACTCTACATAACTACCGAGTCTGGTATTAGAGGACTCTTAAAATCAATGGATGAGATTAGTTTATCAGTTACAGAATATTACTTAAAAGGCTTACTCCAAATCTATGAATTACATGTTAAAGACTTAGAGTGGGATGAAGCTCTATCATCAAGATTCTTAGAGCTGATACTGAATACCATAAAACTTAGAGAATACTTCGACTTATATGTTATTGATTCTCTAACATACTTGGTTACACGTGCTAAAGAAGATGATATTCTTAATTTCTTTACGGAAGCTAGGAACATAATTGAAGAGAAGAATAAGTCGATAATAATAACTGTTCACCCATACGCTTTCAATGAAGAAATGCTAGTAAGGATGAGAAGCATCTCGGACGTCCACTTCATACTACAAGTTAAAGAGATAGGTGATAGAATAGTCAAGCTTCTCCAAGTTCCAAAATTGAAGGGTGCGGTAAAACAGACCTCTATAACTTTAAGTTTTGATGTTGATCCCGCCTTCGGTATAAAAGTATTACCTTTTTCTAGAGCTAGAGCGTGAGAAAAATGAGCCAGATAGTTAAAAGCATAGAGGGAAGACTTGCTGAAAGCCTTAAAGATGCTCTTGCTAAAAACCCACATTTAGCAAGATATCTAGATAATCTTGCTAAAAGAGGTCAAAAACTCCCAGATTACGTGGAGCAGCTTAGCAGAGAGATGAGATATGCTAGAGAAGTAAATATAATCTATCCTGTAGGAGACCCAATTTTCATCCATATAAAATCAAAGAAGCCTGGTGAAAGACCATTATACATCGTTATCCAACCAGCAGTTGATGAAAGAATATACAAGATAATAGACCTCGTTGAAGAGATACTCATATCCCAGATAGATGAGAACATTGAGTTTAACACTCCTGAGGAGCATGAAGAAGCTTTACGAAATATACTTAAGAGAATAATTAAAATAGATTGGGGTCTGAAAACGGGAGAATTTAAGATAGATAAGAAGAGTGACTCTAAGAAAATATATGTCAACAATGAAACATACAGATCTCTGGAATATCAGCTAATTATGGATAAGGTATATCTAGGCATACTTGAACCATTCATTAGAGATGAATACATTGAGGATATTAGCTGTGATGGAGTAGGCCCAATATTCGTTGAACATAAAATATTTGGAAGCTGCGAATCGAATATACTATTCAAGAATGAATATGAACTAGATAATTTTGCTAGAAGACTTTCAGAGAGAACTGGGAGACCTGCAACATTTAGGAATCCTATTGTAGATGCATCTCTTCCAGATGGCTCTCGAATAAACATAGTCTTTGGAAAAGACTTAAGCATGAGAGGTACTAACTTCACTATTAGAAAATTTAGTGATAAGCCTCTAAGTATTGTTCAGATAATCAAGTATGGTGGGATAAGCGCTCTAGGTGCAGCATATCTATGGATTCTTCTCGAAAATAATATGAGTATATGGTTTTGCGGCGAGGCTGCCAGCGGTAAAACAACACTCCTACGTGCAGTATGCGTATTCATTAACCCTCACTATAAGATAATAAGTATAGAAGATACACCCGAGATAATAGTACCCCATGATAACTGGGTGAGAGAAGTAACAAGACAGTCTGAAGCAGGTGGCTCCAGTATAGAATTATTCGACCTGCTTAAAGCAGCTCTCCGACAGAGACCGAACTATATAATAGTTGGAGAAATTAGAGGTAAGGAAGCGAGTGTAGCTTTTCAAGCGATGCAGACTGGTGCACCTGTGCTTGCAACATTCCATGCTGGGAGTGTTGAGAAGCTAATCCAGAGACTTACAGGCTCTCCGATAGAGATACCTAAAACATATATAGACATACTTAATGCAGTAGTTATCCAGAGTTCTGTAAGAATACCTAGCACTGGGAAGATAGAAAGAAGAGTCTTATCAATTAATGAGATAGTTGGATATGATCCAGGAGATAATAGATTCGATTATATCGAATTGTTTAGCTGGCAGCCCAATCTAGATTCTCATGAATTTCGAGGTGAAGGAAGCAGTCATCTACTAGAGAATAGGATAGCCGTAATGAAGGGTATTAGTAGGAGAGATTTGAGGAAGATTTACGTAGACTTAGAGATGAGAGCTGAACTTCTCTCTACTCTCGCTAGATTAAATGTAACAGATTATTTCCACGTGTGGAGAGTTATCAAATATACTTACAATACAAGTGTTGAAGAAGCATTAAAACAGATCAGCTTAGGAGAAAAAATATGGGAGAGTGAAGAAGCTTGATTAAACCACTATCTAAAAAGATAATAGAATTTATAGAGAGGATTAAACAATCGGGAAAGCTTAGAAGCTTCTACTCTATAATGATAATCCATTTATACTCTTTATCAACCGTTACATCATACCCCAGAGATGTCATAAATATAGCGGGGAACTCAAAATACGCACTTGGAGACTTAACGACAATCTTCAAGAGGATATCTATACTAGTAGATAGATGGAATTATACAATCTATAAGGCAATCAATCTAGTCTCTTCAACAATTAGAGAAGATAATTTTAAGAAATTCTTCCAGAGGCTTTCATATTCCCTAAACACGGGTATTGATTTGGAGAATTTCATGAAGATAGAATATGAGAAGCTTCTAGAAGCAATTGAAGCAGAATTTGATAGAGCAATAGAAAGAATTAAAAGATATATTGAGGCGTATTCTGCTCTACTAACTTCTGCAGCTTTCCTCAGCGTCTCCATGTTATTAGTCTCAACTATATATGGTATAGAAACCGAGAAATTGTTAATTTATTCAATATTAATGATAACTATCTCATTAGCTTCAGTGATTTTCTTAATGGCAAAAACTTTACCACCCGACCCAATACTACATAGTGAAGAAATTAGACCAGCTTCTCTCAAATTAATAGAGAAGATAAATTCACTAATATTCATTCCATGTACCGCTATCCTAATATTCTTATTCATTTCATTAAATAAGAACATAAATGGAGAACAGACTGTAACTAGTAACTTAACCCCAATACCTCTACCTCTCATTACGGCAGGTATACCGCTTCTCTTAATAGGGAGAATTGGGAGAAAATGGGTAAAACAGGTAGAGAAGATAGATGAAAATTACCCATCTTTTGTTAAATCCCTGGGAGACGCAATCCTAGTTACTAATTCTCTAAAAGAATCATCAAAGATTCTTGAGATAAACGATTATGGAGAGTTGAATAAGCTAATTAAACGTTTACGTAGAAGACTTGAAGCTGGATTCGAGCAGAATAAATCTTTAAACGTATTAGGGTTAGAGAGCCTCAGCAGTCTAGTATTAAAAACTATTAGAATAGTAGCTGACAGCATATTTTACGGAGCAAGGTCAGAAGTCTACACTAAATCTATTTATGATTATATAACTAGACATTTAATTGATAGAAAAAAGAGGAGGCAGACTGCAGGAACTTTAAGGGGTTTAGCTATACCTCTACAAGCTACACTAGTAACGGTAGCTGCTTTAATAGCCACCTTAACAAAGATACTTTACAGATTCAATCTACTGATACAAGACTGGTTCCCAGTAATAGCAGCGGTCAGCCCCTCCCAAGTCTCCACATACTTCTATACAATAATACTAGTAGTAGCATCATCAAGCTCAATAGCACTCTACATCGTTGAAGGAGATTCAAAATTTACATTAACATACTCTCACGGATTACTATTAACTCTAAGTGGAGCAGTATACTATTTAGTCTCACTAGGCTCAGAGACATTATTCCATCTCTTCATAAAGTTTGAAGAAGAAATAGAAGAGATAGTAGGTGGATTCTAATGCCTCAAGAATCTTTCCACCCAATACTATGGATAATAATAGTATCAATAATAGTTGCAGCATACATCATATCATTACTCCTATCGAGAGAAGAGAAAATAATGAGAACCCCACCTTCACACCATTTAAGAGAACCCAGTATCTTACATGAACAGAGCGTAGAAGATATAAAGTTAGAGTCAGAGAAAAGTGGAAGTAAAGAATCATATAGAAGAAGTGGAAAAGAAGCTAAAGAAGATAAGCTAATAGATTCTCTCCCTAGAGAGTCTTCAGACGAAGAAGCTAAAGAAGAGATCCAGGAAGAAGGCTTGGGTAAGATTCTAAAAGATGATACTATGGAAGAAGATACTATTAAGGAGCCTATGTTGGAGATAATTATTGAAGAAGATGGAGAAATCAAGTTAGGAGATTTTACAAAGACTGCTCAAGAGTTAAAGGAAGAATTACATAAGCTTAGAAAAATATTAGAAGGTGAAAGATAGTAGAGTAACTATGTATCTTCTAGTAAACCTATGTCTTCAATCTTCTTCTTGGCTTCTTCAGCTGCTTGGGCTGATACCTTCTTAAAGAGAGGCTTAGGATAACCAACATCAATTCCTCTAAGCTTAAGAATCTCATAGCATAACTGTATAGATTGAGTAGATTCCATAACTTTCCTAGCTCTAACTATCTTGAAATAGAAGTCTAGGATTTCAGATACCTTACCATCTTTTAAGCAATTGTAGAGTTTTACAACGGCTTCAGGGTAAATATTTGAGAGGCCTGAAACACATCCATCTGCTCCAGCTATAATCGCTGGAAGCATTAAAGCCTCCGTACCTATAAGAAACTTGAAATCTCTATTTTTCCCTTTTGCAGTGTATATGTATTCATATGATTTAAGAATATCATTCCCACTATCTTTCATACCTAGAATACCTATCTCTACAAGCTTCTCTAATAGAGAAACGGAAATATCGTATCCCACTCTAGATGGAATATTATAGATGAAGATTGGTATGCTGACTTGAGAGATAAGTTGTTGGAAGAATGTTAAGATAGATTCTTCATCATAACGATAATAGAATGGTGGGGTAGAGGCTACAGCATCAACTCCACTATCTTCAGCATGTTTTGCTAATTCAAGTGAATACTCTAAACTAGTTGAACCAACATGAGCAATTACATCCAGAGGTTTATTCATAGAATCCATCACATATTCTACAACCTTCTTCCTCTCCTCGATAGTTAATGCTGGACCTAAACCAAAAGTACCACAGATAAATAATCCTTTAACATTCTTCTCTGATAAGAAGCCGATTAGATTCTTGATCCCCTCTCTATATACAGATCCATCAAATCTAAATGGAGTAATCATTGGACAGATTACACCAGTAAACTTCACCTTAGACATATTCTCCACACGATATAATACCGTATCTAATTTAATATATCTTTTCTAAGTAGGAGCTTCAACAATTATAAAAACAGCATCAGCTGATCTTCTCCTAAAATCTAAGTAGGAGTTTAATGTTCTCTAGACTGGGTATTTCATCGTGTATGTCTGGAGGTTTAAAGGGTTCCCTGAAAATTAACTAGACCAGAATATATGAAAAGGCGGGGAGTATTGGCTGGATACACTTGACCTGATCTTACTGATAATTGGAGTAACAGTCATTTACGATAACTATAATCCCACTAATGCTGAAGAAAATGAAGAAGAGGCTGATGAGATTACAACAGAAGCCTCTATACGAGAAAGTCAAGTAAAAATACTGATTATCGGCAGAATTAGCTAGAGGTAAGCATTCTACGATAATAAATGCTATTTCTTAGAGCATTAGCGGTAATCCTCTAATCAGCGTCCCTGTTACTGGGTCTACCCTGTAGCCCATCTGCTCTAAAGCTACAACACCTATAAGCGGTGTTGTGCCTCACGGCCTTACAATGATGGAGGACTGGGCTATTCTATCCTCTACCCTTATCATAGCGTTGGCTGCTTACCCTATAAGTAATATTTGTCAGAGAGATTTACGGCGATATGAATTATTGGAGGACCCGATTGATAGAAGACTAGTATCTGTAGGAAAACTTAGAGCATATTTAGGGCTTAACCCAGTAAAGCAACAACTATTATCGACAGCTAAGACGGCGTCCAGAAGCTCTAGCTTACAATATCCTCATTAATAACTATAGAAGGAAGAAGGATGAATTAAAAGAAATCATCGATATTGTGAAGAATTCTTCTTCTAGGGGTGAAGCCATGCTGAGAATATAGCTGACAATACTAAGAATTCTGCAGAAGACATGATTGAAATTAACTACGATTAAATCGATGAAGAAATATCTAAAAGTGTACAATTATGCAGAACAACCAGGAATGTAGAATACGAGGTTACTAATCCAACAGCTTGCTGTGCTTCACGTCTACTAAAG
>Ga0272449_1000292_pt1 | contig 61196 bp, 59 predicted proteins | sample YNPCB0241_FD_198679 | JGI IMG/M metagenome (GOLD analysis project Ga0272449, IMG submission 198679) | Hot spring sediment microbial communities from Yellowstone National Park, WY, United States - YNP-CB-024-1 | ecosystem: Environmental > Aquatic > Thermal springs > Hot (42-90C) > Sediment...
CGGGATTAACTTCCCCCGGGTGAAGGGGGAGGGGGATTTGAGGGCGGTTGGGGGGTTGGGGTTGGAGGCTCAGGTGTGGGCGTGGGCGGCTCCGGCGTGGCCGTGGGCGCTGGGGTATCCGTAGGGGGTGGGAGCGGGGTAGGAGTGGCGGTGGGCGGTGGGGGCAAGGTGGGCGTTGCGCTGGGAGGAGCAACGGTCTCGGTGGGGGCGAGGGTGGCCGTCGGCGAGAGGGTGATGGTGGGGCTGGCGGTCAGGCTGGCGGTGGGCGTGGGGCTGGGCTGCCAGCCGCGCGGCAAGGGGATAACGGGAGTTTCATTGTCGCTCGGGTTGGGCTGTCCGGGCCCGGGGATGACCTGTCCCTGGCTGGGCGGTTCAAAATCGGTGCGGGTGGTGAAGCCAAAGGGGCAGGGCTCCGGCCCGGGGCAGTGCGGACCACCCGGCAACCAGCCGGAATGGTTAAGGATGGTGACCGTGGCGGTATTGCGGTAGGCGGTATCTATTTGCAAGGGGACGGCCAGTTCGTAGTCAAAGCAGCGCGTTTCGCCCGGCGCCAGTTGCTCGGCGGGCGTCAATTCCAGGCGCGCGCCGGCCAACGGCTGCCAATCTTGATGTTTGGGCTTGATTTCTACCTGATCCACGATCTTCAATCCCACGGTGGCGCGTTCGCCGCCGTTGGCGACGCAGATTTGCCCGAAGACGATAAAGGTATCCTGCGGTAGACCCTGTGACCAGCGCGTCTCGGCGGTCTTATAACCGCTGATGGTGGTACCGGCCTGACCGCGCGGGGTAGCGGTTAGTGTGGGGGTCTCGGTGGGGGTTTCGGTGAAGATCCACTCGCCGGTGTTGACCTCACCTGAGACGGTGAGCACCTCGGCCCACAAGGTCTGCCCGACCGGCATGAAGAGGGTCAACAGCCAGAGGCTGAGCACAACCAGCGCCAGACTCCACAGCGGCGGCCGGAAGGTCAGGCGCGGGCGAGGCAAACGGCGTAACAAGGTTAGAAGAGCCATTGCACCACCTGTTTAAGCCATAGGGTGGGCCAGCCCACCTTGGGGATGACCAGCACTACCCGCCCTTGCACTTGTTCGGGGGTGACGGGGTCATCGCGGACGTTGTTGTTATCCCCTTGGGTGATGAAGGTGAGGCGGCCGTTCTCGCGCCGAATCTCGACCACGCGGTGTACGACCGAGCCGCCGGGCAGGCGGAACTGGATGATATCCCCGGTGCGGACGGCCTCGGGGGCAACCGGTTGGATAATAACCAGGTCGCCAGCAACGAGGGTGGGTTTCATGCTGTAGCCGCTGACGACAAACGGGCGCACGCCGAAAAAGCCGGTGTTGAACCAGAAGGCGGTCAGGGCGACGATTAAAACCCACCACCAACTGCTGAGGGAAACCGAGCGCGAGGTTGGGGCTTCGGCGGGGGTGTCAGAATCCGCCGCGGTGGGGAGGAACCCCTGTAAGTAGAAAAAGCCGATCAGCGGCACCAGGGTGCCGATGAACGCATGCACCAGCCAGGTCAGGTTGGGCAGGACGGGAGAGAGCCATTCAAAGAGCAGGGGCAAGGCGCGGTAGAGGATGGCCGGGAGCGGTCCGCCCAGCCAGACCAGCAGGGCCGCGACCAGCCCTTCGGCCAGACCGGGTACGAAGTGAGCGCCTAAGAAGGCGATGATCTCCGGGGGGGTGTCCAGGGTGGCCCAGCGCCCCAGTGGGACGAGGAAGAGGGTGGGGATGAGGGCCCCCAGGGCCACCGCCAGGAGCAGATTGCGCTGGCCCAGACGACGGACGAAGGTCGCCCGGGCGGCTTCCAGGCCGAATAAACCGGCTGCCAGATACCATAGGTTGCCTAAAACGGCCGGGAAGCGGTGGGCGTACGGTGAGTAACCCAGGCCGAAGATGAGCCCCGCCAGTAAAAAAGCGGCGGTTTGGATAAGTCCGAGTAGAGAGGCAAAGATGAACAAAAGGCGGGTTGGGCGCGGCCAGGTGCTCCAGCCACCCCAGGTGAGAAGAGCTGCCACCCCGCCCAAGAGCAGCCAGGCCAGGGGTTGGATGAGGTAGAAGTTGACCCCCGGTGCCAGGGTGGGCGCGAGAAGATAGATGAGGACGTAAGCCGCCACGGCGCTGAGCGCTAGCGCTGGCCAGCCGGCGCGTTGGGTGCGCGGCGCGCTCAGGAAGGTAAGCAGACGGTTGCGGAAGGATTCGCGCATGCGAGGGTGGCCTCCGGGTAATGGAGCAGAGGGGAAAGGGGTAGAGGTTTCATCCTCTACCCCTTTTGTTCAAAACGGTATTACTCGTTCCACTGTTTGGCAGTGATCGTATATTTGAAGTTATAGGTGCTGTTCTCCTGAATACCCTCGTCATTGTGGAAGTGAATCTTGATATGGCAAGTTAATGTATCATTGAGATGGAGTTGCTTATAGTTTTTGTTTGGCGGGAACTCGCACCAGAAGGCTTCAGGGAGATTATTATTCATATTTGGAACATTTATCCTCACTGGCGGAAAAACATGGACCGGCACGCTACCAATGCTCTTTACAGAGAAATCAACATAGCACCGCCAGGAGGGATAGGCACCTTCAGTCCAAACTACAAGGGTCTCGTTATCGGTACCAACGTTATCAATTCGGAAGTAGCAGTTTGCAGCATTGGCTTTTTCGTGAGGCTCAGGTTTCTCCATGCCGTATGGGCCGTCAAAAAAGTAATCAACCACTTTTTCGGTAATAGACACATTTGCAAACTGCACATCCACATTACCCGTGTTCACCGTGCCTTCGATGGTGAGGGTCTCCGACCACAAGCCGTAGGCCACTCCCAGGCCGGCCAGCAGGACGATCAGCAGGATGGCCAGAAAGGCCAGAGGCAGACGCTTCGTCATGGCTTAACACTCCTTTCTATCGCTAGGATTTAGAAAATTGATTTTTTAAGGTGCCGCGAGAAATGAGCGATTTAAACGACATAGCCCGTCCTGATCCTCCGCAGCGGATGCTCACCTCCTTTCTGCCGCGGGTGGGACGGGCAGCGTGCCTCTGGCATTTCCCGCCGCCGGCGCGTCCACCCCGGTCCGCCACCCGGGGTGGGCGGTTGCCTTCTGCCGGCGGGCGTGCTATAATGGAAATGCACAGCGGGCGCTACCCGTGTCCCTGTGTCCCCGCCCTTGCCCGGGCCGCCACCCGGGGCAAGGGTTTTTTATGTGCCTAAACTCGGCGGCCTGTTAAGGTGCAGTGGGGCAAGCCGGTTTCTGCGGCGAGGGATGCGCATGCTCCCACTCCGTTTCAGGTCGGTGGCCCCCCTCTGCCGCTTCGCTTGTGTTCCGCTGTGTCGAGACCAAAAAACCGGCCCTGCTGTGGCCGGTTTCGCCATTGGCTCCCTGCGGGATGTACCCCCTTTTCTCCGGGCGGATGGGCGACCAGAACGCCACCCCGCAGTTCATCGCCGCCACATGGATTTGCTGTACCCCATCTAATTTTTATATTAGTGAGGCTAAAACCGCTTGTCAAGTGTTTGTGAAAAAATTCTAAGAATTTCTAAGAAAGTTTTAAGAATTTTTGGGCCAAACAAGGTGAGATTTATCTGAAAATGGCGCGGCACGTTGACCTCGAAACATCAACCGGAGCGACTAATGTCTTCCCTGGAGGTGGGGGGTATCGTAGGTGCGCCCCGGGTGGGGAAAAGATAGAGCCGCTTTAGTCGTAATGCCAACGGTATTTGACCCACGGTGTAGGGATGGCTAAAATAATCCTATGCACCTCGCTGCAACCCCTCATCGTGCCTGGCGGCTGAGCCTGGCCGCGGATGCGCGCCACGGTGCGGTCTGTTATCCCGATGACGCCATCTGGGCGTGGGACCTCGGTGGAGGGGAGCCCCCGGCGCTGGCGCTCAGCACGCGCCTGGGTCTGCGGGTGCGCGAGTTGCGCCTCTTCCCGCGCTTCGTGCAGGGGCGGTGGGCGGTGAGCGATCCCAAGCGCTTCTACCGCTCGCCCCAAGTGGACGAAATCCAAGCAGCCTATGCGGTGGTGCGTGGGGCACCGTTTCCCGGCCTGGACGTGCGGGCAGAGGCCTGGGTGCCCGATTCGTTCCGCTTGCTGGGACGCCTGCACCTGCGCAATACCGGTTTGAATCCGCGCACGATGCGGTTGGAGTGGGCGGCGGTGCTGCGCCTGCTGGATAACGGGCGCACGTTTCACCCTCGCCGCCGCGAGGGACACCTTTGGTTGGAAGCCACCACCCAGGGCTGGGTGCTGGTGGTGGGGCTGAGCACCCCCGCGGCGCAGGCGGTGGAAGCCCCGTTCCCCGCTTTGAGCGTGACGCTAACGCTGGAACCCGGCCAGGGCGAAACTTTGACCTGGGTATTAGCACGTGCCCCACAGGGAGCAGAAGCCTATCAGCGCGCGTTGAAGGGCCTGGGCGAACCTTGGGAGGCGCGCGTTGCCCGCCTGCGGGCACAGCAAGCGGCGCAGGAAGTGCATATCACCAGCGGCAACCCCACCTGGGATGCTGTCCTGGCGCAGTCCCAACGCACGGCGTGGCGTTTTTGTCTCCCGGCCAGCGAGCACTTGCCTCATCCCTCGTTTGTGCTCACACGGCAGCCGGAAGAGGGCTTTTCGGCGCGCGGCGATGGTAGCGACTATCCCTACCGTTGGGCCGGGCAGACGGCTTTAGATGCCTGGTGGTTGAGCCAGGTGCTCTTGCCCGGCGGGGCGACCTGGGTGCGGGGATGGTTGCAGAATTTCTTGGCGGTGCAGGATGCCGAAGGATTCATCGATTGGCGGCCGGGGTTGGGCGGGCAGCGCGGGCGCTACCTGGCACAGCCGCTGTTGGCGACGCTGGCCTGGCGACTCTTCCCCTACTTCGAGGCTGGCCGAACCTGGTGGGCCGAGATCTATCCGCGCCTGCTGGCGTTTTACCGCCTCTGGTTTGAGCCGGCGCACGATCGGGATCAGGATGGCTTCCCCGAATGGGATCATCCTTATCAGTCCGGCATGGAAAACAGCCCCATTTTTCGCCGTATCGGCGCAGCGGGGTATGGCGTCGGTATGCCGTGGTTGGAAAGCCCGGCCCTGGCGGCCTGGCTCTACCGTGAGGGACAGAGTCTGATGCGGATTGCGGAGCAGGTGCAGGATGAAACGGCATTGCCCTGGCTGCAGGCGCGCTTGGCGGCACTGCACCAAGAAGTCGAAGCCGCCTGGGATGGCGAGGCGGCGGTTTATCGCTACCGCGATGCGCAAACTCACCTCTGGCCGGCAGGCGAGATGCTGTTAGCGTTCGAGCGTGAAGGCGATTATCGCCTGGAGCGCGCCTTGACCCCGCCGCGCCGCCTGATGGTGATACTAGAAAGGGCAGAAGGCGGGACGTTACCGCTGACCTTGATCCTGCGCGGGGCGGGGCCGCGCGAAACGTTGGAGATGGTGATCCCGGCGCGTCAGATCCTGTGGCGCGGTGAGCACGGCGTGGCGGTGACCGCCGAACTGTTCACACGATTGGATGGGGTCATTGTTCAGGGTCTCCCCGCCGGCGTGCGTGGGCAGGTCGTAAGCGGGGATTATCGCGCCGAGGATCTCAGTTTGCTAATGCCCTTATGGGCCGGCATCCCATCACCGCAGCGGGCGGCTCAGATGGTGGAGCGGGCGCTTGTGCCGCGCTACCTGCGGCGCTATGGCTTCAGCCTGGGTCCACGTGATGAAGAAGACGACCATAGTCAAACCCTCTCTCCACTCTGGAATACGTTCCTGGGGGAAGGGTTGCTGCACTACGGCTACCGCGACCTGGCCGCCGACCTAGTGGGGCGTTTGCTGGAAGGGATCGCCGCCGCCTGGGCACACAGCGGTGACTTTTGGGCCGCTTATGACGCCGAGAGCGGGCACGGCTTGGGGGAGCGCCACGCAGCCCACGGCTTGGCACCGTTGGGGCTTTTCTTACGCACCCTGGGCTTATTCGTGATCTCCCCTCATCAGGTGATCCTCTCGCCCGACAACCCTTTTCGACGGCCAATTACAGTACAATATCAGGGAATAACGGTACAATTTCTTCAAGAATATGCCCTCGTGACCTTCCCGGGGCATGCGACGCTTAAGGTGGAAGGTCGTGGACCCTATCGAGTTGTGGCGGACCGTCTATACCATATGCGGAGGTTGCCATGAACGCCGAAGCCAATTCCTCTTCTCCCCCGGTAGACCGGTTGTTGCTGGCGGTGGTGCAGGCGCAGGATGCCGACGGAGCGGTAAGCGCCCTGGAACGGCGCGGCTTCACCGTGACCCGCTTGCCCAGCCAGGGCGGTTTTCTGGGACGGCGCAATGCCACTCTGTTGGTTGGGCTGCCCGAACCCCGTGAAGAACAGGCCCTGCAAGACCTGCGTGAGACCTGCCGCCAGCGCGTAGAATACATCGCCGTGCCGCTGGAAAGCGCGCCGCTGGCCCTGCCCGTGCCCACGCCGGTCACGGTGGGTGGGGCGACCGTGTTCAGCCTGGTGGTGGAGCACTTTGAGGAGGTCTGAACCATGATGAAGATGATCATTGCCATCGTGCGCGATGTGGATAACGACCCCGTCTCACGTGCGCTGACCACGGCAGGCTTCGGGGTGACGTGCATTGCCTCGACCGGCGGATTCCTGCGCCGCGGCAAATCTACGTTGCTGGTGGGGGTGGAGGCGGAGCGGGTGGAAGCGGCTCTGGAGGTGATTCGCAAGGCGCTAACCCCACCCAGCGAACCCGGCGAACAGCGGGCGGTGATTTTCGTTCTCCCGATTGAGCGATTTGAGCACTTTTAGCCTCTCTTGCGCAACCCCGGCGCCGGTTTGTGCGTAGATACCTTTGGAAAGCCCAAAATAAGGGCGTGGAGATCACATACGATAAAGGAGTGGTGCATTCATGAATGAAGTTCCGCAATACACTTATCCCCGGCCAACAATGGAGAAGCCGGGCATGGTGACGGCGCTCGGGGTGCTGACTTTGGTCAGTGGTATTATCAACATCTTGACCGGGCTAGGGCTGACGGGTGGTCTGGTGCTGGGCACCCTGGGGTTAGGGTTGCTATGCGCGCCGGTGACAGTACTGCCGGCGATCCTGGGGGTGTTTGAGGTGCTGTATGCGATCAAACTGCTGGCGAACCCGCCGGTACCGGTGCAGTTCTCACAGACGATTGCCATCTTGGAGATTTGTTGCATCCTCTTCGGCAATGTGATCGCGCTGGTCGTGGGCATCTTGGCGCTGGTGTTTTACAGCGACGCCCAGGTGCGGAGTTATTTTGAAGCCATCAATGCTCCCACCACTCCCGCGGCGTGAACGTTGCGGGCGTAAGAAAATTGCAAGGGGCTGATGCTTGCGCGTCAGCCCCGATGCTGCTATGATGAAACTATCATTCTGATTTTTAGGAGGCAGTGATGGACTTTGGGCGCGCTTTTGGATTTGTCTTTCAGGATAAGGATTGGTTGCGCAAGATCATCATCCCCGCTTTGGTGAGTCTGATCCCCATTATTGGACAGTTTGTCGTCTTGGGATGGGGGTTGAACGTCACCCGCCGGGTGATGGCGCACGATCCGGAGCCGCTGCCGGATTTGGACTTCGGGGGCGATCTGGTATGCGGCTTCCAGGCCTTCGTGATCGGCCTGGTCTATGCCTTGCCGATTGTGTTGCTCTCCATGTTCTTGGGCATCCTCAGTTCGCTCTTGGGGGTAGATGGTTCCAATGTTTCGGATGCGGTAGCGGCAATTTATACGTTGATTTCAGTCTGCACGGGTTTGTTCAGCGTCGTTTACGGCGTGATCCTGGCGGTGGTGCTGCCGGCGGCTTACGCCAATTTCCTGGCCAAGGGATCGCTGGGGGCAGGGCTGAATTTCGGTGAGGTGTTCCGCCTGGTGCGCGCGGCGCCGGGGACGTACCTGCTGGTGCTGGTGGGGTCGTTCATCGTGGGCTTGATTGCGCCGTTGGGCGTAATCCTGTGCTTTGTGGGCGTGCTGGCTACGTATGTCTATGGCATGGCCGTTATGGGGCACCTTTACGGGCAAGCCTACAATCAGGCACTGGAGAATCTGGGGATCAGCGCTACAGCCTAGAAGTCATTTGGAGGCTTTTCTGCCGCCTGCGTTGGTTTCAGCGCAGGCGGCTCTTTTATGGTCACTCAACACTCATGTGAGGTAAGAAACCCGATCCACGCCGATGTCCGAGTGAGGATGGGGCTTAGGGTTATTTCATCCGTAGAATGCCTCGCGTAATTCGGCAATCTTTATTTTCTTCATCGGCAAAAGCGCCTGGGTTAACCGTGCGATTTGTTCCGGAGTGCCGGTGCGGAGCATCTCGTCCATCTCCGCCGGGACGATCTGCCACGAAACGCCGTAGCGATCCTTGAGCCAGCCGCACTGCTCGGCTTCGGGCACAGCGGAGAGTTTGTCCCAGTACGCATCTATCTCATCCTGATCCCGGCAGTACACTATGAAAGAAATGGCTTCGTTAAATGCAAACTCATGCGGATAGGCACTGTCCGCCGCGGAAAACCATTGCCTTTCGAGCATAAAGTCGGCAAACATGATCGTCCCCGGCTTTTCCGGCGCCTGGTCTTCACCATAGCGAAAGACGTTTCCCCACGCTGTGTCCTTGAATACAGAAAGGTAGAAATTTATCGCCTCTTCCGCTTTTCCGCACACCTCACCCACAAACAGCAGATGGGGGGTGATAAAAGGGCGTTCCTCGCCGGTAGGGTTCGAGAGGATTAATTGCCAGGAAAGGCCGTACCTATCCGCGACCCAACCGAAACGATCGCTGAAAGGATAGTGATCGAGGGGCATAAGGATCGTTCCCCCTGCGGATAATTTTGTCCACAGCGTGTCCAGGTGGGAACGGGCCTGCGGGTCGCGCGCAGGATCAAAGTTGACGATGAACGATATTGCGGGGTTGAACTTGAAGGGCGGCCCGCCGCTAATGGCCATGAACGGCTGGGCGGCAAGGGTGAATGAGACAATGTCGGCATCTCCCGAGGGAGTATCGTGCAGGGTGGTGATATTGGTGATCCGGGAGCCGTTTCCAAAGGCGGCAACGTAAAACTCCGCTGCCTCCCTGGCTTCTCGATCGTACCAAAGGTTGGGGATGATTTTGGGGTTTGAGGTCTGCATAATTGAGGCTCCTTTTAGGGCGAGTAAGACCGTTGGTTGACATTAGACCGATTTTTGCGCCGGACCCTTTTCGTCCATCGGGCCTTACCTAAGGGTTGGGGACGAGATATCAACTATAGAATATATTTTCTAAACTGTCAAGGTCTAAATTATCCAAAATATTTGCGTGGGGCGGTATATTAGCGGTTGAAACTTTACAAAACAGGTATATATACTCTTGATTTATTGGGAGCCTTAGGTTAGACTTCTTGTGACTAAAATCACAAAGCGAGGTGGCTTAAGATGAAAACTTGGTGGCTGAAACTCTATCATCGGGTAGATCCCGTACTGACCGGGTGGATGGCGCGGCACGGCATCACCCTGCTTCGCATCAGCCTGGGGGTGGTGTTCTTCTGGTTCGGTGTGCTGAAGTTCTTCCCCGGCCTGAGCCCGGCGGAGGGCTTGGCCACGCGCACCATCACCACCCTCAGCCTAGGGCTGCTTTCGGCAGATGCGGCGCGCATCTTGCTGGCGACGTTGGAAACCCTGATCGGGTTGGGGCTGATGCTGGGACTTTACCTACGTGCGACGCTGTTCCTGCTCTTCTTCCAGATGCTCGGCACCATCACGCCGATTTTCTTGTTCCCTGCCGAGGTGTTCTACCGCATTCCTTATGCGCCCACGCTGGAAGGTCAGTATATCTTCAAGAATATGGTACTGATCAGTGCGGGGCTGGTCATCGGTGCCACGGTGCGCGGGGGGCGGTTGGTGGCCGAACCACCGCCGTCAGAACGGCATTAGTGCCTGAATCCCAGCATTTCGGTGATACGCTGAGCGACATGGCGCGCCGAGACCAGCGCGGTGGGCATCCCGGTGCCGGGATGCGTACTGGCGCCGGTGAAAAAGAGATTGGCGTAGGTCGGGTGGCGGTTGCTGGGGCGAAGGTAACCTAACTGCGTCAAATTGTGGCATAACCCATGCGTTGCCCCTTTGACCAGGTTATAGCGTTTTTGCCACGAAGGGGGCGCAAAGACCGTTTCAAATTTGATGTTCGCTTCCAAATCGGTGATGCCGAGCAGGGTCAGACGGCGAAAGACGGCTTGGCGTGCTTGGGCGATCAGGGTTGCCCAATCCTGCGGGTGCTCTTCATCCATATGTCCCACCGGGACAATGGCGATGAGCGTGTCTTGATTGGGCGGCGCCATGCCGGCATCCAGCCGAACGGGGGCATGGAGATACAGGCTGGGGTTAGCCGGCAGGCCGCATTGGTGGACGATGGCTTCAAAGTTCTCGCGGTAATCCTCGGCCAGAAACAAGGTGTGCGGCCCAAGCGCCGGATAAACACGATCTACCCCCCAAAAGAAGGAAATGACCGAGCAGGAATAACGCTTGCGGTGAAGGCGGGCTGCGTGCGTGTCTGGGGGGAGTAACTCGTGGTACACATAGGGCAGATCGGCATTGGCCAGGACGCAGTCAGCCGGCACATGCAGTCCATCTTCTAACTGCACCCCGCTGACCTGTTGGCCTCTGACCTCAATTTTCTTGACGCCGCTGCGGTAGACGAATTCCACGCCGGCCTGGTATGCCATCTCGGTGAGGGCATTTACAACTTGGTACATCCCACCGCGCGGGTACCACACCCCGTGGGCAATCTCGGTAAAGGGCATCATAGAAAAGGTGGCCGGGGCTTCAAAGGGGCTCAACCCCATGTAAACGTCCTGGAAGGTGAAGGCGGCTTTGAGTCGCCCGGTGCGAAAGAAGGCTGCCATGTGATCATAGTGACGTAAAAGCGGTTTGAGGGTGAACAGCAACGGCAGATTGCGCAGGTTGAAAAATTCGCCGGCAGTGCGAAAATCACGGTTGACCAGGGACGCCATGGCTTGGTTGTAGTGGCGGTAGCCCTCGTCCAAGTAACGCAGGAAACCGCGAAACGCGCCCGGTTCCAGCGCTTCGAGTTGCTCATGCATGGCTTTCAGGTCTGAGGATAAAAACAGGCCGGTGCCGTCGTCGAACACCAGGCGGTAGGTGGGGTCAACGCGGTGAAGATCAAGGGCGGCGTGGAGCGGTGTGCCCAATGCGGCAAACTCGGCTTCAAAGACATGAGGCATGATGAAGAGGGTGGGGCCGGTGTCGAAACAGTGCCCTTGACGGTAAAAGCGATCTACCCGTCCGCCGGGGCGGCTATTCTTTTCGAAGACGGTCACATGGAAACCGCGCCGTGCCAGATGGATGGCGGCGGCGATGCCCCCCAGCCCGGCACCGATCACAAGAACGGAAGTTTGGGACATACGACTAACTCACTTTCGAGGCGTAAAGAACCGCCCGCGAAGGGACAAGGGCATACCATAAAGCGGATGTCAACATCCCCAACCCGCGGATTACTTGCTTATGCTCCGGGTAGGCGGGTCTTAGAACGTAATTATCACGTTCAATGGTTCGGAGCACGCTTTCAAAGCGGGCAATGTAGGCATACCCGGCCAGGCGACAGCGCAAGTTAGGGATTCGTGCCAGGTAGGCTCGGCCCTGCCTGAAATCTTTACGCGCCTGTTCCACACGGTTTCGCACCCATTCGCGGTAAGGGACACTGTGGATTTCCTGGGGGGTGATTCGACCTGCTTCGACGACCTCGTGAGGCACGTTGTAATACCCCAGGGCAGTATCTTCGTAAGTATCCCTCAACATGTGGACGATATGAGCGGCGCTGGCGGCGCGGTAGCGCATTTCGCCACAGGGCGGCGGGCAGTGATGTCCAATGAAGTAGTGTAATGCCTCGGTGACCGCCACGGCCAGCCCATGCGTGTAGCGCTCTAGTTCCACATGGGAGATAACTCGTCCGCGCCGTTCAACATCAAATTCCATCACGGCCATCATGTGCCGAATGTAGAGGCACAGTCCGCTCTCCGGATTGGGCTCGGATTGGAGAAGAGCCACCAGTAATCCTTCCTCGGGAGTTGCCGGATTGGGGATGTAGCCCTCGTTGTGCGCGGTGATTAAATCCCACTGTCGCCGGAGAAATGCCTGACGTTCGGCGAAAGAACTGGCTGGCCGATCCAGATAGTCATCCACCCAGCGAAAATAAGCGTAGGCGCAGAACGCATATGCGACGCGATCGCGGTCAACTAACCAGCGGATGGTCAGGTAGGTCTGGCGGCTGGCGCGCCGGGTTATCTCTGCCGCAAGTGCGAAAGAAATGGCATGTTCCGACATGTGGTGACCCCTTTATCTGAGCAAGACGTGGGAAAAATTGGCTAACCGTCACAAGGTAGAGCAAACCTAATGCGGTATCCCCCCAATCTTCCGTGTTCATCATACCACGAAAAAGCGCATTTTTTTCTTGACAGATCGTCATTTTTGCCTATAATTGGCTTTGATGATTAAGAAGACATTTATTGTGAGATTTGTGACGCTTCGAAAACGCCAGTGCGCGTGTCCCGGGCGGGGCTGCGGCTAATCGCTGCCCCGGCCTGAGTGGTGCACGGTTTGACTCAGACCTGAACAACCAGTTTGCCGGGCGGTGAACCGCGGTCCCGCTTCTTGATGAAGAGTGAATGCGGTTCACTGCCTTTTTAAGGCAACTGGTTGTTTGCATTTATAAGACTTAAGTGATTCAAGGAGGCCTGACATGAAGATTTATCGTGATGTAACCGAACTGATCGGCAATACCCCACTGGTGCGCCTAAACCGCGTCACCGAGGGCTGTGTGGCCGATGTGGTGGCAAAATTAGAATTCTACAATCCGGCGCACAGCGTTAAGGATCGCATCGGTGTGTCCATGATTGATGCGGCCGAACGTGAAGGCAAGATCGGGCCGGGTTCGGTGATCGTTGAACCGACCAGTGGCAACACCGGGATTGCGCTGGCGATGGTGTGCGCGGCGCGGGGTTATCGCTGCATTCTCACCATGCCGGAAACGGCCAGCAAGGAACGCCGCATCGTCATGCGCGCTTACGGCGCCGAGGTGGTGCTTACCCCGGCCAGCGAGGGCATGGCGGGCGCAATTCGCAAGGCTGAAGAGATTGTCGCCAGCGATCCTTCGCGTTACTTTATGCCCCAGCAGTTCAAGAACCCGGCCAATCCGGAAATCCACCGCCGCACTACAGCCGAGGAAATTTGGCGCGATACCGATGGACAGGTGGATATCCTGGTCGCCGGTGTGGGCACCGGTGGCACCATCACCGGCGTTGGTGAGGTGATCAAGGCGCGTAAGCCCTCGTTCAAGGCAATTGCGGTTGAGCCGGACGCCTCACCGGTGCTTTCAGGCGGGCAACGCGGGCCGCATCCGATTCAGGGTATCGGCGCCGGTTTCATCCCGGATGTGCTCAATACCAGCATCTATGATGAGATCATCCGCGTCAAGGCCGAGGATGCCTTCCATACTGCGCGCGAACTGGCGAGCAAAGAGGGTTTGCTGGTCGGTATTTCCTCCGGTGCGGCGACTTGGGCGGCTTTGCAGGTGGCGCGCCGCCCTGAGAATGCGGGCAAGTTGATCGTGGTGATCATTCCCTCGTTCGGTGAGCGTTACCTCAGCACGCAGTTGTTTGCCGATCTGGCCGAAGAGATGTTAGCGGCAAAGGCTGTGCAATAAACCGGATCGTTTGAGCGACTATGTTAGGAAAGGTGTTTCAAATCTTGCGCGAAGATATTGAATCGGTGTTTGAACGTGATCCCGCGGCACGCACGTTTCTGGAAGTACTGCTGACCTACCCGGGCCTGCATGCGATCTGGCTGCATCGGGTGGCCCATTGGCTCTGGCGGCATCGTCTTAAATTGTTTGCCCGCTGGCTCTCCACCCTCAACCGCTTCCTGACCGGGATTGAGATCCATCCCGGCGCGAGGATCGGGCGGCGCTTCTTCATTGATCACGGTATGGGGGTCGTGATCGGTGAAACGGCGGAAGTAGGTGATAACGTGACCATGTATCACGGGGTCACCCTGGGGGGGGTGAGCCTGGAAAAGGGCAAACGCCACCCTACGATTGAAGATGACGTGGTGATCGGTGCCGGAGCCAAGGTGCTGGGCAACATTGTGGTCGGGCGCGGCAGTCGTATCGGTGCCAACGCGGTGGTGGTCAAGTCGGTGCCGCCTAATTCGGTGGTGGTGGGGGTGCCGGGGCAGGTGGTGGTGCGCAGCCAACCGCGCTCCGCCGCCCCTGACCTGCAGCACGACAAACTGCCGGATGCGATTGGGCAGTCTTTGGCTTCGGTGCTGGTGCGCCTGGAAGCCCTGGAGAAACAGGTGCACACGCTGGCCGCCCAGCACGAAGCACCGCCCACGAACGGCAAAAACGGCAACGGTCATCATCACGAACAGGCCCTGGAGCGTCCACCGTTGGTGCATCCGCCTGAGGATGGCATCTGGCGCGGCGAAGATTTCTGTATCTAGGCCATCGGCGGGGCACGTTCAAATCCATAAATCATAGCGGGAACCCTGACTGCCGATCGCATTGCGGGGTATCCCGAGGGTACCCTATTATTGGATGGGGTTGAACACTAGACAGGAGTGGTTTGTGGGGCTGAGGCACATGGATTAACGGTTTTTCCTTTTCTTAATCGTTACACGTATCCATAAAAAGGAGGATCAACAACCATGTCCCTCAAAACGGTGGTCATTGAAGCGACTCAGATCAGCGGTTTCAATGTTGAGACCCGTGCCCGTCACCACATTGTACAGGTGGATCAGCCTGTTGAAATGGGAGGCAGGGATGCGGGGCCTACCCCGTTAGAATTTTTACTGATCGGCCTGGCCAGTTGCCTCTTGACCGTAGGGAAAATCGTTGCCCAACAGCGCAATCTCTCCGTGCGCAATCTCAGCGCGCGGGTTGAAGGGGATATTGATCCTGATGGATTCTTGGGCAAGAACCCTGCTGTACGGGTTGGGGCTTCGCAAATTCGGGTGTATCTCAACATTGACGGGGATTTGACCGAGGAGGAGAAAGAAGCCTTTGTCCGTGAGATTGAATCCCGTTGCCCAATTTCCGACAATATCGGCAACACAACACCAATTGAATTGATCTTGGCTCAGGAAGCCTCTGTGGCGTGATTGTACCTGTGTGGTCTCAGCCCCACTTCTTAGCCCCCGCCAGTCGGATGGTCATCAAGGTACACGGCCTGCGCATCGGCGGGGGCTTTGATGTATAATTGCAGCGTATCGGATTCGATTGGGTTTCTAACTCCGGCGTTCAAATCCGATCGGGAGTGGTGTGGTGAACAAGCGTTTATGGAGAATGGGGGCGTATGTCGCCCTTTTATTCGTCTTGGCAGGGCTGGGTATCGGATTGGGGCTTTATTCACAGCGTCAGGCGGTGGCGGCTCCCGGGCAAGCCCCCTCATGGCAGGGGCAAATGCTCGCTCAATACACCCAGACGCTGGCCGTACTCCAAGACCCCGAACAGCGGGCTTTCTTGGCGCAAAAAATGGCGCCCCTGCAAACCCAGGAAGCCGCCCGTCAGCAGGCCCTGGCGCGTCCTGCACCGACCAAGCCCGCCGATCCGAATGCATTGCGTCCCCCCGAGCCGCTACAGGTGCAGAGCCTGCCGCGCGAGCCGGGCATTGTGGAGGGCGTGGCGGCGCCGGTCAGCCCGGATGATTTCACCACCCGCAACGCCTGGCAGGGCGAAGTGGACGGCCAATGGGTATGGGTCTATGCGGGTGCTCATACTTATGCCCCGGAACAAGGCGCGCTGATCGTCCTGCCCGAAGGCGCGGTGAAGGAAGAATGGATTGAAGGGCCAGCCGGAGGCGGCGCTTTGCGCATTGTGGCCGCGCAAGAGGGAGTACTGCGCTTAGAAGCGGCGAACGGCGTCCAACTGGAATTTGACCTGCGCACCCGCACACTGCGCCAGAGTGAGCCGTAAGCGTCAGACCGCTCGCCACACCTGATACAGCCCCAGCCGCCCGCCCTCACCATCGGACTCGAACGTCTCTTCCACACGGAAGCCGCTGGCCGCTGCCAGGGCATTCAGTTCCTCCCGGCTGAATTGGTGCACATAGCGCAAGCCGACTTTTTCGGGTTGGTCGGGTAAGGCGTGGCGCCAATCCAGCAAGGTGTCGCCGGGTTCTAGCTCGGCTTCATCAATGCCAACCCGCGCCCAGGGCTGGCGGCGGGCCAGCAGGCGTGGGCTGTGCTGGAACTGCCACACCGAGAGCACCAGGGTGGCCCCGGGTTCAAGATGTGCCCGCACCTGATTGAGCAAGCGCCGCCGGTTAGCCTCGCCGGGGATGTGGTGCAAGACGGCAAATGCCAGCGCAACCTCAAAGCGGTCATCGTCGAGCACCTTGACCCAGTCCGGGTGACCCAAATCGGCCTGGCGGAAGGTGAAGCGGCTGGCCAGGGCGGGCGGTAGATGGTCGGCCCAGGTCTGCGCTTCGGCCAGCAGGGCCGGGCTGAAGTCCAGCCCTAGGTAGTGCCCCTGAAAAGGATGCTGGGCCAGCCAACGCGCCACTTCACCGTGGGCACATCCCAAATCCAACCAACGCGCCGTCAGGGGCAAGCGCGGCAAGACGCGCAAAATACCCGGCTGGAGGCGTCGGCGGGTGGTGGCAAACGCCAGGCCGAAGGTCTGATAAAATTGAGCATTAAGCGCCAGCAGTTGAGCCGCGATTTCCGGTTTCACGTTTGCGATTATACTTGGTATGAGCCTGATGGTTTAATGGTGGTACGAGGATGATCGAGGACTTTCCGACCGTAGCATTGGATCATAACGTTCAGCGTTGGGAACAGCACTATGCCCTGACGCCGGAGCGCCTGGCATTGGCTCAGCGCATCATCGAGGCCGTGCAGGGTGGGGAAGAGGTGGTGCAAGCCATTCGCCGTCACCCGCTCCCGGAGGGTGGCCACTTGGCCAAATCGGTGCTGGTGGCGGCATATCGTCATTTGGTGCAGCAGGGGCTGTTGAACGAGGATGCGGCACTGTTGGCCAAACTGCGCATGAAACCCGTGCGCACGCTTTCGGGCGTGACCACGGTCACCGTGCTGACGAAGCCATACCCCTGCCCGGGGAAGTGTATTTTTTGCCCGACCGATGTGCGCATGCCCAAGAGTTATCTGCCCGATGAGCCGGGGGCACAGCGGGCGCTGCAAAACGAATTTGATCCTTACCGTCAGGTGCGGTCGCGCTTGCTGTCTTATCAAGCCAACGGCCATCCGACGGATAAGATTGAATTGCTCATCTTGGGGGGCACGTGGAGCGCTTACCGCCGCGATTATCAGGAATGGTTTGTCAAGCGCTGTTTGGATGCGCTAAACGAGGAAGATTCAACGGATTTGATGGAGGCTCAGCGGCGCAATGAGACCGCACCACACCGCAACGTCGGTTTGGTGATTGAGACCCGCCCGGATGAAATCACCCCCGATGAACTGCGCTGGCTGCGTTACCTGGGGGTGACCAAGGTGCAGATGGGGGTGCAGTCGCTGGACGACCGCATCCTGGCACTTAACCAGCGTGGGCACACCGTGGCCGAGACCTTGCGCGCGGCGGCATTATTGCGCGCGGCAGGATTCAAAATCGTAATGCACTGGATGCCCAACCTGCTCGGGGCGACCCCTGAATCCGACCGGGCCGATTTTGCCCGCCTGTGGACGGATTTTTGCCCGGATGAGATCAAAATCTACCCCACCCAGTTGCTGGAAAACACCGAGTTATATGCCTATTGGCGGCGTGGCGATTATGAGCCGTATTCAACCGAAACCCTGATTGATCTGATTGCCGATATTAAGCCCACCGTGCCGGAGTATTGCCGCATCAATCGGGTGGTGCGCGATATCCCCTCAACCTATGTGGTGGCGGGAAATCGCCGCACCAGCCTGCGCCAGGATGTACTGGCCGAACTGGCGCGGCGCGGCCAGCAGTGTCGCTGCATCCGCTGCCGCGAGGTGCGCGACCGCCCGGTAGCCCCGGAACAGTTGACCTTCAACGACTTAACCTACCGCGCGGCCTATGCTGAAGAACATTTTTTGCATTACCTCACTCCGGATGACCGGCTGGCAGGTTATCTGCGTCTCTCGTTCCCTCTGCCTGAGGCGCCGCAACTGCCTTTTGCCGACTTGGAAGGGGCGGCGCTGATCCGTGAGGTGCACGTGTATGGGCAGTCGCTACCGGTGGGTGCCGAACTGCGCGGTGCGGCACAACACATTGGTCTGGGCACCCGCTTGCTCCAGGCGGCAGAAGCCCTGGCGCGGGAACGCGGTTACCGCCGTTTAGCGGTGATCGCGGCAATCGGAACACGGCAGTATTACGAGCAGCGCGGCTTTGCCCGTGGCGACTACTACATGGTGCGCGATTTGGCCTAAGGGGTGATCAGACGGCGTACCGGACGGGGAAAACCCCAACCGTGCAGGCGCACCTCGCGCGGGTCTTTAGGCCAGATGCCGGGAACATGGTAACCGCACTGTGGACAGGTACCGGCGGCGGTCAGGCGGTAGTCCAGGATGACATAACCGCGCCGTTCGATCAGCAGTGCCTGGCATTGTGGGCAGTATGTGTTTTCCAGACTGCCAACTCGGCCGGGCAAGTTACCGGCATAGACAAAGTGCAATCCGGCTTCTTGCCCGATCTCGGCGGCGCGCAGCAGGGTCTTGGCCGGGGTGGGGGGTGGATCGGTCATCTTGTAGTCGGGGTGGAAGGCGGTCACATGCCAGGGAATATCGGGTGAGACCGAGACCAGGAAGCGCGCGGCTTCCCATAATTCTTCCGGACTGTCGTTGAAACCGGGGATGACCAGCGTGACCACCTCAACCCACAACCCCAGGTCGTAAGCCATTTTGATCGTATCCAGGACGTGTTGCAGCACTCCGCCCAATTGGCGGTATTGCTTGTCCTGCATGGTTTTGAGATCTACTTTATAGGCATCCAGGTAAGGACGTAGGTATTGCAGGACTTCGGGGGTGGCGTTGCCGTTTGAGACGTAGGCGCACAGCAGGCCGGCTTCGCGCGCTTGTTTGAAGATGGCAACCGCCCATTCCGAGGTGATCAGGGGTTCGTTGTAGGATGAAACAATGGCGGCGGCGCCGCTGCGGCGGGCTAGATTCACCATCTCTTCCGGAGTGATCTCGAGCAGTGACTCGATCGGGATTCCCGCCGCGGGGTCGCGGAGCGTTTGCGAGGTGAGCCAGTTCTGGCAAAAACTGCAGTGGAAGTCGCAACCGAGCATGCCGAAGGTCAGCGCGTCGCTACCGGGAAGCACATGGGCAAAGGGTTTCTTCTCAATTGGATCTACCTGTAAAGCGGCCACATAGCCCCAGGGGACATAAAGCACCCCATCGCGGTTAAAGCGCACCTGGCAAATACCGCGCCGCCCGGGTTTAATGCGGCAGCGGTGGGCGCAGGCATAGCACTGCACCGTGCCGTCGTCCAGGCGGGTGTAGAGTTCGCCGGGGCGGGTCATGGCATCCAAACGGTCAGCCAGTGTGACCATTTCAGCCTCCTTTCCTCTGAATTTATTATACTGCTGGGGTCAAGGGGTGCGGCGGGTTAACCTTTGAGGCGCATCGGCAGACCCGCCACCATGAAAATCACCTCGTCTGCTGTTGCCGCCAGGCGTTGGTTGACATTCCCCAGTAGGTCACGGTAAAGCCGCCCCAGGGGGTAGGGCGGGACTAATCCCAGCCCAACCTCATTGGAGACGATGATCCAGGTGGCTTGGCTGGTTTCCATGCATTTCAGCAGGGCTTCGGTCTCGGCCCGCACCAGGGTTTCGGCTGCGGTGGGATCGAGCGGCTCGGGCAGGCTGAGCAACAGGTTGCTCACCCACAGCGTTAGGCAGTCCACCAGGATGAGATCCGGTTCGGGCTGCCAAGCGGTGATGGCGGCGGCCAGGTGGCGCGGCTCTTCCAGCGTATGCCAATGGGATGGGCGTTCGGCGCGGTGGGCGGCGATGCGCGCGGCCATTTCGTTATCACCGGCTTCTGCGGTGGCGACAAAGAGCACCCGCGCCTGAGGATGTGAAGCAGCGAGGTACTGGGCATGACGGCTTTTACCGCTCCGCGCTCCGCCGAGGATGAAGATCACACGTGACGCCATCGGGGTCTTCTCTCAGGGGTAATCTTAATGGGTGCAGGGCGTCGCAAAAAGGACGCCGTCATGGTACAAGTTAGCCCAGGCATAAATCGGCCAGTAAGTCAGGTCAAATGCCAGGCGGAGCGGCCAGGCAAAGGCTGGCGGCTCGACGAACGCACCTCGTGAGGCTTGAACATGCCGGCATTCGGCTTGGGCAGCTTCCCAACCGAGGTGAAAGACCAGCCCCAGCCCAATATAAATGACCAGCAAGACGAGAAGCAGATGCCAGATCTTAAAGCGGGTTTTCATCGGGTTTATGCTCCACAAAATTTCAAAAGAACGGCTATTTCAAGGAACGGCAAAGGCTACCAGCACCAGCGTTTCGCTCACCTCGATGACAGCGCCCAGCACGTCACCGTTGATGCCGCCCAGACGGCGCTGTGCCAGCCATCCTAGGGCGGCACTACCCAGGGCGGCCAAGGGCAAGGCGATCAGGCTGTGCCACCCGCCGAGGGGGATCACAAGCAACGGCAGTGGACTACTCCACAGCAGGGCACGTGGGGTGACCGCCCGTGCAAACACCGCTCCCAACCCCTCCGAACGGGCAGGGGGTAACCGTCCCACCCACAGCACTAACCAGCGCGCCCAGACCGGGGCAAGTAACAGGCTCAAGGGGTGCAGGTTGAGCACGGCGAGCAACGCGGTGACCTTGATCAGCAGGTGTAGCATCAAGCCGATGACACCAAAGGCGCCCAGGTGGGGGTCTTTGAGCACCTGCCAGCGCTTTTCGGGTGGCATGGGTGGAAAGAGGGCATCCCAACAGTCGGCCAGGCCGTCCAGATGCAGAAAACCGCTTAAGACCGCCCAGGCAGCGAGGATCAATGCCGCCGCCAGTAGGGGTGAGACGAGCATTGGCAGGACCTGCGCTAACCCAAGGCCGACTCCACCGAACAGCAGACCCACCCAGGGAAACCAGGGTAGTGCCCGTTCAAAAGGGATCTCGGGGTGAGGTGAGGGCAACGGCAAACGGGTGAGAAAGGCCAGGGCCAGCCGTAAACCCTGCCAGAGAGAGCCAGAAGAAGAGGGATGCAAGGCAAAACTCCGGAAATCGAGGGCGTGGCGGTAAAATTATACCCGGAGGTTAGCCTGCATGCCGGCATCGCTATCATCTGAGAGTATTGTTTGGTTACGTCCGCGTTGGATGATAGGTCTTGGGATAACGTTGGGATTGATCGCAGTGGCGACCATTTTAGGCCCGACCGAGCGCGTGCTGGGTACAGCCCTGCGCCTGGTGCTCTTGCACGGGGCGTGGGTGTGGGTGGGCAAGGCGGCCTATGCGCTGGCCGGCTTGGCCGGGCTGGTCTTTTGGTTGACCCGCCGCTCGGTCTGGGCGGAACGTTCAACGGCGTTGGGGTGGACGGCGTTGTTTATTTGGTCCACTTACTTACCCATGTCACTTTATCTTCAAATTTCGATTTGGGGTGGGGTTTTCTGGGAAGAACCGCGCTGGCGGGTGCCGCTGATGCTATGGGGGGTGGGCCTGGTGTTCCAGGTTGCCGGGTGGTTGATGCGTGATCTGCGGGTGCTCACGTTTTTGAATACGGCGTTTGCGGTGCTCTTGTGGTGGCAGTTAGGGGCCACGGAGACCATCCTACATCCCCAATCGCCCGTTTTTGGGGGTGAGGCCGTGCGGATTCAGGCGCACTTCGTGTTACTGGTGCTTTTGTGCAGTCTATTGATGCTTCAAATTGCCGCGGTTCTGATTCCCGCGGCGCGGCGGTTATTCGCCCATCTTACCTGACAGGATAAGTATCCATGAAACGATCGTCGCTTCCATTAGGGGTGCAGGTGGGACTTTTTACGTTGATTCGGATTGTGATCAACACCAGTTACCGCATGGTTTATCCCTTTTTCTCGTTCTTCCAGGGCGGCTTAGGGGTTTCGTTACCTGCGTTTTCGCTGGTGCTGACATTGCGATCGTTCAGCGGCGTGGTAGGGCCGCTGTTAGCGCCGTTGACGGATCGTTACGGACGGCGACCGGCCATGTTGGCCGGGCTGGGGATGTTCGTCCTCGGGAGTGGGCTGATCGCACTCATGCCCCGCTACGGAAGTTTTCTGGTGGGGTTGTTTCTCATGGCTAGTGCCTATCAGATCTTCTTGCCGGCGATGCAGGCATTTCTGGGGGATCGGGTCGTTTATACTGAACGAGGGCGGGTCATGGGCCTCACCGAACTGGGCTGGTCGCTGAGTTTCATCTTGGGTATCCCAGCGGTCGGGTGGCTGGTCGAGCGCGTCCGCATCTGGTGGGCGCCGTTCGTCGTGTTTGCCCTGGTCGGGATCGTCCTGCTGGGGCTATTGTGGTGGTTGGTGCCGCGTGATCCGCCTGGAGAACGGCATTCGGCGTCAACCTCACGTTTGCAGGTGCAGGCTCTACTGCACTCGCCCCACGTCCTTATTGGCTTGGCGATGGGCTTGGCACTGACCAGCGCTAACGAGATGGTTAACCTGGTGTTCGGGCTGTGGTTGGAGTCCCAGTTTGCACTTCAATTGGCGGCGTTAGGGGCGGCTTCGGTGGTGATCGGGGCTTCGGAATTGCTGGGAGAGAGTGTCTCGGCGCTGTGGGTGGATCGCCTGGGCAAAGAGCGGGCGGTGGCGGTGGGCATTGTGCTCAACAGCCTCGCGGCGGTGGGATTGTTCCTGCTGGGCAAGACGATTACCGGGGCGTTGATCGGGTTGTTTCTCTTTTACCTGACGTTTGAGTTTGCACTGGTGAGTTTCTTGCCGTTGATGTCGGGCACGTTCCCGGCTTTGCGGGCGACGGTGATGGCGGGCACCATTGCCGCCTTTTCCTTGGGACGCGCAGTGGGGGCAGTTTTAGGGCCGTTAACCTATGGGCTGGGGTTTGGGGTCAACCTAGGGGTGGCGATCCTGTTCAATACCCTGGCTTTAATGGCGCTACGGCGTGTGCACGTGGCTGAATTGATGCCCGAGGTGCCCGAAGTGGGCGGTGAAGGTTAAAGCACAGCCACAGATCACTTCCATCCCTGAGCACGGGGGCTTTATTGGTATAATCATAGCGAACGTTGGAGGTTACATGGAAATCACCTGGTATGGTCATTCCTGCTTTCGGATTACCGAGCGCAACCTGGCCACGGTGGTCACGGATCCCTATGACCATCGTGCGGTGGGGTATGCGCCGCTTAAACTCAAGGCCGATATTGTTACCGTGAGTCATTCTGCGCCGGGGCACAACTATCTTGCGGCGGTTAAGGGAGAGCCTTATGTGATTACCGGACCCGGCGAATATGAGATTGGCGGGGTATTTATCACGGGGTTGCAGACCAACGGCATGGGGAAAAAATCCACCGATGAGCCGCGCAACACCTTGTACTTGATTGAGTATAATGGGATTAACGTCTTGCACCTCGGCAATCTCAACCGTGTGCCCACCCAAGCCGAGGTGGAATCTTTGGGGCCGGTGCATATTGTGCTGGTGCCGGTGGGCGGGGGAAGCACGCTCAATGCGGCAAAAGCCGCCGAAGTGATCAGTCTGCTGGAGCCCAATATCGTCATCCCGATGCATTACGCGACGCCGGAAAGCACGGTTAAACTGGACGGATTGAATAAATTTCTCAAAGCGATGGGGTTGAACGAGGTCGCCCCGCAACCGGCGCTGAAAGTTAACAGCGTGAATGCCCTGCCCGAAGAAACGCAAGTGGTGGTTTTGGAGTATCAGCATCATTAGAGGAGTTAGCCTTGGCCGTCAAGTTGTTGATGTCTTGGGATATCCGCCCTGATCGCGAACAGGAATATTTCGAGTTCGTGGTGCGCGAATTTATTCCTGGGGTGCAGCGCTTGGGGTTTGAACTCAGCGATGCCTGGGCGACCGTCTTTGGGGATCATCCCCAAATCTTGGTCGGGGCTGTGGCATCCTCGGCCAGCAAGGCGCGCCAAATCTTGCAGTCGGATGAGTGGAAGGCGCTCAACGACCAATTGCAGGATTTTGTTAAGAATTATTCGTTTAAGATTGTGGAAGCCCGCGGTGGCTTTCAGTTCTGATGTGGGGGCGCGGTGAGCGAACTGGCACAGCACCTGCTGGCCTGGTTTAACCGCAATGCCCGTTCTCTCCCCTGGCGTGAAGACCCTTTGGACCCCTATCGGGTGTGGGTTTCGGAGGTGATGCTTCAGCAAACCCAGGTTGAGACGGTCGTGCCGTATTTCGAGCGCTGGATGGCGCGTTTTCCCAACTTGGAGGCGCTGGCCTCGGCTTCTGAACAAGAGGTTCTGCGCCTGTGGGAAGGTTTAGGTTATTATCATCGGGCCCGTGCGTTGCACCGCGCCGCACAAGTGATCATGGAAGAGCGGGGGGGCGTTTGGCCGCAAAGAGCAGAAGAGTGGCAATCCCTGCCGGGGGTCGGTCCCTATACCGCGGCGGCCATTGCTTCAATTGCTTTCGGTGAGCCGGTGTTGGCGTTGGATGGGAATATACGGCGCGTGTTGGCGCGCCTGTTTGACCTGGATGTGCCGGTCAATACCCCGGCCGGAGAGCACGAGTTAAGGCGGTTAGGGCAAGAGCAGATGCCCCCGGAGCGGCCCGGTGATTTCAACCAGGCGCTGATGGATTTAGGGGCAATGGTGTGCACGCCCCGCTCGCCGCGCTGTGAGGTGTGCCCGCTGGCCGAATATTGCCTGGCGCGGGCACGCGGCACGCAAGCCTTGCGCCCGGTTCGGCAGCCGCGTAAAAACGTGCCCCATTACATTGTCACCGCCGCGGTGATTTGGCGCGAGGGACGGGTGCTACTGGCGCAACGCCCGCCGCAAGGATTACTGGGCGGGATGTGGGAATTTCCGGGCGGCAAGCAGGAACCCGGCGAGAGCCTAGAAGCCGCGTTACAACGGGAAATCCAGGAAGAACTGGGCACAACCGTTGAAGTAGGTGAGACGGTAGGGGTATTCCGGCATGCTTACAGTCATTTTCGCGTTACCCTGCACGCATTTCACTGCCGGTTGGTAGGCGGCGAGCCACAACCCTTGGAAGCCACCGCGCTGGAATGGGTGCCGTTAGCCCACCTCTCACGCTACCCAATGGGCAAACTGGATCGTCAGATTGCGCGCACATTGGTGCACCTGCATAAGTGACGATAGGGATGTCCGGTTCGGTAGCGGGGTAGGGGAAATCGAGGGCAACCCCTGTGCGCTAAATTATGTACAATATGCGTTAGGGAGGGATGCCGGTCACCAAGGCCGGGATGGTGCTGTAAGTCGGTGGAGGCGGGCATGACGGGCGAAGATGTCTTTGCGGCGTGGCGTGAAGCCATGGTGGTCGAGCAAATCGAGCGGCGGGGGATTCGCGATCCGCGGGTACTGGAAGCGTTCCGGCGCATCCCGCGCCATGAATTTGTGCCCCCCGCACTGCGCTCACGTGCCTATGATGATGGGCCGCTACCCATCGGCAAAGGACAGACCATTTCACAGCCTTTCATTGTGGCGCTGATGACCTCGTTGCTTCAACTCAAAGGGGATGAAAAAGTGCTCGAAGTTGGCACCGGCTCCGGTTATCAGGCGGCGATTCTCAGCGTATTGGCCAAATGGGTGTATACCATTGAGCGTTATGAGGTGTTGGCACAGCGGGCGAAAGCCGTCTTTGATCGCCTGGGGTTGAAGAATATCACCGTCATCTGCGGCGATGGCAGTTTGGGTTATCCGGAAGCGGCGCCCTATCAGGGCATCATTGTCACCGCCGCTGCAGCCGCCCCACCGCCCCCACTGTTGGAGCAGTTGGATGAAGGGGGGCGGTTGGTGATCCCGATCGGGGATTACATGGGGCAGGTTCTACAAGTGTGGACGAAAGAACAGGGGCGTGTGGACTACGAGGATATTCTACCGGTCAGTTTTGTCCCCTTGCGTGGACGCTACGGCTGGAGTCCCCAGGCCTGGGAGCGCTTTGAAGAGAATGACTTTGAAGAAGAGATGTAGAAATGAGCTGAGAGACTTTTTGGGGCCTTTGGCGACACAGGGAGGCATACCTAGAGGGAAAAATAGCGGCGCACAAAGGTGCGCACCGCCTGGGCGATGACTAGAGCCTGTTTTGCATCTTCTAGGGATACGAGTGCCCCTGGGTAATGTGAAGATACCGCGAAATCTGATAACAAGTCAAGATCTTCCATGGATAGGTTGGTCTTAATACCGGCTTTTTCGCATAAGGTGTTTAGGGTTCCCAAATCATGAGTTTTAGGAAAACTGACATGAGCCGAGATCAATAAGGCCTTGAGGTATTTTTCGGCACTTTGCTGAGCGTGGAAGCAGATATGGGTGGGTGAAGGGCGTTTGCGCCTCAATAAGGATTTGGCTAATTGCCAATCTTCTTCGGCTAGGTTAATCCAGGCTATCGGATCGTCAACGTTCATACAATACTTTGCCTTTATGCAGTATTTCGCGTAGCATAAAATTATGCGGAAGTTCTTGTTCTAGTTCCTGCGGGGTTTTACTGATGACATCTACCGGAAAGAGGCGCGGGGTTAGGGCTTGTGATATTAAGGCCACCCTTTTCCGACGATCGGCGGGGGCATCCCAGATAATTAATAAATCCACATCACTATCCGGCGTGGGCGTGCCATAAGCATAGGAGCCAAATAAGATAATCTTATACGGTTTCAGCACCTGAACCAGCCGCTCTATGACCTGGGGCAGGGTCTCAGCAACGGGCGGAAATCCGGTGGGGGCAACGGATTGAGACCTAGACATCTTTACCTCTCTCACGATTCTACCTAAGTTGAGCATAAAGGCGTATATTTTTAGAGAGGCAATTCAACGATTAGGACGTGATGTGTCCTGGGGAGGTTGGTCATGTTGAGCCGGAATATTAGGTTAATGTTTTCCGGGGCTTGCCAATTTCTTGCCCTACTGCTGTTCATGGTGGGGCTTATCGCCTGCGCGCCGCGGGTTGCCGCTCCGCCGTCTCCCTCGCCGCCGCTGGAGACGCCATCACCCACGTTGCTACCCCAGGTTGCCTCGGTTACGCCCTCTTTCACCCCTAGCGCTACCGTAACACCTCTCCCCACGCCAACCATGACGGCTACCCCGCGGCCGGTGGTGCCGGCGTTTCGCCATATTGTGATCTTGATGTTCGAAAATCGCGAGATCACACGGGTGATCGGCAACCCGCAGATGCCGGTGTATAACCGCTGGGCGAGTGAGTACACCTTGCTAACCCGCTACTATGCCATCACCCGGCCTAGTTTGCCCAACTATTTGGCGCTCATCGGCGGGGATACGTTTGGGATTCGCACCAATTGCATTGACTGCTACGTTAACGCACCCAGCCTGCCAGATTTGATCGAAGCCAGTGGGCGCACCTGGAAGACGTATCAGGAAGCCATGCCCCAGCCGTGTTATCTGCAGTACACCCGCCGTTATGCGCCGAAGCACAATCCGTTTATTTACTTCGATCCCATTCGCACCGATACAGAGCGCTGTCAGAACCACGTGGTGGCGTTGGGCGAGTTGGAGAACGACCTTGCTACCGGTCAACTGCCCAATTTTGTCTTCATCACCCCCGATTTGTGCAATTCTGGGCACGACTGCGGCTTGGATGTGGTGGATGCGTGGCTGGATACCTGGTTACAGCGCCTATGGGCGTACCCCGCGCTGGCGCAAGAGGGCTTGATCGTCTTGACCTGGGATGAGGGGCAGAGCGAACAGGGATGCTGTGGCTTTGAACCGGGTGGCGGGCGTGTGGCGACGGTACTGATTTCACCTTGGGTAAAGCGCGGTTTTCAGGATGATACCCCTTACAACCATTACTCACTGCTCAAGACTATCGCCACGGCCTGGAACCTGCCCCTCTTAGGCCATGCCGCCGATGCCCAGACGCCCCTTATCGTCGCCCCGTGGGAATGGCCTGAATAATCGGCGAGGCAGGGTCTAACCCCCATCGCTTTCGGGGGTGGGCACCTCGGTACCGGGACCGTATTCATAGACGGCCTGCCAGGGGCGGTAGTGGGTCTTGAACGTGTCTTGCAGATAAACTTCGCCGTTGCGGTAAACCGTGCGGGTGACGATGACATCGGCGCCTTGGGCTTCCCAATCCACCTGCTTAATTTCGCCCTGGGCCAGGTCGGGGTTCTCGCGATAAAGCGGAGGGGGCGGATCTACTACATTGATCGGACCGGTGGTATCCCATTCCACCCGGCGGCCATCGGAGGTGGAATAGAACTTCCAGGTCAAGGTGCTGGCGGCGGGGTTGACGTAGGTCTCCATCAACAGCCAGTAAGGGGTGTCATTCTTGAACTTAAAGTCCACCAACGGGACAAAAACGGTGGCGTCCAGGCCGGCCAGGCGGGGATTGATGCGATTTCCGGCCACTTTCTCGTAGTAATAGACGCGATAGGCGTGAGCATGGCGCTCGATAATCGGATAACCGGCGAAGAACGCGGCCCGGAAAAGGGTAGTGCTGACCTGACACACGCCGCCCCCAACGCCTTTGATGGTCTGGTTACCGACGATAATGAGCGCCTCGGCGTAACCGTTGTCTAGGGTAATATCACCCAGGGCTTGAGCCATGGAAAAGACCTCGCCCGGTGCTACCAGCAGGCCGTGGAAGCGCGCGGCGGCGGCTTGGATGTTCTGCACCCGCTCGCGGCTGGAGCCGTAAAAGTAACTGGTTTCGGCGTGGATCAATTCGCGGATGCCGAGTTGTTCGGCGGTGGCATCATCAGTCACCGGCGGTGGGTTGTAATCGAAGACCAGGGCGACAGTATGTTCGCCTTGGGCGACTTTATCCTGGATGGCGCGCAGGCTGGCCTCGATGTTGAGGCGGCGCCCGATGACGGCGTGTTGAATCAGTTCCAGTTGACGGGTGTCGTCATTGAAGATGAAGCGCGCGTTCTGGGGGTCTTTGGCCAGAGTGGGCGCCAGGTTGCTCAGAAAGTTAAGCAGAGCCTCTCGCTGGAGAGTTACCTGATACGTCGCGCCCTGCTCATTCTGCACGCGCTCGATGGCGAGCATGCCGGCCAGCGTGGGCGGGTCAAAGACCCACGGGCCGACCTGGCCGTAATCGGGTTGGTCTTCGGGCAGGGTGATCGTCAGCGGTTGGCTGAGGATGCGGCGGGCAACCTCGGCCTGCGCGCTGGCATCCAGGATCAGCGGTGGAGTCTCGCGTACGATGAGCGGGACAACGCCGTCTTGGAGGGATTGCAATTGATGGGTGAGCAAGATCAGCGAGGCTTCAACATCGAGGGTGCGGCCAATTTCACCCGAGCGCACGATTACCTCGGTGCCTTGAAGGCCAAGGCTGGCCTCAAGCACCGGGCGATCAATCTCTTGGGCCAGGTTAACCAACTGCTGGTGCGCAATGCGCTGATCGAAGATGAGCACAGGGGCGACGGTACTACCGCTGTAGAGCGCGGTGAGTTGATCGTTGAAGCGCGTCAAAAGCGACCCCGAGCGTCCGAGACGAAAGGCTTGTTCTGCCGAGGCTTGGGCGTCTAGGAACAACCCTAGTTGCTGGGGCGTGAAGAGCCAGACGCGCTCTTTATCCTGAAGCAGAATGCGGCCGGTTTGGGGAAAGGTCCATTCCTGAGCCAGGCGCTGGGCGGCGGCGGTTGGGGTTAAGCCACCCACGGGCACGCCGGCCACGCTCACGCCGGGGAAAATACGCCCGGCGAACCAGAGTTGAAACAGCAGGGTTGCACCGACCAACAAACCGATCAGTGACAAACCTGCGGTCGCCAGGATGATCAGTACCTGGTGCAGGCGTGAGTCCAAACGGGGAAAAGAAAGCGATTCGGCACGCATAGGTCCTCTGAATTATACCGAGAAAACAGCCCATCGTTATGAGTTGCAGACGCTGGCTGAGCGGGAAAAGTTCCCCGTAAATGGACTGCAACCTGTGTGCCAAAAAGGGCTAATATTAAGACAAGATCGTGATCAAGGTTTGGAAGCGGAGAGACCGATGCCTTTGCCATCCATTCCCCCGCATCCTTGGGATGTGAGCCCCGAAGAAGCTGTGGCGCTTCAGATGCAGTGGCGAGAGCGGGTGATCCGTGAGGACTGCTTGGGAGAAATACGCACAGTGGCCGGCGTGGATGTGGGTTTTGAAGATGAGGGGCGCGTTGCCCGGGCTGCCGTAGTGGTGCTGGATTTTCCCACACTGGTGCCGCGACAAAAGGTGCTGGCGCGCAAAGCAGTAGCGTTCCCGTACATACCAGGGTTGCTTTCGTTTCGCGAGGTGCCGGTTATTCTGGAAGCCTTGGCTCAATTGGAGGTGTGGCCGGATGTGCTGTTGGTGGATGGGCAGGGGATTGCCCATCCCCGCCGCCTGGGGATTGCGAGTCATCTGGGGGTATGGTGCGATGTGCCCACGGTCGGGGTGGCAAAATCGCGCTTAATCGGTTGGCACGCCCCGGTGGATGACGAGGTGGGGGCCTGGCAACCCCTCTGGGATGGGGATGAGATCGTCGGGGCGGCCTTGCGCACGCGTAAAGGCGCCAAGCCGGTCTATGTCTCGGTGGGGCATCGGGTAAGCCTGCCAACGGCGCTTGACTTGGTGCTGCGCTGTGGGCGGGGCTATCGCCTGGCCGAACCTCTGCGTCTGGCGCATCAACATGCCTCGGAGTGGGAAAAAGGTCAAAAATAGGCCGTTAAAACCCTTGACACCTATAAGAGGGCGAGTATAATCAAGCCCGCTGCCTCGGAAAGAGGCGCCCATTTCGCCGGGCGACCGGCAGATGGATGACAAGTGGATAGAGGGACCCAGCCTCCGCGCAGGCGAGTTGATCGTCAGCGCGCGGCAAGCGCCGAGCAAAGCGGCACACAAAGAACCGAAAGGCGCGCAACCCTCTTGACAGCCTGACGGGAACTCGGTACAATAAGAGTCCCAAGGTGAGGGCGATCTTGCTCGCAAGGAGCGGATCGTTAACAACTGAACAGGTTAGTCTCAAGAGGGACCAGGCCTGACAAGGGTGTCGTGAGTGAAGCCGGTGTTAACCCCGCTGGACGAAAGGAGAGCGCAGGATTGACATCGGCGGTTTTATCGGCGGCCCTTGACAGGGGTAGCGAGGATGGGTAGAATCTGGCCCTCGGAGAGCAGCACCTTAACAACTGAAGAGTGATAGGAAGGCACCTGTCGATCCGGTGAGTTTAACCTTGACGCCTGAAAAGGCGATTCAAACTCTTGCGGAGAGTTTGATCCTGGCTCAGGATGAACGCTGGCGGCGCGCCTAATACATGCAAGTCGAACGGAGTGTGTTCTCGTAACGCACTCAGTGGCGAACGGGTGAGTAACGCGTAGGTGACCTACCCCGAAGAGGGGGATAACAGCTCGAAAGGGCTGCTAATACCCCATGTGGTTCTGTGGATTAGAGGCCGCAGAACTAAAGGCGCAAGCCGCTTCGGGATGGGCCTGCGTCCCATCAGCTAGTTGGTAGGGTAACGGCCTACCAAGGCGATGACGGGTAGGGGGCCTGAGAGGGTGGCCCCCCACACTGGCACTGAAACACGGGCCAGACACCTACGGGTGGCAGCAGTAGGGAATATTGGGCAATGGGCGAAAGCCTGACCCAGCGACGCCGCGTGCGCGATGAAGGCCTTCGGGTTGTAAAGCGCTTTTGGAGGGGATGAGGAAGGACAGTACCCTCCGAATAAGCCTCGGCTAACTACGTGCCAGCAGCCGCGGTAAAACGTAGGAGGCGAGCGTTATCCGGATTTACTGGGCGTAAAGCGCGTGTAGGCGGTCTAGCAAGTTGGATGTGAAATCTCCCGGCTCAACCGGGAGAGGTCGTTCAATACTGCTAGACTAGAGAGCGGTAGAGGGGGGTGGAATTCCGGGTGTAGCGGTGAAATGCGTAGATATCCGGAGGAACACCAGTGGCGAAGGCGGCCCCCTGGACCGTCTCTGACGCTCAGACGCGAAAGCTAGGGGAGCAAACGGGATTAGAGACCCCGGTAGTCCTAGCCGTAAACGATGTGGACTTGGCGTTGGTGGGTTAAAATCCATCAGTGCCGAAGCTAACGCGATAAGTCCACCGCCTGAGGACTACGGCCGCAAGGCTAAAACTCAAAGGAATTGACGGGACCCCGCACAAGCAGCGGAGCGTGTGGTTTAATTCGATGCAACACGAAGAACCTTACCAGGGCTTGACATGCAGGTGGTAGGGAGCCGAAAGGTGACCGACCCTTCGGGGAGCCTGCACAGGTGCTGCATGGCTGTCGTCAGCTCGTGTCGTGAGATGTTCGGTTAAGTCCGCCAACGAGCGCAACCCTCGCCGTGTGTTACATGTGTCACACGGGACCGCCGGCCTTAAGCCGGAGGAAGGTGAGGATGACGTCAAGTCAGCATGGCCTTTATGTCCTGGGCTACACACACGCTACAATGGTCGGTACAATGGGTCGCGAAGCCGCGAGGCGGAGCCAATCCCCCAAAGCCGGCCTCAGTTCAGATTGCAGGCTGCAACCCGCCTGCATGAAGACGGAGTTGCTAGTAACCGCAGGTCAGCCATACTGCGGTGAATACGTTCCCGGGGTTTGTACACACCGCCCGTCACGTCATGGGAGCTGGCAACACCTGAAGCCGGTAGCCTAACCCGCAAGGGAGGGCGCCGTCGAAGGTGGGGCTGGTGACTGGGACGAAGTCGTAACAAGGTAGGTGTACCGGAAGGTGCGCCTGGATCACCTCCTTTCTAGGGAGCGCTGAGCCACCCTCTGCGGAGGGGCGCTCAATTTGCGCAAACTGTGATCCACCAAATCCTCGCAGCGGTGGCGAGGTCGGGTCGCAGGGTGAACTTCCTATCACTTCTCAGTTGTTAAGGTGCGGGCGGCACCGGATGGGCCTTTAGCTCAGCTGGTTAGAGCGCGCCTCTGATAAGGGCGAGGTCTCAGGTTCGACTCCTGAAAGGCCCACTGCCCCGAACACGGGGATGTAGCTTAGTTGGGAGAGCGCCGCCTTTGCACGGCGGAGGTCAGGGGTTCGAGTCCCCTCATCTCCACTGAGTTACACGGAGGAAGCCGGAAACGGCAAAGGCTGAGGTAAAGAAGAGGTTGACGGAGTACGTGAATCGAAGTGGTGTGGTGATCTGAACGGTAAGGCGAACCGCAAGGGTGTACCTTGACGACCCGGCGGTGAGCCGGGTCGCCGTGTGAAAATTAACAAGTGAGGTTGAAGCAGGTTGGCTTGTGCTGAGTGGTCCTGACCGTAAGGTGAGGGGCACTGAGCGCCGGCCAACGGCGCCCGGTCGTAAAGATCGGAGCAGCACCTTAAAAAGTGAATAGTGTGATGTAGGCCAAACAACGTAAGGCCCAATTTCGACGGGACAGAAAACAAAGAGTCCTGGGTTCTCCGTATCACGTACGGAAGCTACTAAGGGCTTACGGTGGATGCCTAGGCGCCAAGTGCCGATGAAGGACGTGGGTCACTGCGATAAGCCTCGGGGAGCCGTGAACAGGCGTTGATCCGGGGATCTCCGAATGGGGAAACCCGCCAGTGGTGAACCACTGGCATCGCCCGCTGAACCCATAGGCGGAGCGAGGGGAACCTGGGGAACTGAAACATCTAAGTACCCAGAGGAAAAGAAATCATTCCCTGAGTAGTGGCGAGCGAAAGGGGAACAGCCCAAACCATCCCGGCTTGCCGGGGTGGGGTTGTAGGGCCTGGCATATGGGAGTGACAAAGCAATTCGCTAGCAGAAAGGTGTGGGAAAGCCTGCCAGAGAGGGTAATAGCCCCGTATGCGAAAGCGAGTTGCCTCCCGCCAGGTACCTGAGTACCGCCGGGCACGCTAATCCGGCGGGAAGCTGGGGGGTCCACCCTCCAAGGCTAAATACACTTGGCGACCGATAGTGAACAAGTACCGTGAGGGAAAGGTGAAAAGTACCCCGGTGAGGGGAGTGAAATAGAACCTGAAACCGTAAGCCTACAAGCAGTTGGAGGGCTAATGGCGGGTCGGTGCTCCGGCGAAAGCCGGGTGCGCGCCGCTAGGCCTGACAGCGTGCCTCTTGGAGAATGAGCCTGCGAGTTAATCTCTGTGGCGAGGCTAAGGGAGTGACACCCGGAGCCGTAGCGAAAGCGAGTCTGAATAGGGCGCTGAGTCGCAGGGATTAGACCCGAAACCGGGTGAGCTACCCATGGCCAGGGTGAAACGAGCTTAACCGCTCGTGGAGGCCCGAACCCACTAACGTTGCAAAGTTAGGGGATGAGCTGTGGGTAGGGGTGATATGCCAAACGAACCCGGAGATAGCTGGTTCTCCCCGAAATAGCTTTAGGGCTAGCGCCACGCGTTCAGTAGCGGAGGTAGAGCACTGAATGGGCTAGGGGGCTTATTGCTTACCGAACCCAATCAAACTCCGAATGCCGCTACTCCATAGCGTGGCAGTCGGACTGCGGGTGATGAGATTCGTGGTCGAGAGGGAAACAGCCCAGACCATCGGCTAAGGTCCCAAAATTCAGGCTAAGTGGGAAACGATGTGGGGTTACTGAAACAACCAGGAGGTTGGCTTAGAAGCAGCCATCCTTTAAAGAGTGCGTAATAGCTCACTGGTCTAGTGACCCTGCGCGGAAAACTCAACGGGGCTAAGCCTGATACCGAAGCCATGGGTCCCAGCGTAGGCTGGGGCGGTAGGGGAGCGTTCTACACGCGGGGAAGGTCGACCGGAAGGACGGCTGGAGCGTGTAGAAGTGAGAATGCAGGCATGAGTAGCGTAAAACACGTGAGAACCGTGTTCGCCGTATGTCTAAGGTTTCCGACGCCAGGTCAATCCGCGTCGGGTTAGTCGGGCCCTTAGCCGAGGCCGAAAGGCGTAGGTGATGGACATCCGGTCAACATTCCGGAACCACCCGAGAGGAGCGATGGAGGGACGCAGCGAGGTAGGCCAGCCTGCGATTGGTCGTGCAGGTGCATGGTGTGTCAGGCGATGAGGCCGGTAGGCAAATCCGCCGGCTGAGCTGAGACACCGTGGCGGGCCGTAAGGCGAAGTGAGCTGAGCCTTGCTGCCAAGAAAAGCTTCTAAGCGTTGAATCTCGGGTGCCCGTACCGCAAACCGACACTGGTAGACGGGTAGAGTATACCCAGGCGAACGGGAGAACCCTCGTTAAGGAACTAGGCAAATTGGCCCCGTAACTTCGGGAGAAGGGGTGCCCCTTGGCGTGAGCCTAAACCGCGTAGCGCCGGGGGGTCGCAGTGAAATGGCCCTAGCGACTGGTTACCAAAACCACAGGTCTCTGCTAAGCCGTAAGGCGATGTATAGGGGCTGACGCCTGCCCAGTGCCGGAAGGTTAAGGGGAGGGGTTAGCGCAAGCGAAGCTCCGAACCGAAGCCCCGGTGAACGGCGGCCGTAACTCTAACGGTCCTAAGGTAGCGAAATTCCTTGTCGGGTAAGTTCCGACCCGCACGAATGGCGTAACGACTAGGGCACTGTCTCAACGAGGGACCCGGCGAAATTGAAATGGCTGTGAAGATGCGGCCTACCCGCAGCAGGACAAAAAGACCCCGTGGAGCTTTACTGCAGCTTGGCATTGAGTTTGGGCATGGTCTGTGTAGGATAGGTGGGAGGCTGAGAAGCTGGGGCGCCAGCCTCGGTGGAGCCGCCGGTGAAATACCACCCTGATCATGTTTAGACCCTAACCCCACGCCGTTAACCGGGTGGGGGACCGTGCCAGGTGGGCAGTTTGACTGGGGCGGTCGCCTCCTAAAAGGTAACGGAGGCGCCCAAAGGTTCCCTCAGGCTGAATGGAAACCAGCCGTAGAGTGTAAAGGCACAAGGGAGCTTGACTGCAAGACCAACGCGTCGAGCAGAGACGAAAGTCGGGCTTAGTGATCCCACGGTACCGAGTGGAAGGGCCGTGGCTTACCGGACAAAAGCTACCCCGGGGATAACAGGCTGGTGAGGTCCAAGAGTTCACATCGACGACCTCGCTCGGCACCTCGATGTCGGCTCATCGCATCCTGGGGCTGGACAAGGTCCCAAGGGTCGGGCTGTTCGCCCGTTAAAGCGGTACGCGAGCTGGGTTCAGACCGTCGTGAGACAGGTCGGTCTCTATCCGCTGTGGGCGCAAGGGATTTGAGGGGAGCTGCCCCTAGTACGAGAGGACCGGGGTGGACAGACCTCTGGTGTGCCAGCTGTCGTGCCAACGGCATCGCTGGGTAGCCATGTCTGGCAGGGATAACCGCTGAAAGCATCTAAGCGGGAAGCTCGCCCCAAGATGAGATCCCTGTAATCCCGTCAAGGGAGTAAGGCCGCAGGTAGACTACCTGCTTGATAGGCGGCAAGTGTAAGCGCAGCAATGCGTTGAGCTTAGCCGTACTAATGGCCGAGGGCTTCCGACGTGGTGCGGAGAACTCAGGTCTCTTTGACCGGTTGGGTCTTACCCAAGGCCCACTCACACTATTCACCGAACCTTCAAAATTGACCAAAAAGTCTCTTGGTGACTTGAGCGACGGTGGTACACCCGGTCACATCCCGAACCCGGTCGTTAAGGCCGTCAGCGCCGATGGTACTTGGGGGGCGACCCCCTGGGAGAGTAGGTCGTTGCCAAGAGACTTTTTTGGTTTAAAAGCCCTTTTTACAGGGCTTTTTTCTTTAACCCCCGCTATAATTCTGATATCATCTCCCATTTATCGAGGTGTGTTATGAGTCGTGCCACGGTTTACTTTGGTTCTCCCCGCCAGGCGCGCCTGGATTGGCGCGAAACGCTCCCCGCTAAACTCGATCTGATCCTCGAACGCTTGCACCTGCGCGACCGGGTCAAAGACGAATTGGTGGTGATCAAAATGCATACCGGCAACAATGTCGGCTATTCCACCGTGCACCCGGTCTTTGTGCGCCGCGTGGTGCAAGCCGTCAAAGAAGGCGGTGGCAAGCCGTTTATTGCCGATGTCTCATGGGATGTGGCCGGGGCTGAAACGCGCGGTTACACCCCCGAAGTGGTGGGATGTCCCATCTATCCCGCCGCAGGACCGCAAGAACGCTACTACTACGCCCATACTCGCCCGTATAAAAATATCCGCGAGTGGAAAGTGGCCGGCTTGATCGAAGAAGCCACCTTCCTAATCAATTTAGCGCATGCCAAAGGACATCCTTCCTGCGGATACGGTGGCGCCATCAAGAATTTGGCCTTGGGTTGTATGGTGGCCGAGACACGCAGTGCCATGCATGATGTCTGCCATTATGATCCCTACTGGTTCCCCGAAAAATGCCCCGACCCGGCACTGCGTCAAAAGATTATTGAATCCTGCCCTCATGGTGCGCTGGTGCAGGATAAAGAACGCCCGGATCATCTCCATCTGCATGTGGATAATTGCAATCAATGCGGGCGCTGCTTGCAGGTGGCGCCACCGGGAAGCCTCAAAATTGATCCGGTGAACTTTGCCTCGTTTCAAGAAGCCTGTGCCATCAGCGCCTCGATTGTGATGTCTACCTTTGCGCCGGGGAAGGCGGTGCACATCGTCCTTGCCACCCACATGACGCCGGTGTGCGATTGCTTTGGTTTCACCGGCATGCCCATCCTGCCCGATGCCGGCATTTTCGGCTCGGATGATCTGGTGGCTGTGGATCAGGCGGTGCTGGATGCAACCGCCCGCACCCCGTTGATCGAAGAGAATGTGCCGACCTCGATGGAAGTGCACACCCGCGAGGGACACCCCCTGGCATGGCTGCACGGGCCGTATAAAGACCCCTACCTGGTTACACAATATGCCGAGGCACTGGGAGTTGGGACGCGGCAGTATGACTTGGTGGATGTTTTGCCGGTGGAAACCTTTGTCCGCGCGCCGCTTCCTTATGTCTCGGCTTCAGGGCGATAGACATTCCTCACGAATATGTCTGACAAATTACCCTGATTCCTTGATTTTCGTCCCATCCTAGGGGATAATATTAGCGGAGCCCTAATATTATCCCCAGGAGAAGGCAGCCATGTCACAAAAACCCGGCCTTACCAAGCGCCGCCCCTTCCAGCCTACCCCGCTGAAGCGGCGCAGTCCCGTTCCGCCTGATTTTGAAATCGCTCAGGAAGCCGAACTTAAACCCATTACCCAGGTGGCCGAGGAGTTGGGGTTACTCCCCGAAGAGATCGAACTCTACGGCCCCTATAAGGCCAAGGTGCGTCTGGAGGTGCTTGAACGGCTCAAGGATGTCCCCAACGGTAAGTACATTGATGTAACTGCCATCACCCCCACCCCTTTGGGTGAGGGCAAGACCACTACAACCGTGGGCTTGAGCCAGGCGCTGGGGGCACACCTGGGCTACAGCGTAGTCACCTGCTTGCGCCAACCCAGCCAGGGGCCGACCTTTGGCATTAAAGGCGGGGCTGCGGGTGGTGGTTACAGCCAGGTCATTCCCATGGAGGATTTCAACCTGCACCTGACCGGCGATATCCATGCCATCACAGCCGCCAACAATCTGCTCGCGGCGGCGATTGATGCGCGCATGTTACACGAAGCCAGTGCCACCGACGAGCAACTTTTTGATCGCCTCTTCCCCAAAGATAAGAACGGCAAGCGCCATTTCGCCCGCAATATGTGGAATCGGCTGCGCAAGTTAGGCATTGATAAAACCGATCCCGATGAGATGACCCCAGAAGAGCGCAGCCGTTTTGTGCGCCTGGATATTGACCCCGATTCCATTACCTGGCGGCGGGTCATTGATACCAGTGATCGTTTCCTGCGGGCGATTACCATCGGCCAGGGCCCGGAAGAGAAGGGCATGGAGCGTAAAACCGGCTTCGATATTACCGTGGCCAGCGAATTAATGGCCATCCTGGCCCTCACTACCGATCTGGCCGATATGCGCCGCCGCATTGGGCGGGTGGTGATCGGCACCAACCGCAAGGGCGAACCGATTGACGCAGATGACTTGGGTGTCGCCGGTGCGATGACCGTCCTGATGAAGGATGCAATCAAACCGACCCTGATGCAAACGCTGGAAGGCACGCCGGTCTTTGTCCATGCCGGGCCGTTTGCCAATATTGCTCATGGCAATAGCAGCATCATCGCCGATAAGATTGCGCTCAAACTGGCCGACTACGTGGTGACCGAATCCGGCTTCGGTTCTGACATGGGCATGGAGAAGTTCTTCGATATCAAGTGCCGCTATTCCGGCTTGATCCCGAATGTGGTCGTGATGGTAGCGACGGTGCGGGCGCTCAAGATGCACGGCGGTGGCCCTAAAGTGGTGGCCGGCAAGCCGCTGGATCATGCTTACACCGAAGAGAATCTGGATTTGCTCCGCGCCGGCCTGGGCAATCTGTTGGCACACATCGGCATTGCGCGCAAGTTCGGTGTGCCGGTAGTGGTGGCGATCAATGCTTTTGCTACCGATACCCCGGCGGAGTTGGAACTCATCCGCAAGGTGGCGGTGGAAGAAGGCGGTGCTGAAGCCGCGGTGGTGTGCCGCCATTGGGAACTGGGCGGCGAAGGCGCGGTGGAACTGGCCGAGGCGGTGGTCAAGGCGGCGGAGAAGCCCTCGCAGTTCCGCTTCCTCTACCCGTTGGATATCCCGATCAAGGAAAAGATTGAGATCATCGCCCGTGAGGTCTACGGCGCCGATGGTGTGGACTACCTGCCCGAGGCCGAGGCCAAGATTGAGGAATACACCCGCTTGGGCTTCGATAAACTACCGATTTGTATGGCTAAGACCCACCTCAGCCTGAGCCATGACCCCAACCTCAAGGGTGTGCCCAAGGGCTTCCGCATCCCGGTGCGTGATATTCGCGCGTCGGTGGGTGCGGGCTTCCTTTACCCGCTGTTGGGCACCATCAGTACCATGCCCGGCTTGCCCACTCGCCCTGCGTTCTACGACATTGACATTGATTTTGAGACCGGTCGGGTGGTGGGGTTGTTCTAAGCCCTTTGAAGCCCGGGAGATAACCGGCGCCTGCCCCAACCCGGGGCAGGCGCTTTGATCTTGGCCGGGCGCTCGAGCAGGCATTGACGATAACCCTTGGGGAGGGTATGATTCTGCCCTGCCTGAAATTTGAAACCATCTTTTTAAGGAGAGATCATGGCGAAGGCGATTAAAATCGGCGAGCAGTGGGTGGGGGAAGGCTATCCAACCTACATCGTAGCCGAAATTGGGATCAACCATAATGGGGACATTGAGATTGCCAAGCGTTTAATGAACGCGGCATATCGGGCCGGGGTGGATGCGGTGAAGTTCCAGAAGCGTACCCCCGAATTGTGCGTCCCCCCCGATCAGCAAAATGTGATGCGGGAGACGCCGTGGGGTTACATTACCTACCTGGACTACCGCCGCAAGATGGAATTTGGCGAGGCCGAATACCGCGAGATTGACGCCCATGCGCGTGAATTGGGTATTACCTGGTTTGCCTCGGTCTGGGATGAGCCTTCGGTGGACTTCTTGGAAGCCTTCAACCCGGTAGCGTATAAAATCCCCTCGGCGGCGCTCACCGATCACAGCCTACTGCGGAAGGTGCGTTCGACCGGGCGCCCGATCATCCTCTCGACCGGCATGTCCACCTTTGAGCAGATTCGCGAGGCGGTTAAGTTACTGGATCCCGATAACCTGCTGATCTGCCATACCACCAGTACATATCCCTGCCCGCCCGAAGAACTCAATCTGCGCATGATCCAGACCCTTAAACGTGAATATCCCGATATTCCCATTGGCTACTCCGGCCATGAGGTGGGGTTGATCCCTTCGGTGGTGGCTGTTGCTCTGGGCGCGTGCCTGATCGAGCGCCACATCACGTTGGATCGGGCGATGTGGGGGAGCGATCAGGCGGCTTCCGTCGAACCCGGCGGCTTTGAGCGTTTGGTCAAGTATATCCGGGTGACCGAGCAGGCTCTGGGGGATGGGGTCAAGCGCGTTTACGAGAGCGAGTTGCCCTCGCTGCGCAAACTGCGCCGGTTCGGAGTTTAAGGCGTGCCGTCTTTTCCCCTGTCCTTCGCGCGCTTGCAGAAAGCCATAGGAGTTCGGGCGCGCCGCTGGCGGAACAACAGCCACCTGCGTTGGCTGGCGCGGCAGGTGGCCACCCATGCACCGGTGGAAGCCCGTACACCGCCGGTCATCATCTTTAATGCGTCCACGCGCCTGGTCGGGTTGAGCCTCAACGCTGCCTTTTCGCTGCTCACCGCCTGGGCGTTGCGTCTTTCGGGGACGCCGGTGGTGCACTTTGTCTGCCAGCGGGGACTGCACCCATGCGTGTTGGGGACGAATCGCGACGATCCTACCCAACCCCCGCCGTGTGCCGCTTGTTTGGCGCAATCGCGGGCGGTGTATGCCCATGCTCAGGCAGTCCCTTTTGGGTATTGGGAAGACGCATCGCTGAGCACTGCTCTGGAAGGCTTGCCGCTTTCGGCGTTGATGGCATTCACCTATCAGGGAATGCCGCTAGGGGCGCTGGTACTGCCGGCAGTGCGCTGGATTTTGCGCCGCCATACCTTGGAGGATGATGAGCCGACGCGTTATCTATATCGGCAGTATATCCTTTCGGCGTGGAGCGTGGGAAAGCAATTTGATGCCCTTCTGGAGCGGGTACAACCGCTGGCCGTTGTGGTCTTCAACGGTCAGTTCTACCCTGAGGCAACGGCGCGCTGGGTGGCACAGCAACACGGTATCCGCGTCATTACCCACGAGGTGGGACTGCGCCCGTTCTCGGCCTTCTTTACGGAAGGCGAAGCCACCGCTTACCCCATTCATATCCCGGCAGACTTTACCCTCTCGCCAGAGCAGGAAACCCGTTTGGATGCTTACCTCTCACAGCGCTTTCAGGGGCAGTTTACCATGGCGGGTATTCGCTTCTGGCCGGAGATGCGCGGCTTGGATGAGACCTGGCAGCAGCGCTTAAGGGCTTTCCGTCAGGTGGTGCCGGTTTTCACCAATGTTATTTTCGATACCAGCCAGCCTCATGCCAATACCCTCTTCCCGGATATGTTCGCCTGGCTGGACGCTGTCTTGGATCTCATGCGGGCGCATCCCGAAACTCTGTTTGTCATCCGTGCCCATCCGGATGAGTTGCGCCCGGGTAAAGAAAGCCGTGAGACGGTGGCAGACTGGGTGGAGCGCCGTGGGGTAAAACACTTGCCCAATGTGGTGTTCGTTGGGCCGCGCGAGTATCTTAGTTCGTATGAACTCATCCAACGTGCCAAGTTTGTGATGGTCTATAACTCATCCATTGGTTTAGAAGCCTCGATCATGGGCGCGCCGGTGCTGTGCGCGGGGCGCGCTCGTTACACGCAGTACCCGACGGTGTTCTTCCCGGCCAGTGCCGAGGACTATTTGCGCCAGGCCGAAGCCTTCTTGACAGCGGATAAGATTAACGTGCCGGCGGAATTCATCCGTGAGGCACGGCGTTTCTTGTATTATCAACTCTTCGTGGCCTCATTGCCGTTTGAGGATTACCTTGAAGAGGATGGCATCTGGCCGGGTTTTGTACGCCTGAAGTCTTTCGATTGGCAGGCACTGCGACCTCAAAATTCGCCGGCCTTACGCGTGATTGTAGAAGGTATTACGCGCGGCAGTCCTTTTGTCTTAGATCCAACCGAGAACGCACACGCACGTGCGCTACCCCTTATGCCTGAGGGATAACCATGCCGATTTGTTCGGTGGTGATTCGAGCCTATAACGAGGCACAGCATATTGGGCGGTTGTTAGAAGGTATTCGTCACCAGACCCTGCGCGATGTTGAGGTGATCTTGGTGGATTCGGGATCTACCGATGCCACCGTCGCCATTGCCAAGCGCTATGGGGTCAAAATCACCCATATCCAACCTCAGGAATTTACCTTTGGGCGTTCGCTGAATTACGGCATTCGTGAAGCCACAGCGCCCTTGATTGTGATTGCCAGTGCCCATGTCTATCCGGTCTATCCGGATTGGTTGGAGCGTCTGCTCGAACCGTTTGAGGATGCCCAGGTGGCGCTGACCTACGGCAAGCAGCGCGGGCATGCAGTAACCAAGTTCTCAGAACACCAGATTTTCCGCCGTTGGTATCCGGATCAATCCGTCCCGCGCCAGCCACATCCCTTCTGCAATAACGCCAATGCGGCGATTCGGCGCGCCTTGTGGGAACAGCATCCTTATGATGAGTCACTGCCGGCGCTGGAAGATCTGGCCTGGGCGCGCTGGGCGCAGGCGCAGGGGTACGCCATCAGTTACGTGGCGGAAGCCGAGGTGATTCACGTTCACCGCGAAACCTGGCGCGGCGTTTATAACCGCTATCGGCGTGAAGGGATGGCGTTCAAGCAAATTTATCCCCATGAGCGTTTCGGTTTGCGTGATTTGGTGCGCCTGTGGCTGAGCAATGTGTGGAGCGATTGGCGCGCGGCGCGCAGGGAGGGGGTATGGTGGCGCGAGTGGTGGCATGTGGTGCGTTTCCGCTGGGCGCAATTCTGGGGCACCTATCAGGGCTATCGTCAAAGTGGGCCGCTGACTTGGGCACTGAGACAGACCTTTTATTACCCCCAATCCACACCACCCACGGTTACCGCTCGGGAAGTGCGGCGGCGAGATGTTGCCCCGATCCCATATCATGAAGTGGAGGATTGGGAGGTATAACGCAGGGGTACGGTGTAGCCTCTGAGGCTATAATAAAGGGGATGGGATCGCCGTTCGTCATCACGTGCAGTTCACCTTTTTCAGGGAAAGGAGTCAGCCATGAAAGGAAGCCCAAAGGTCATTGAGGTGCTCAACCACTTGCTGGCGGATGAATTAACCGCTATCAATCAATACATGGTGCATTCGGAAATGTGTGCCAACTGGGGGTATGAGAAACTCCACGAAGCCATCGAAAAGCGCGCGATCACCGAGATGCACCATGCCGAGAAACTGATCGGACGCATTATCTTCCTGGAAGGCAGGCCGATTGTGAGCCAGTTGAACCCCATCCACATCGGCGAGGATGTTGAAGTCCAACTCAAAGGGGATCTACAAGCCGAATACGATGCCATAAAAGCCTATAACGCCGCCATCCGGCTGGCGGTCGAGGAGGGCGACCACGGCACGCGGGCTTTGCTGGAAAGCATCCTGCAAGATGAAGAGGAACATGCTGACTGGATCGAAGCCCAGTTGGATCAAATCAGCCACATGGGGTTGCAGAACTATCTGGTCGAACAGACCGACTAATCCGCATCACGAGTTAGAGGTAGCCTGAATGCCCAAACCTCTTATCGGTATCACACTAGGGCGCAAGTTCAAGGATGGTGAGGGTCTATTCGCGATCAGCGAGACCTATATTGCTGCGGTGGAACGGGCGGGAGGCATTGCGGTGTTGCTTCCCGCCCTACGCGACGATGAAGCGGTACGCTTAGTGCGCCAGCGCCTGGATGGCCTACTGCTCACCGGGGGCGCGGATGTTGACCCTGCGCTTTACGGTGGGCAGTCCCATCCCAGCGTCTATGGTGTGGATGCCTGCCGCGATACGACCGAGATGGCCCTGGTGCGCATGGCGGTGGAAAGCGGCTGGCCCTTCTTGGGCATTTGCCGCGGGATTCAGGTGATCAACGTGGCGCTGGGGGGCACGCTCTACGCCGACCTGCCGGAGCAGTTGGGCACTCAGGTGGCGCACCGCTCCGAAGAAGAGGGGCATCCCGTGCAGATTGATCCCACCAGTCGGCTGGCCGGCCTGGTAAATGCGACCGAGATCCAGGTCAATTCCTATCACCACCAGGGGATTGAGCGCCTGGCGCCGGGTCTGAAGGCGGTCGGATGGGCGCCGGATGGGTTGATCGAAGCGGTGGAAGTCCCCGGACACACCTTTGGGTTAGGCGTGCAGTGGCATCCGGAACGGCGGCTCGACGCTCCGCAGCATTTTGTGTTATTTAAAGCCCTGGTACAGGCGGCGCAAGGTGGATACACAGGCTAAAGCGGTGACCATCGGGGTCTTTGATTCAGGGGTGGGCGGCCTTTCGGTCTTGCGCGCCATTCGCGCATTGCTCCCACAACACCCGGTGATCTACCTAGCCGATCAGGCACATGTCCCATACGGCCCGCGTGCTTTGGAAGAGGTGCGCGGGTTTGCCGAGGCGATCACGCGCTTTTTATTAGGCCAGGGGGCGCGGGTGATCGTAGTGGCGTGTAACACGGCCTCGGCGGCGGCGTTATATCATTTGCGTGCAACGTTCCCCGAGGTGCCGTTTGTGGGGATGGAACCGGCGGTCAAACCCGCGGCAGAGCAGACGCAAACCGGGCGCGTGGGCGTGCTGGCTACCCCGGCGACGTTTCAAGGCGCACTGTATGCGTCGGTAGTGGAACGCTTTGCCAGTCACGTGCGCCTATATCAAGACACCTGCCCGGGTCTGGTGGAAGCGATTGAAGCCGGCGATTTGGATGGCGAGACCCCACGCCGGATCCTGGAACGGGCGCTCCAGCCCATGCTGGCCGGGGGCATTGATACCGTGGTATTGGGGTGCACCCATTACCCCTTTGTCATCCCCTTGATCCAATCCATTGCCGGGCCAGGGGTGCGGGTGATTGATCCGGCGCCGGCGGTAGCCCGCCAAACCCAGCGGGTGCTGGAGCAGCGAGGCTGGTTGGCGCCATCAGGCCAAACGAACACATTGCGGTTTTTCACCAGTGGAGAAGCAGAGCGATTCAAGGCGCAAGTGCAGCGGCTCTTGGGTGAACTTGAAGCCTTGGTTGAAAAAGTGGTTTGGAATGGGGGAGAGGTCAAACCGGCATCGTCAACCATCGTTTTAACCTCACGAACCTGAACCCTAATAGGGAATGGTCTCAGTCTCGTTTGAGCCTTGGGCAAACGATCCCCTGACCGCTTGAGGTCGGTTAAAATAAGACCAAGGAGGCTAAACTTATCCTATGCCACGGACGGAAATTGATCTGGATCCGGTAACGCACATTACTGCGGATGCCATTGGCAAGCCTGGCCAGCGCGTTTTCTACTTGCAGGCTTGGCAGGGGGCGCAGTCGGTCACCCTGCTCATCGAGAAAGTACAACTGCAAACCCTGGCCCTGGGCGTGATTCGATTCTTGGAGGAACTGAGCCAGCGCTACCCCGGCCTGCCGCCGGCGTCGCCGCTTTACCAGGAGGCGGCGATGCACATTCAGCCCCCGGTGGATCCGCTTTTTCGCGTGGGTGAGATGGGGTTGGCTTATGACCCCCAACGTGATCTCGCCTGCCTGGTGGCCTACGAACTGGTGGCCGATGATCGTGGCGAGGAGGAAGTCTCGGTGGTGCGCTTTTGGTGCACACGTTCGCAATTGTTGGCGCTCTCGGCGTGGGGCCTCGAAGTGGTTAATCGTGGACGACCGATTTGCCCGCAGTGCGGGGAGCCGATGGATCCCGAGGGTCACTTCTGCCCCCGCCGTAATGGGCACAAACACTGATTTTGTGGTGGTGCGCTGAGTCAATCTGGGAATGGGCGGCACGGAAGATAAGACGTGGATCGTCCAGGCATTGGAGCGGGGGGAGATTACGCTCCAAGGCGAGATGTTGTTGGGCTCCAACTACACGTTTTTGGTGCAGGTGCGCTATCAAGATGAGAACATTCCGGCGATCTATAAACCCACCCGGGGCGAACAACCCTTATGGGATTTTCCCCCCGGTACCCTAGCCCTGCGTGAAGCGGCAGCCTATGTGGTGAGCCAAGCGCTGGGTTGGGAATTGGTGCCGCCCACGGTGTATCGCCGTCGGGGGCCGTTGGGCAAGGGGTCATTACAATGGTTTGTTGACCACGATCCGGAATACCACTACTTCACCTTTACGCCCGAAGATCGTCAACGCCTGCGCCCGGTGGCACTGTTCGATCTTTTGGTCAACAATGCCGATCGCAAGGGAGGGCATATCCTCTTTGACCGCGATCATCATCTGTGGTTGATTGATCATGGGATTTGTTTTCACGTGGAAGACAAACTGCGCACGGTTGTGTGGGATTTCGCCGGGGAAGCCATTCCGCCGCCATATTTGGAGGATATTGAGCATTTTATGATGGCCCTAAAAGAGCGTTCTGAGCCGTGGGTTGCGGCGCTGGAAACGCTCTTGAGCCCCGCCGAGATCCAAGCCCTCATACGACGGGCTCAGCGCTTGCTCCGGGCGGGCTGTTTTCCTCACCCTCCCGCCGGACGGCGTTACTACCCCTGGCCTCCGGTTTAACTTTGACATTCTGGGGGTTTGTGGTACAACATGCATGACATTCACGACCATAAACGGCAAGCGGAGGAAGAGAAGCGATGACGCGACAGGTTACTCTGGCAATGGTGGGTTTCGGTAACGTGGGGCGGGCCTTTGCCCGTCTGCTTTTACGCAAGCAACCGGAACTGCTCAAGCAGTTTGGCTGGCAGGTGATCGTGACCGGGATTGTGACCGGGCGGCACGGCGCGGCGATCAATCCCGGCGGGATTAACCTTAATCATGCTTTGGAATTAAGCGAACGCGGCCAATCCCTGAACGTCCTTTCAGCTCAGCCGGTGCCACAGAACACGCTGGACTTTCTGTATGCCAGTTCGGCGGAAGTGATGATTGAAACTTCGCCGGTCAACCACCTCACCGGCCAGCCGGCGATAGACCACATCAAGGCGGCATTGCAAAAAGGCATGCACGCCATTACCGCAAACAAAGGCCCGGTCGTTCATGCCTATAAAGAGCTAACCGAGATGGCGGCCAGCCGCGGCAAGCGCTTTCTCTTTGAGGCCGCCGTCATGGATGGGGCACCGATCTTCTCGCTCTTCCGCGGCCCACTGCCGGCAGTGAACCTACAGGGCTTTCGGGGCATTCTTAATTCCACCACCAATTTCATCTTGGGCGAGATGGAGCAAGGGCGCACGTTTGAGGAAGCGGTGCGCCAAGCCCAGGCCATCGGTATCGCCGAGACCGACCCCAGCGCCGATATTGACGGTTGGGATGCGGCGATCAAAGTGGCGGCGTTGGTGACGGTGCTGATGGGCATTCCGCTCAAACCCCAAGAGGTTGAGCGGCAGGGCATTCGCGAGTTGACTCTTGACCAGATCACCGAAGCACGGGCGGCCGGCGAACGGTGGAAACTGGTGTGCTCGGCGCGCCGCCAGGGTGACCTGCTGTTGGAAGCGCGGGTGCGTCCGGAGCGGGTCTCCGCCGATTCACCGCTTTATGCTATCAGCGGCACCAGTTCCTATGTCGAATTTCAGTTAGATGTCTTGCCCGGCCTGGGGATTGTGGAGAGCAATCCTGGACCGGAGACGACCGCCTACGGCCTGTTGGCCGACTTGATCAACGCGTTGCGCAATCAATAAGGATGGGCGAAGCGTATTGGGTCGCCGGTGGGGTTGCAGCGGGGGAGGGGATTGCTTCTGTGTTGCGCCAGAACGGCTTGCAACCGCGCTGGATCGAAGAAAGTCATCTGCTAGCCGAGCACATTCCCGATGATGCTCCCGGTCTGAGTTTCACCTGGCCAACCTTTGTGGCACCTAGTGCTTTGCGCTGGCTGCAGGGCCAGATCGCGTCGTTACGTCACAATGAGCGGGAGTGGCTTCTGTTGATTCAGGCTACGGACGAGGGGATGGCATGGAGTGTTTTGGCGGGCGCGGCAGGGGTTGGGCGCTACAATCGCTTGCCACAGGTACGTCTGCACGACCTGACAACTCGCGCACATGGAGTGATTTTCCCGGGGACGTGGGGCGATTGGCTAAACCAAAATGCCGTCGAGTTTGAAGGCGATGGCGTCGTAGTGGGATTAGGCTTCTCGTCAGAGCAGACCATTCCTCTGCCTGCTGCCTGGTCCTGTATTGCCGCCCCTTGGCCAACCACACCCCTGCCAACCTTATTGACCACCTGGGCCGAACGCGTCGCGCGGGGAGCGGTGGGCGTGGCCGTGCTGGTCAGCGCCGTGCGAACGGGATGGATCGGGGTGGCGATAACACCGGTATGAGGCAACCATGAGCGCTGAAGCGGGCTTTAGTGCCGATTGGATAACCGTTTATCTGGCGCTGGGCACCAACCTGGGTGACCGGCTGAAAAATTTGCGTCAGGCAGTGGCCGCCTTGCCGCCGGAGGTTCAGCCCCTGCGGGCTTCGGCGGTGTATGAAACGCCGCCCTGGGGCATCACCGAACAGCCGCGCTTCCTGAATATGGTGATCGAAGCCCGCACCTATCTGGCGCCTTTGCCGCTGTTGCATTATCTCAAGGCTTTGGAGCGCCAATTGGGGCGCCAACCCGGAGTGCGCTATGGGCCGCGTTTGATTGACCTGGATATTTTGCTGTATGGGGATAGGTTGATTGATCTGCCGGAATTGACCATTCCTCACCCGCGCATGGCAGAGCGGGCATTTGTGCTGGTGCCGCTGTGTGATCTCTATCCCCAAGGGCGCCATCCAGTATTAAATGAAACGTTCGAGGCATTGCGCGCGCGGGTGGATACACATGGGATTGTGGTGTGGGCTGAAGCGACCGCGGTTTGGCCGCCGGGCGATCAAGTTTAAGGTTGTGGAGGAAGGGATGAGCCGTAGTACCCCTTTACCCCATTGGGGTGAGCGCACGTACGTTATGGGGATCATCAACGTCACCCCGGATAGTTTCTCAGGAGATGGGTTGTTGACTGAGAGGGAGGTGGTAGCACGGGCATTAGCGCAGGCCGAGCAGTTTGTGCGTGGCGGGGCGGATATTTTAGATATTGGGGGTGAGAGCACGCGCCCGGGCGCTGCACCAGTTAGTGCAGAAGAAGAGATGGCGCGTGTCCTTCCGGTGATCGAAGCCCTGAGCCGGCAGGGCTGGGATGCTATCCTCTCGGTAGATACCTATAAAGCCGAAGTCGCCGAGGCCGCCCTGCGCCTGGGGGCGCATTGGGTAAACGATGTATGGGGACTGCGTGCCGATGAACGCATGGCCGAGGTGGTGGCGCGGTATGGGGCAGTGGTGATCCTGATGCACAACCGCAGTCAACCCCAGCATGCCGAACTGCGCGAGCGTCTGGGCGGACGTTATGTGGGGATTGACTATGAGGATCTGATCGAGGATATCAAACGCGAACTGCTGGCGAGCGTGGCGTTGGCCCAGGCGGCGGGGGTGCCCCACGAGCACATCATTCTGGATCCGGGGATCGGGTTTGGCAAGACGGTGGAGCAAAACTTGGTGCTTATCCAGCGCTTGGATGCCTTTAAGGCGTTGGGATATCCGATCCTCTTGGGGCCTTCGCGCAAATCCTTTATCGGTTACACGCTTAACCTGCCCCCCGACCAGCGCCTGGAAGGTACCCTGGCGGCGGTGGTGCTGGGGGTAGAACGTGGGGCGGATATCGTGCGCGTTCACGATGTTGAAGCGGTGGTGCGAGCCGTGCGTATGACCGAGGCTATTTTACGGGCCGGTTGACCTTAGTATTTGCTATAACGATGAAAAGCGAAAACCAAGGGCAGTCCTGCGTGACTGCCCCTGGTTTTTATTGGGCGAGGAATCTAGGGGTAGGTGTTGTTCCAGAACCAGTTGAAGGCGTAAAAGCCGGCAGGACTATCCAGGCGGATGGCGATGCGGCTCTGCCCCTTCAGTTCTGCCGGGATGGTGTAGGTGAATTCCAGCACGCCGCCTTTGCCCGAATCACTGCTCCCGACGACAATCCCACCGATGCCCTTGGTGCCGTACTTGCCCATGCGCACGGTGAAGGTCTGGTTGGCGGGGAAGTTATGGGTGCGGATGGTGACTTTGTCGTCCGCGACGACGCTCAGGATGGTGAACGTGGGGATGCCGGTATAGCCGCTGAGGGTGGGTTTGGGGGTGGGCGTGGGGCCGGGCGTCTTCGTCGGTCCTGGGGTGGCGGTCGCGGTGGTGGTGTTGTAGAACCAGTTATAGGCGAAATAGCCGCCGGGTTTGCTGTCCATGCGGATCGAGATTTGACGCAACCCCTTCAAACCGGCGGGTATGTTGTAGGTCAGGGTCTGGGTGCCCCCGCTCCCTGAGGTGAACTGCCCAACCTCAATGCCCCCGATGGCGCGGGTGCCAATTTTACCCATGCGCACGGTGAAGGTCTGATTAGGGGGCAGGTTGACCACCTTGATGGTGACGGATTCGTCCGGTTTTACCGACACGATATCGAAAGTGGGATAACCAGAGTAGGCTTGAGCCAGTGAGAGCGGCAGGAACAAGGCCAAGATGAGGGTTGCGATGAGGCTCAGGCTGAACCCGATGCGGCGTCGAGGCCCGGCTGGAAGATGCAAATGAGACAAAAAGGTAGATTTCATGATTGACTCCTGGGTTGGGTGTTACACCCGATTGAGAAATCCCGGCCCCCTCAGCCCTGAGGGAGCCGGGTGGAGGGTTTAGCGCACGACGCGCGGTGCCAGCCAGAAGGCCAGGTCATCCTGGGAGTTGCCGTTATTGAGCACTTTGAGGATGAACTGCACCGATTTGCCGTCCAGGCTGCTCAGGTCAATATCTAAGGACTCCCACTTTCCGTCTGAGGTTTGGTTCCATGAGCCCAGGCTTTGCTCCGCGCCGCCATCAGCGATGTAGTTCAACTGGAACATGACGTTGCAGTTAGGGGCACCATCCAGACAACCGATGATGGCCTTGAAGCGGTCACCCTTGGCGACTTTAAAGACCGGGAATTTGCCGCTGATATAGCCACCGTCACCCGATGAAGGCACGGAGATGATCGCCGGCTCGTCCTCCTGGCGGCCGCCTTCCAGTTTGGGCGCGTTGTTAATCGTGATCGAGCCGTTGGTGGTGTCAATCCCACTGGATGGGCAGGTCAGTGTACCGGCCGGTGTGCGCCATTCGGCGGTGCAGTAGTTTGCTGCCAGGTCAAAGGCGACCTTTGAGGGCTGAACGACTTTAATCTTGACCCAGAAGGGCTGATCGGCGTTGCGCCCTAAGCCGAAAACGACACCGTCGGCACTGCGCAGTTTCCAATTGCCGGTGTAATCGCCGGGGTTGGTGGGGGCTTTCAAATTAACCGAGATATCCACGGTTTCACCCGGGCGAACGGTGGTATTCAACTTCTGGGAGGCCGGGCCGTCCATAGCGTTGCCATTGGCGAAGACCAGGGCGTAATCTGCCGTCCAGGTGCATGAGCCGATGTTTTGCAAACGCCAGGTCTTGGTGAAACTTTCGCCGGGGCGGAACTCGGTGCCGTCGGGCACAGTCACATCTTTGATGAATTTAGCCCAATTGCAGGGGATGGGCGTGGCAGTCGGCGTGGCCGGCGCAAGGGTGGGTAAGGTGGTCGGCGCCGTAGTGGGGGGTAAGGCGGTGGCTGTGGCCTCTTGCGGTGCCGGCGTAGCGGTGGGGATGGGGCTGGGGATGGCCGGGGTGACCGTCAACTGGGCGATCAGCGTTTGCAGGGCCATCTCGGTCAGGCGCGCCTCAACGGTTTGTGCCGCGTAGGTGGCGGCTTGATTGGCACTGGGGCGCGGCCCCAAGAAGGGAAAGCACCCGGCAGTCAGTAGGGCCAGGATGAGGATGCTCAGTTTAACCCAAGGTAACGTTTTTCTCATACTTCTCCTCCGTTTCTCCACATAAGGATCAAGTGAAATAAGTTCAGGGCTTCCATTCATATAGTGACGCTGAATCCCCCAGAAAAGTTCCTTAAGGGAATATGAGAAGGCACGATTTAGGGGAGGGAGAGATGAGGCAAAAGAACCCCGCTAGATTCATTATAGCAGGCTATTGAAGGGAACAGTGATAAGATTGTCTATACGGGGTTGGCTCGAAAAAAATCCCTTTTCAAAAACAAAAACGGCTCAGGTGCGAGCCGTAGAAGAAATAAAAAGACCCTTTGGGATTGGTCGGGGCGCTGGGATTTGAACCCAGGACCTCTTGCACCCCATGCAAGCGCGCTAGCCGGGCTGCGCCACGCCCCGAGACAGCCTTTATTATAGCCGTGAAGGGCGGATTTGGCAATCCTTTTCTTGACAAGAACCCCACCCCCGCTTACAATCATCCCAGTTTGACAATCCCATAACACCTGCCGGGTGCCTGTCTCCCCGGATGGAGCGGCTTAAAGGCGAAACCGGTGCAAGTCCGGTGCTGTCCCGCAACTGTGATGAGGGTTGAGGCCCTCTCAGCCAGGTCGCCCGCCCGGTAGGGGTTCACCAGCCTCTCGTGGAAAGGAGGTGGGAACCGATGCTCTGGCAGCCTTGGTTTCTCACCTCCCTGTCTCCCCGACAGGGAGGTCGCGTTTTACCTGCCCGAGCCGCGGATGAAACGACGATGACACGAATTTGAATCCATTTGACCGGCCTTTTGGCCGTGTGTAGTGGGCTTCGCTTCAGGCCCTACAAGTTGTTCTTTCCCTTCATAAGTTTGTCTGTTCATGGAGTTGCCAATGATGAAACCATTTTCCCGTTTCCTGGTTCTAACTCTGTTTTTCATCCTGACACTGACGGCCTGTGTTTCGGCCACACCTGCGGTAACGCCGACTGTGACCGAAACACGGATAGAACTGCCAACAGCAACGTTGGCCCCTACGGTTGTTGCCACCCCCACCCTTACCCAAATTTCCGCCACCGATGGCTTGGGGCGGGTGGTGACGCTGGACGCCCCGGCTCAGCGCGTCATCTCGCTGGCCCCCTCGAATACCGAAATCCTGTTTGCTCTCGGCGCCGCCAGTCAAATCATCGGGCGCGACTCGTTCTCGGATTACCCGCCCGAAGCGGTCTCAATTACCGATATCGGTTCCACCTGGGAAACCCTCAACTTAGAACAATTAGTCGCCTTGCAACCCGATTTGGTGCTGGCCGCCGGCATTCAATCTCCGGAGCAGGTCAAAGCAATGGAAGAGGCAGGGTTAACGGTCTTTCTGGTGCCTAACCCGGTGACGTTAGAAGACTTGTACACTAACTTGGAGGTGGTGGGGAGGCTGTGCGGACGCGAGGCAGAAGCCACAGCCCTGATCGAGAGCCTCAAAGCGCGGGTAGCGGCGGTAGATGCCAAGATCGCCGTGGTCAACCAGAAGCCGAAGGTCTTTTATGAACTGGATGCCTCTCAAGACCCGGCCAAACCCTGGACGGCAGGTCCCGGCTCGTTCCACGACGCGCTAATCGCCCGCGCGGGGGGCATTAATATCGCCGCAGGGTTAGACAGCGCTTGGGCGCAGATGAGCCTAGAGCAAATTGTGGCGGCGGACCCCGATTTTATCCTGCTTGGGGATGCTAAATGGGGCACCACGCCGGAAAGCGTGGCTCAACGTCCCGGATGGAGCGGCCTGCGTGCCGTCAAAGAGGGGCGGGTCATCCCCTTTGATGATGATACTATCAGCCGCCCCGGCCCGCGCCTGGTGGATGCGCTGGAAAACCTGGCCAAAATCTTACACCCTGAAATCTTCAAATAAGTCCTTTGGCCCTATCCTGATCGTACGATCAGGATGGGGCCGCAACCTGGCCGATATGAAAAAGACCTCTTCCTGGATCATCCTAGTCCTTGCCCTGGGGGCGGCGTTAGCGCTGAGCGTGCACATTGGCGCCGTGAGCATCCCGCTGGGGGAAATCTGGCGGGCCTTATTCGGCCAAGCGGCGAATCCCGCCCATCATACCATCCTGTGGGACATTCGTCTGCCGCGCACGGTGTTAATTGCATTGACCGGCGCCGCCCTAGGTGGAAGCGGTGCCGCTTATCAAGGGCTTTTCCGCAACCCTCTTGCCGATCCCTATCTAATTGGTGTGGCTTCGGGAGCCGGCTTGGGGGCGGTGCTGGCCATGAGTTTGCGCTGGCCATACTCGTTTTGGGGGTTGATGGCCGTGCCGGCGGCGGCTTTCCTCGCCGCGATGGGTACGGTGCTGGTGGTGATGGCCCTGGCGCGCAGTGGGCAGGCGTTGCCAACGGCGAATCTGATCCTGGCGGGGGTAGCGGTTTCATCCTTTGCCTCAGCCTTAACCTCGTTCTTGATGCTGCGTTCCACAGGGGAGTTGCGGCGCGCGTTAGCATGGTTGCTGGGGGGCGCTGCCTTGGGGGGATGGCAGGCCGTGGGGGTCATGTTGCCTTACCTTCTGATCGGATTAGGCGGGTTAATGATCAGCGGGCATGCGCTGAACGTGTTGCAATTCGGGGACGAGCAGGCACAACAATTGGGGTTGAACGTGGCGCGTGTGCGCATGGGCATCTTGCTGGCGGCTGCCCTCAGCACCGCCGCCGCGGTTGCGTTTGCCGGGATCATCGGCTTTATCGGCCTCATTGTTCCTCATGTCATGCGCTTGCTTTTTGGCCCGGATTATCGGGCGTTGATCCCGCGCAGTATCTTGGGCGGGGCGACAGCATTACTGCTGGCAGATGTGCTGGCGCGGGTGTTGCTTGCCCCACAGGAACTGCCGGTGGGGGTCATCACAGCGCTGGCGGGTGCGCCGTTCTTCCTTTGGCTCTTGCGCCGGAGCAAAACTCAAGGGATAGGCTGAAATGACGAAGCGCCGTTTGTTCTGTGATGCGTTAGGGCAGAACCTGATTCACGATGGGCATTCGCTGTTAGAGACTGCGGCTTGGCTACAGGCGCATCTGAGGGAGGTGGTGCAGTGAACCTAAACATTAGGAAGGTAACATCAGCCTCGCATGACCCGGATGCGGCTGGCAAATTGTCGGTTGAGCATGTGACGGTCGTCCTGCAGGGACGGCGTGTCTTGGAGGATGTCTCGCTCAGTCTGGAACGCGGACAGATTGTGGCGCTGATCGGCCCCAACGGCGCCGGTAAATCCACATTGATTCGGGCAATTAGCGGCGTGCTTACACCTGATGATGGCGAAATCCGCATTGGCAATATTGACCTGGTGTGGGCGTCACCTCGGCAGCGGGCGCGCTATTTGGCAGTGGTGCCCCAGAATCATCAACTGCCTTTAGCCTTCACCGTCTGGGAGACTGTGCTTTTAGGGCGCACCCCTTATGTGAATATCTTGGGTCAGGTTTCGCCTCAGGATGAGGCGATTGCTCACCAGGCTTTGGCACAGGTGGAGGCGGCCCACCTGGTTGAGCGCCGTCTCGCCGAACTGTCCGGTGGTGAGTTGCAACGGGTACTGCTGGCGCGCGCATTAGCCCAGGGAACGCCGTTTCTGCTTTTAGATGAACCTACCACCCACTTGGATTTGCAGTATCAGGTGACCCTGCTGACGCACCTGCGTCACCTGGCCGACAATGGTGCCACCTCATCGTTCCCGCGGCGGGGGGTGTTGATGGTGCTGCACGATCTTAACCAGGCCGTTCGCTATGCGGATCGAGTGGCGCTTTTGGTGGCGGGGCGGTTGTGGGCGTGGGGAACCCCGCGCGAAGTGCTGCAACCAGAGTTGTTAAGCCGGGCATTTGGGGTGGGTATTGCGATGACCGAAGCGGCGCCGGATGGCTATCCTTTGTTCATTCCACTCCCACCGGAGGATGGCGGCGTTACCGTAACCCCCGGCCTTGGGGCAGAGCCGTGGCTTTCCTCGACGTCCTCGCGGGCGTCGTATCCCGCCTAAAGCAGGGGGTAAAGGGTCTTTTAGGCTCGGTTGAGGGCGGCAAAATCCTGTATAATAGCCTCAACTGAATCCAATCAGGGGAGAGCCGATGGCCGCGCGGCGGGTGTTAATTGTTGAAGACACACTGGAATTAGGGCGCATGTTGCGCAGTGCCCTTTTGACCCTTGATCCGGCGTTGGAGATCCATGTGGTACCTTCGGCAGAGGAAGCCCTGCTGGATGTTTCCCGCCAGGGTGCCGACCTGATGATTGCCGATATTCGCTTGCCGGGGATGTCGGGCTTTGACCTGGTTAAGAAGTTACACCAGCGCTTTCCTCAGACGCCCTGCATTTTAATCACGGCGCTTACCGAGGAAGGATTGGCGCAACGCGCTCAGGAAGTCGGTGCGGTGCGTTTTCTGCGCAAGCCCCTTAGTATGAACACCTTTCTGGATGCGGTGGCCGAAGTGCTGGGGCTGCCCACTGCGCCGCCCCCGCCTGCCGAAACCGTGCCCGGCACGGGAGAGGAGACGCCCCGCTTGGCAGTACGTCTGGGGCGCCTACGCCAAGCCGTGAATGCGCATGCGGTCTTCCTGCTGGATGATCGAGGGCACATTGTAGCCCAGGCTGGCGAGTGGCTACCGGCTTATTTTGAAAGCGAGTGGATCCCGCCTTTGATGGCGGCCCTTAGTGCTAACGTTAAGGTCTCGCGCCTGATTCGTCCCGGTCCGCCGCAAGGGGTTACGGCGTTCAAAGGCGCCGAGGTAGACCTTCTTTTTGCGCCGGTGGGGGTGTTTGCATTGGTGTTGGTCACTCCCGCGAGTGAGAGCGCGGTGCGGTTGCCGTTGGCGTTTGAGGCGGTGTTACAAGCGGCGCAAGAGGTTGCGCGCATTTTGGATGAGATGGGAGTGGGTTATCTCACCGTAACCACGGCGCCGCCGCCCCCAGAGCCGCCGTTGACACTACCCCCGGGTGTGGAAGCCGAGATCGTACCGGAAGAAGTCCTACCGGTGGAGGCCGCCGAACTGCAACCCCTGGTGGAAAGCCTGGAACAACCGGTGCTTCCCGCCGATCCTCAGGCGATTGATGCCTTTTGGGAATCCGCTGTTGAAAGTGAGGCGGCTTCTCCGCTCACCCCCGAAGCCCTGACTTATGACCAGGCGCGTCGTTTAGGCCTGGCACCCGAACCTGAAGCCGAGGACATGGATGACAATGAGTGATTCACCATTCGTAAGTCGTGAGGTCTCTCTCCCTTCTTCACCGCAAGCAACGTCGGGTACTCAGACGTCGTTGCGTTGGTGGCGTATCCTGAGCATTGGTGTGGCGGCGTTTTTGCTGGGCCTGGCCGCGGGTTACGGCGTTTGGGGGCGCCAGGTTGCGGATCTGAAAGCGCAACTGGCGGCACAGCAGGCCGAATCTGATGCCCCACGCCAGGTGACGCGTTATGACGTGCCGGTGGATGATGATCCGGTGTTGGGGCCGGAGAATGCTCCGATCACGATTATCGAGTTCAGTGACTTCCAATGCCCGTACTGCCAGCGCTGGCATGTGCAGGTTTGGCCTAAAATTCAGGCTGCTTATGGCGACAAGGTGCGCCTGGTGTACCGCGATTTCCCCCTTTACAGCATTCATCCCGAGGCGGCTCCGGCGGCGGAAGCGGCTAACTGCGCCCATGAACAGGGTAAGTTCTGGGAGTTTCACGATTTGCTCTTCAGCGGTGGGCAAGCGTTGGGACGGGAGACATATCTTGCGTATGCCAAGCGCCTGAGCCTAAACCTTGACCAGTTCACCACCTGCCTGGATGAACGGCGTTACCAGGCCGAAGTTGAGGGTGATTACAACTATGCGGCTGATCTAGGTATCAATTCCACACCGACCTTCTTTATCAATGGTATTGCGCTGTTGGGCGCTCAGCCGTTCGAGGTGTTCAAGCAGGTCATTGATCTGGAACTGGCGGGGAAACTCAGCCGATGAAAAAGTATATTATTGTGGCGGGAAACATCGGGGTGGGCAAATCTACCCTGGTGCGTTTGTTGTGCGAACGCCTGGGGTGGCAGGCTTATTATGAACCCGAGGTTGAAAATCCTTATTTGGGTGATTTCTACCGTGATATGCAGGCCTGGGCGTTTCATTCGCAGGTCTTCTTCCTGGCGCACCGCCTGCGCATCCATCTTCAGATTCAGCGTAGTCCCGATTCAGCAGTGCAGGATCGTAGTTTATACGAGGATGCTGAGATCTTTGCCCAGGGCCTTTATCTGCAAGGCGCCCTGAGCGAGCGCGACTATGCGACTTACCGCGCGCTTTACCAGGCCGCGTGTGATTGCCTGACCCCGCCGGATCTGATGATTTACCTGCGGGCTTCAACGGCCACGCTTCAGCGGCGCATTGCCCAGCGCCGCCGCCCCTATGAACGCGAGATTCCCCTGGACTATCTGGAACGACTCAATGCCTTATATGAAGCGTGGGTGGCAGGATTCACCCTTTGTCCGGTCTTGACGGTACCTGCCGATGACCTGGACTACGTCGCGCGCCCACGCCACTTTGAACTGGTCTTGCAAAAGGTGCAGGAAAAACTGACCGGTAAAGAAGAAGTCCGCTTTGACCCCGCAGAAGTGGCTTGAGATCCCTGCACCGGTGTTATTGTGGAGCGCTTGGGCTTAGCGCGGTTCGACAATCAATTTGATCGCGGTGCGAATCTTGCCTTCGATATCCACATCCACAAACTCGGGGATGCATACGATGGAGATTCCATCCTCCATCAGATACCCCCTGGCCAGCACCAGTGCTTTGATGGCCTGGTTGACGGCGCCGGCGCCGATGGCCTGCACCTCGGCACGTTTGTGCTCGCGGACTACGCCGGCGATGGCTCCTGCTACGGCTGCGGTGCGGGAATTAGCCTTGACCTTGATGACGTCCATTGCGCGCTCCTTTTCCTCGGTGTTTAGCCCACGTGCAACATGCTCCCTGCATGATTATTAATGTGTATTTCATTGTAGCGAAAATAATTTGTGCATTCAAGTCAAATTGCGCAGGAATTTTATGTCGGCATGCTGGGTTGACCAGAGGTGAAACGATCAGTCGTCCATATGGCGGATGATGGCATCGCCGAACTCGGAACAGCGCACTTCCGTGGCGTCGGGCATTAGGCGGGCGAAATCGTAGGTCACCGTGCGTGCCGCAATGGCGCCCTCCATGCCTTTGATGATTAGATCCGCTGCTTCGTGCCAGCCCAGGTAGCGCAACATCATCTCACCGGAGAGGATCACCGACCCCGGGTTGACCTTGTCGAGATCGGCGTATTTGGGGGCAGTGCCGTGGGTGGCCTCAAAGATGGCGTGCCCGCTCTCAAAATTGATGTTGGCCCCGGGCGCGATGCCAATTCCACCGACCTGGGCGGCCAGCGCATCGGAGAGATAATCACCGTTGAGGTTGGGGGTCGCGAGGACGTCAAAATCGCGTGGGCGGGTGAGTACATGCTGGAAGGTGACATCGGCAATGGTATCTTTGACCAGTAATAGGCGCTTCCACTTGCCATCCCCGTGAGTTGGCCAGAGGGTGGTCAGCGTGTCCTCGACCTCCGCACGCACCTTGGCTTGCTGATCTGGGGGGAGCATATCATAACCCGGCTCGATCAAGCGGGCGTTTTCTTCGATGCTCAGATCGGGGTTTTGCTCGCGGTTGGCCAGGATCCATGATTCACGTTCGGTGACAATCTGGTGGCGAAATTCGCGCTTGGCCAGAGCGTAACCCCAATCGCGGAAGGCGCCTTCGGTGAACTTCATAATGTTACCCTTGTGCACCAAGGTGACACTGCGGCGGCGGTTTTCCAGCGCCCAACGGATCGCGGCGCGCACCAAGCGTTCGCTGCCCTGGACGGAGATGGGCTTAAGGCTGAAGCCGGCAGTTTCCGGGAAGCGGATCTTAGCGAACTGATCCGGGAAGTGCTCCCGTAGCAAGGTCTTAAAGCGTTCAGCCTCCGGTGTACCGTGCTGGAACTCAATTCCGGTGTAGATATCTTCGGTGTTCTCACGAAAGATGACCATATCTACCAATTCGGGCTGGCGCACCGGTGAGGGCACGCCTTTGAAATAGCGCACCGGACGTAGGCAGACGTAGAGATCCAATGCCTTGCGCAGAGCGACATTCAGAGAACGGATACCCCCTCCGATGGGTGTGGTTAGTGGGCCTTTGATGCCAACGCGGAATTCCTCGAAGGCATGGAGCGTTTCATCCGGTAGCCAGGTGTTGAACTGGCGGAAGGCTTTCTCCCCGGCGTAAACCTCCATCCAGTAAATCTTGCGGCGGCCCCCGTAGGCGCGGGCAACGGCGGCATCAAAGACGCGCACCGCCGCACGCCAAATATCCCGTCCGGTGCCGTCCCCTTCAACATAGGGGATGATTGGGTTATCGGGAACGTGTAGGCGCCCCTCGCCAAAGCGAATCGCTTCCCCGCCCGAGGGAATCTGAATCAATTGATAGGTCATAGTGTCTCCTCCAAGGCCGTGATTATCGGCGGATTATATCACGCCTTATGGGGTCAGATTAGGAATATTGGCGCGGGCCGGGTTTACAGCCGCTTCAAGAATCGCTCGATGCGGCGCAGGGCTTCCTCGATCTTTTCGTAGGCGGTGGCGTAGGAACAACGCACGAATCCCTCACCACCGGCGCCAAACGCCGAGCCGGGCACCACGGCCACATGCTCTTCATGGAGCAGGCGCTGGGCAAAGGTCTCATCATCCAAGCCGGTGACGCTCACCTTGGGAAAGGCATAGAAGGCCCCCTTGGGCTCGAAGGTAGGCAGACCCATCCGATTTAACTCACTGACGATAAGACGACGGCGGCGGTCATATTCCTC